>Ga0210389_10000951_pt1 | contig 24484 bp, 22 predicted proteins | sample IncBWH28OmetaG_FD_160127 | JGI IMG/M metagenome (GOLD analysis project Ga0210389, IMG submission 160127) | Forest soil microbial communities from Barre Woods Harvard Forest LTER site, Petersham, Massachusetts, United States - Inc-BW-H-28-O ...
GCACGGTGAGCTTTCATCCCAAAGGCGTGTCGGTGCCACTGCACTGCCCTCGCGGTGGCTTTAGGTTCTCGGGGGTGTTCACGTTCATGGACGGCACCAGCACCGTGGCTGACAGCACCATCCCGTGTCCTCGACACAGGTGAGATGAGGGCGTCCGCCGATGGGAAGCGACGACAGAGCTTTGCGCTCGCGTCCTCCAGCGCATGAGCGGGGCGCGCCGGGATCGCGCAGACGCGAGCGACTAACGCTCGCCATGACGTTCGCCAAGGCGGCGGCCAGCTACTGGTTGGTCGTGTTCCCGCGCACCTGCCGCGAGCTGCGACGCTGGCGACGCAGGGCTGCGCTGATTCCCGATCCGACCCTGCGGGGGCATGCGTTTGAAGCCCTCAGCAAGCGCTCGAACATGGAGGGGGCGGCGGCGTTCGCGGCGCTCTTGTGCGGGTGGAGGCGCAGAGCGCCGGTGCGCGCGCTGGTCGCCTTCCAGCTGGCGTACAACTATCTCGACGCGCTTGCCGAGCAGCCCGGCGAGCGGGCGTCCGCGAACGCGCGCCGCCTGCATGAGGCGCTGTTCGCGGCCGTCGGCGCCGAGCGCCCGAGGGATGACTACTACGAGTTTCACGCCCAGTCTGAGGACGGCGGCTACCTGGTTGCGCTCGTCTACGCGTGCTGCTCGGCGCTCGCGGCGCTGCCGTCCTACGCACTGGCGGTCGAGTCCCTGAGCACGTGTGTGAGCAGGATCGTCGCTTTTCAGAGCCTCAGCGTGACCGGCGAGCGGGAGCTCGAAAGCTGGACGCTCGAGCAGCCGCACGAGTGTGGGCTCGAGTGGTGGGAGCTGGCCGCTGGGGCGGGCTCCTCACTGTGCGTCCACGCGCTGATCGCCGCCGCCACCCGGCGAACGCTGTCAGCCGCTGACGTGCGCCAGCTCGACGGCGCCTACTTTCCGTCGATCGGAGCGCTGCACTCGCTACTCGATAGCCTGGTGGACACCGGGGAGGACGCCGCGAGCGCGCAGCTCAGCTTGATCGGCTGCTACGGCGCACAGGACGTCGCGGCCACGCGCATGGGCGTGCTCGCCGCCGACGCCATGGACCGAGCGCGCACACTGCCCAGCGGCCGCGCCCACACCGTGCTGCTCGTCGCGATGGCGTGCAGCTACCTGTCATTGCCGTCGAGCTGTACGCCCGAGGCTTTCGAGATCTCGAAAGCCGTCCGCGATCAGCTCGGGCCGCTGGCCGCCCCGGCGCTGCTCGTGTTCAGGGCGCGCGCATTGCTCGGGCGCCTCACGCTCGCGCCAGCCGCCCGCGGTGCCCACGCCAGAGCCGCGCAAGCGGTCCTGCTTGCCGACCACGAACGGAGTGCGGATGCTGGAGCTGCGTGAGCTGGTCAAGCACTACCCGCTTGGTGGCGGGGACGTCGTGCGGGCCGTCGACGGCGTCTCGCTATCGGTGGCCCCCGGCGAGATGTTGGCTCTGTATGGACCGTCCGGCTCGGGCAAGACCACGCTGCTGTTGATGGTCGCCGCACTGCTGGCGCCGACCGCCGGCTCTGTCTACGTCAACGGCCGCGACGTCTCCTCACTGTCCGAGCGCGAGGCCTCCCACTACCGGCTGGCGGAGATGGGCTTCATACGCCAGAACTTCGACCTCCTGCCGGGCGTCAGCACCATCGACAACGCCGTGCTGAAGCTGCTCAAGAACACGCGCTGGCGCGACGCACACGCACGCGTGAAGCCTCTGCTCGAGCGCCTCGGCCTGGGTGAGCGGCTCGACCACCGCTCCGAGACGCTGTCGATGGGCGAGCGTCAACGCGTGATGATCGCCCGCGCGTTGTCCACCGAGCCGCAGCTGCTGCTCGCTGACGAGCCGACCGGCAGCCTCGACTCGCGGCGCAGCCGCGAGGTGCTCGGGCTGCTGCGCGAGCTGTGCCGCGAGCGCCAGGTTGCGGTCGTGCTGGTCAGCCACGACCCGCTCGCGGCCGAGTACGCCGACCGGGTGCTCACGCTGTCCGACGGGCGGCTGACCGAGCAGGGAGCAAGCCCGGGGCTGGTCGCGAGCGGCGCCGGATGAGCGCCCTTCCGCGACTGCGATGAGGCCGGGCAATCTCCTGCATCTGTATCGGGTGCGCCTGCGCGCTCGCCTGCTCCAGGAGTTCTTCGCGGTCGTCGGCATCGCCGCCGGGGTTGCGCTCCTGTTCGCCTCACAGATCGCGAGCCAGAGCCTGTCGAGCTCGGTCGCTCAGCTCTCGCGCGGGATCGTCGGCGACGCCACCCTGCAGCTGCTCGCCCGCCAGTCCACCGGCTTCGATGAACACGTGCTCGCACAGGTGCGCCGCCTGCCGGGTGTGCGCGTCGCCGCGCCGCTGCTGGAAGCCAACGCCAACGCGATCGGCCCGCACGGCACCCGCTCGGTCGAGCTGGTGGGCACGGACGAAAGCCTCAAGCGCCTGGGTGGGGCGCTCGTGCGCCACACCCACCTGGTTGAATTCGGGGGCGTCGGCGCGATCCTGTTGCCGGCGCCGCTCGCGCGCTCGATTGGCGTCACCAGGTTCGAAGCCATGGCCACGCTCGAGATCGCCGGCCGGGTCAGCAGCGCGCCGCTCTACGACCAGCTGTACGCAAAGCAGATCGGCCCGCTGATCGACAGCCCGGTGGTCGTCGCCCCCCTGTTCTACGCCCAGGAAATGGCCGGGCTCGAGGGGCGCGTGACGCGCATCCTGATCGCCCCGGAGCCTGGACGCGAAGCCGCGGTTCGCGCCGCGCTCACGCGCCTCGCCGCCGGCCGTCTGGACGTCGAGTCCACCAGCTACGACGAACAGCTGTTTGCCAAGGCTGCCACCGCCAGCAACCAGTCGACCGATCTGTTCGCCGTCATCAGTGCGCTCGTCGGCTTTCTGTTTGCGTTCAACGCCATGCTGCTGACCGTGCCTCAGCGCCGGCGGCTGGTCGCCGACCTGCGTCGCGAGGGCTACGGCCCAGGCGCGGTCGTCGCCGTGATGGCGCTCGACGCGGCCGTACTCGGGCTGCTCGCGTGCGCGCTCGGACTGGCGCTCGGCGAGGAGCTCTCGATCAGGTTGTTCCACGCCAACCCCGGCTATCTGTCCTCCGCGTTCGCCGTCGGCTCCAGCCGCGTCGTCGGTGCCAAAAGTGTGATTGTGGCACTCGCCGGTGGCATGCTGGCGGCGCTGGTCGCCGTGCTCAGCCCCCTGCGCGCGATCGTCTCGCGTGATCCGCTGGCCGTCGCCTCCGAACGGCTTGGTGGCCTGGGCACCCACCGGACGCGCCTGTTGGCCGGGATCGGGTGCGCGTTCGTGGCGCTCGCGCTCGTGGTGCTGGCAGCCGCCCCGCAGCTCGCGGTCGCCGGGATGCTGTGCCTGATCTGCGCGCTGCTGGCGCTGCTGCCGCTGGCGCTCGACGCCGCTCTCGGTCTCGTCAGGTGGGTGGCGCCCAGGTTGACCAGCGCCGTCCCGCACGTCGCCGTCATGGAGCTGCGCGCCGCCAGTTCCCGTGCGGTCGCCGTCGCCGCCACTGGCGCGATCGCGGTATTCGGCAGCGTCTCGATCCAAGGCGCCCACGCCGACCTCCAGCGCGGACTGGAAGATGCAGCACACGACATGAACGCGTTCACGGACCTGTGGGTGGCGCCCACCGGAGGCTTCAACCTGCTCATCACCCAGCCGTTCGACTCGGGCGCCCAGGCCAAGCTCGAGCGCCTGCCAGGCGTCAGCGCCGTGCGCGACTATCGCGGTGGCCTGCTCGACTGGGGTTCGCGGCGCATCTGGGTGATCGCTCCACCGTCTCAGGCCGATCCGTTGATACCGCCCAGCCAGCTCGTGCACGGCGATCTTGAACAGGCAGACGCGCGCGTGCGCGCCGGCGGCTGGGCGGTCCTATCCGAAGCGCTCGCCAACGAACACCACCTGCGCATCGGACAGGCGTTCACGCTGCCCGCGCCCCGCCCCAAGCGGATGCGCCTGGCGGCCATCTCCACCAACATCGGCTGGGCGCCCGGGGCGATCATCGTCAACGCGGATGAATACGCGCGGGAGTGGCAGAGCGAGCAGCCGAGCGCCTACAACGTGCTGCTCGCGCGAGGGACCTCTCCACAACAAGGTCTGAGCGAGGTGCGTCGCGCGCTCGGCGCGCGCTCGGGGCTGACGGTGCAGAGCGCCGAACAGCACGCTCAGCGCCAGCGGACGCTCACGCGCGAAGGCCTCGCACGGCTCACGCAGATCGCCACGCTGATCCTGGTCGTGGCCGTGCTCGCGATGGCCGCCGCCATGGGCTCGATGATCTGGCAGCGCCGCCCGCGCCTTGCCAAGCTCAAGCTCGAGGGCTTCAACCGGACCGAGTTGTGGGCCACGATCGTGCTCGAGAGCCTGATCCTGCTCGTCGTCGGTTGCGCCGCCGGAGCGATCCTCGGCCTACTCGGACAGCAGCTGCTCGACCGCGCGCTGGCCACCATCATCAACTACCCGGTCGCTCACTCGATCGCGCTACCGATCGCCCTCGAGACCCTCGCGCTCGTCACCATCGCCGCGACGCTGATCGTCGCCATTCCCGGCAACCTCGCCACGCGCGTGCCCGCTGGGCTAGCTCTGCAGGAGTGACCGCGCGCGCCGTTGGGCGCAGCCGACACGGGCGCCGCCGCCGATGAAGGCGACGGCGCCCGCAGAGACCTCAGCGCCGGGGGACGCCTAGATCTCCCCCTAAGCACCGCCGGAGAGGTGGGGCAGTGCTCAAGTTAGTTTCAATCGGCAACTTTAGTTCTGTATATACGATTTTGCAAGATGGGTTTCTGACTCTCTGGCGCAAACTGCGCAGCAGATACGCTTACTGACACCCCACGCGTGCAACTCGAGCATGCAACCCGGACACGAAGGATGTTGCAGCTACTGCCGCTCGTGGGACGACGCTCGCCCCGCTGCTAGGGCTCGAGGCGATGCGGCCCGCGGTACAGGAACGTCACCTCGCGCACGTTCTCCTGCCCGAGCATCTGCATCAGCAGGCGCGTCAGGCCGAAGCCGAAGCCGCCGTGCGGCGGGGCGCCGAAGCGGAAGAAATCGAGGTAGTACTGGATCGGATCGACGTCCACGCCCTTGTCCAGCGCCTGTGCCAACAGGTGCTCGTAGCGGTGCTCGCGCTGGGCCCCGGTCGTCAACTCGATGCCCCGCCACAGCAGGTCAAAGCTCTTGGTCAGAGTCGGTTCGTCTGGGTGTCGCATGTGGTAGAACGGCCGCACGCTGGTCGGGTAGTCGGTCACGAACGCGAACTCGTGACCCTCGTGCTCGGCGATCAGCTTCGACAGCGCCCGCTCGCTCGGCGGGTCCAGGTCGTGCCCCGCACCCGGCGGCTCGTGGCCGCTTTCGTGCAGCAGCTCCTTGGCCGCGTCCAACGTGATGCGCGGGAACGGCAGCGCCGGCACCGTCAGGCGCACGTCGAACGTCGCCTCGATCTGCTCGCCGTGGGTGGCGCTCACCGTGCGCAGCACGTGCTCCAGCCAGCGCTCCTCGAAGGCCATCACGTCCTCGTGCGAGTCGATCCACGCGATCTCCACATCGACGCTCGTGAACTCGGTGTCGTGGCGTGAGGTGAACGACGGGTTGGCGCGGAACACCGGGCCAACCTCGAACACCTTGCCGAAGCCCGCCGCCATCGCCATCTGCTTGTAGAACTGCGGCGATTGAGCTAGGTAGGCCACACGGTCGAAGTACTCGACCTTGAACAGCTCCGCACCGGACTCGCTCGCCGAGCCCATGAACTTCGGCGAGTGCAGCTCCATGAAGCCCTCTTTGCGCCAGTACTCGCGCATCGCGTGCTCGATCGTCGTCTGCACTTCGAAGATCAGCCGCCGCTCGGGATGGCGCAGGTCCAGATAGCGCCAGTCGATGCGCTTGTCCAGCGCCGAGTCCGCAGCGATCGGCAACTCCGGCTCGGCCGCCGAGTCGACCCGCAGCTCCTCCAGCTTCAGCTCGATGCCACCGAGCTTCACACGCTCATCCGCCACCACCGTGCCCGTGAGCGTCACCGCCGACTCCGCCGCCAGGCCCGACACGCGCTCGTTCAGCCGGCTCTCGGGCTCCTCCTTGGGCAGCACCGCCTGCACCAACCCCGTTTCGTCGCGCACGATCACGAACTGCATGCGCTTCTGGTCGCGCAGCGCGTGCACCCACCCGCGCACGGTCACCCGCTCGCCCACCATCTCGCCCAACTGTGCGGTCAAAGTCCGTGGCACAGACACGGACCCTATCCGAGGACCACCACCGCCGTCCACACACATCCGGAGCTGGCTTCAGCACCCGAGCGGCTTGTTGGCCGGCCGGGCCGGCGTGTCAACCGGCCGGCTCGTCCGCCAGCTCGACCTCCACCGCGAACTCGCCATCCGCCACCAACTCGAGCAACTCGATCGCTCCCGCCTGGCGCACATCCTCGACGCCCAGCTCGAGCGCCGCCAGGCGCTCGGCGCTGTCGCGCACCACCACGCGGCTCACCGGCGCGCGCATCGGGCGCTTGGCCTGGGACTTGGTCTTGCGCACCTCGCGCAGCACCTCGGCGGCCAGCTCCAGCGCAACGTCCTCGTCCGCCGCGCCGTTGGCCACGCCGCCGGAGCCCGAGGCCACGCCGCCGGAGCCCGAGGCCACGCCGCCGGAGCCGGGGGCCGCGGAGCGAGCCGTCGCCAGCAGCCCATCCGCGTCCGGCCACGCCGCGCGGTGGATCGAGCCGTCCTGCCACCACGACCACACCTCCTCGCACACGAACGGCAGGAACGGCGCGAACAGCCGCTGGAACACCGACAGGGAGGTGCGCAGCGCGGCGCTCACCGAAGCGCTCACCTGCGGGTCGGGGTCATAGCGGCGACCCTTGACCAGCTCCAGGTAGAAGTCGCAGTACCACCAGAAGAAGCTCTCCGTGCGCTCCAGCGCGCGCGCGTAGTCGTAGCGCTCGAAGCTGTCGCTCGCCTCGCGCACGACCGCCGCCAGGCGGGCGATCAGCGCGCGGTCGAGCGGGTGCCCGAGCGTCTCGCCGGAGAGCGTCTCGCCGGATGCCTGCTCGCCGGATGCCTGCTCGCCGGATGCCTGCTCGCCGGCGCCGCCGCGCGCGTTGGCGCCGGTATCGGCGCCGGTGTCCGCCAACGGCAGGTCGGCGAGCGCGAACTTGGACGCGTTCAGCAGCTTCACCGCCAGGCGCCTGCCGACCTTCATCTGCTGGGGATCGAACGCCGTGTCGGTGCCCGGGCGCCCGGACGCCGCCCAGTAGCGCGCCGCATCCGCGCCGTGCTCCTCTAGCAGGTGCATCGGCGTGACCACGTTGCCCTTGGACTTGGACATCTTCTTGCGGTCAGGGTCGAGCACCCATCCGGAGATCGCGGCGTTCGCCCACGGCAGCTCGTCGTGGTCCAGGTGCGAGCGCAGCACCGTCGTGAACAGCCACGTGCGGATGATGTCGTGAGCCTGTGGGCGCAAGTCCATAGGGAAGACCGACCCGAACAGCTCGCCCTCACCCTCGACGTCCGCGCACCCGGCCACCTGGGGGGTGAGCGAGGACGTGGCCCACGTGTCCATCACGTCCGGGTCCCCCACGAAGCCGCCCGGCTGCCCGCGCTGGGCCGGCTCGTAGCCGTCCGGCACGTCTGTGGAGGGATCCACCGGCAGCTGCTCGAGCGCCGGCGCGATCGGCTGGTCGTACAGCACCGCGCCGGTCTCGTCGAGCGGATACCAAACCGGGAACGGCACCCCGAAGAAGCGCTGGCGGCTGATGCACCAGTCGCCGTTGAGGCCGTTCACCCAGTCCTCGAAGCGCGCGCGCATGTACGGCGGATGCCACTGCAGCTGCTTGCCGCGCTCCAGCAGCGCCTGGCGGTGCTCGAGCGTGCGGATGAACCACTGGCGGCTGGTCACGATCTCCACCGGGCGCTCGCCCTTCTCGAAGAACTTCACCGCCCGGTTGACCGGCTGCGGCTCGCCGATCAAATCGCCCGACGCCTCCAGCAGCTCGACCATCCGCCGCCGCGCCTGGTTGACGCTCGCCCCCACCAGCTCGCCGTAGCTCGCCTTTGCGCGCTCCTCATCGGCGCTCTCCCACCCGGGGGCGCCCCACGGCACGTCCAGCAGGCGCCCGTCCGTGCCCAGCACAGCCCTCACCGGCAGCCCCAGCTCGCGCCACCACGTGACGTCCGTCAGGTCGCCGAACGTGCACACCATCACCAAGCCCGTGCCCTTGTCGCGCTCCACCAGCGGGTGACTCATGACCGGCACACGAGTGCCGAACAGCGGCGTCAATACCTCACCGCCCACCAGGGCCGTGTAGCGCTCGTCGTCGGGGTGGGCGAGCAATGCCACGCACGCCGCGATCAGCTCTGGACGGGTGGTCTCGATCAGCGCATCCGAGTCAGGGCTGGCCTGCGCGTCGCCGCCCTCCGAGCCGGCCTGCGCACCGCCGCCCTGCGAGCCGGCCTGCGCGTCGCCGCCCTGCGAGCCGACCTGCGCGCCACCGCCCTGCGCGTCGGCGGCGCCGTTCGCCGAGGCGTCCGCGCGGGCGAAGCGCACACGGTGCATCGCCCCGGGGCGCTCGCGATCCTCGAGCTCGGCCTGGGCGACGGCCGTCTGGAAGTCGACGTCCCACAGCGTGGGCGCCTCCAGCTGGTAGGCCTGGCCGCGCGCCAGCAGCCCGAGAAACGAGCGCTGGGAGATGCGCTGGGCGCGCTGGCCGATGGTCGTGTAGGTCATCGACCAGTCGACCGACAGCCCGAGCGTGCGCCACAGGGCCTCGAACGCCTGCTCGTCGCTCTCGGTCAGCTTCAGGCACAGCTCGACGAAGTTGGGTCGCGAGACCGACAGCGGCTCCTTGCCCGCGTCCTGGCCGCCGCGGGCACCGCGGTCATCGACCGTGGTCGGCGGCTCGAAGTCCGGGCTGTACGCCACCGACGGGTCGCAGCGCACGCCGAAGTGGTTCTGCACGCGCCGCTCTGTCGGCAGGCCGTTGTCGTCCCAGCCCATCGGGTAGAACACCTCGCGTCCGCGCATCCGCTGGTAGCGCGCGATCGTGTCGGTGTGCGTGTACGAGAACACGTGCCCGACGTGCAGCGAGCCGCTGACGGTCGGCGGCGGCGTGTCGATCGCGAACACGCGCTCACGCGGCGCCGTGCGGTCAAAACGATACGTGCCGTCGCGCTCCCACACGGCGCTCCACTTCGCCTCGATGCCCTCCAACGACGGACGCTCGGGCACGCTGGCTCGAGGCGGGTCGTTCGGTCGATCGTTGTGGTCGGGCGGTGCCAAGTCGCTGATCGTACCCGCCCACCGGCGCCCGGAGCCAGAATCGCCGGCTCACGCGACCAAGCCGCCGACTCGCAACGCGAGCGACGACGCGTCCGCGGCGACGCGTTCTCGCGCGAGCCCACGCGTAGCCCGCGAAACGTCAGCTCATTTCCACATAGCCGGTGGCTTCGGTCGGCGTGCGCACGTTGGCCGCGACCTTGTTTTCGTAGTTGCCCTCGATCGTCTGGATCTGGCCGTTGGGGAGCACGTCGCGGACGATGCCCACGTGTTCGTCGCCGAACACGATCAGATCGCCCGGCTTGGGCACCACCCCCGGGCCGTTGGGAATCGCCCGCCCGGTGCTCTGCGCCCACGACCACACCTCCGACACCGCGCCCGCCCCCTGACCGCCTTCGCCGATCGGCTCGCCCGCCTGGCGCGCCACCCACGAGGCGAAGTACGAGCACCACGGCGCGCCCGGGATCGACCCTGCGGTGGCCGTGCGGTACTGGGCGATGGCCGGCGATTCGTTGGAGCCAGGCGGCTGCTCGGTCTGCCCGAGCTGGCTTTCGGCGATCGCCACCATGCGCCCGCCCGGCGTGCTCTCGCCGGCCGGCCCCGTGGCCGCCAGCGGCGAGGATCCGGCCACGCCGTCGAAGCTCGCCAGCGAGTACGGGGAGGCGAGCGTCGCCGGGACGCCAGTCGCCGTTACGCCCATGGCCGGGACGCCCGCCGCGAGCGTGCCTGTGGCGGCACTGCCCGCTCCCGCGCCGAGCGTCTGCGCAGTGGACACCCCGAGCGCGTCGGCGGTCGATGCGTCCTCCTCGAGCTGCGCCGCGGGCGCCGTCGCGGAGCTTTCGCTCTGGGGTGTGCCTTGGCCTCCGCTCGCGCGTTCGAGCGCGGCCGCGAACGACGACGCGCCGCCCGCGCCTGCGGCTGAGGTTTCCGACGGGGCCTGGGTGCCGCCGGTCACGCCTGCGCCGGCGCCGACGAACGCCGCCGGGTCGGCGAGCGCCTGTCTGATCGCGGACACGCGCTCGAGGGTCGCTTCGAGGCTCATCGCCCGGGTAATCGGCAGCTCGGACGCGCGGTTGAGGACGTCGACGGTGGTCGGCTGGCTGCAGGCGTCAAACCGCGGCCCGTCGACGCCGATTAAAGTGAGACGGGCGACCGTCGTCGCCCGTCCCGACCACCGTTCCCTCGATGAAGCGGCGGTATGTGGCTCCGCGCCGGCCTTTCCCGGACCGCTCGAAGCGTTATATGACCCGCCTGCCTTATGGGGACCGATCGAAAGATCGGTCCGGGGCAGGCGAGCTTCGCTGCAGCGGTGGCGTCCGGAGGGGCGCCACCGCTGAGGAAGTTATGGACCAGCCGTGGATCAGCCTTCGATGAGCTTCAGGGCTGCATCGGGCAGCTGGTTGGCCTGTGCCAGAATCGACACACCGGCCTGCTGGAGAACCTGGTCCTTCGTGAAGTTGGTCATTTCCTGAGCCATGTTCACGTCGTCCAGAGCGCTGACCGCCGAGGTCAGGTTCTGGCTGTAGACTTCCAGGTTCGACTGGGTGAACTGGATACGGTCCTGGACGGCACCGAATTCACCGGCGAGCGAAGAGACCTTGGCGATCGCTTCGTCGATTTCTTTCAGACCAGTGGCAGTACCCGTACCTTTGATTTCGCCAGCTTCTTTTTCCTTCGTGACGATTTCTTTTTCTTTGGGTTCAAGAGCCGTTTTGATTTCGCCAGCGGTCTTGCCTTCGCCTTCCAGTTTTTCTTTTTCGGTTTTGACTTCGCCTTTGATGGTTTTGACTTCGCCTTCCAGGCCTTCCTTTTCTTCTTTCTCAGTTTTCGTCAAGGCACCCCCGGCGAGGCGTTCGCCGAGCGTCGTGGTGTCGATCTTCGTTTCGATTTCCTTGTAGAGTTCGATGGTTTTCACGCCGATCGTTTCACCGTCGTTGGCACCGACCTGGAACTTGATTTCTTCGGTCGCGCTCAACAGGTTCTTGCCGTTGAACTGAGTCGTTTCACCGACGCGCTGGATCTCAGCGGTCAGCTGCGAGACCTCGGAGATGATCGCCGTCTGGTCTTCGGTCGAGGTCGTGCCGTTCGCGTACTCGACACCGAGCTCGCGGATACGCTGGAGCATGGTGTTGACGTCGTTCAGCGCGCCCTGAGCCGTCTGCGCGAGAGCGACCGCGTCCTGGATGTTTTCCCCTGCCTGGTTCAGACCGTTCACCTGCGACTGCAGGCTCTGGCTGATGGCGTAGCCGGCGACATCGTCGGAGGCGGAGTTGATGCGCAAACCTGACGACAGGCGCTGCATCGCGGTACCGAGCATGTTCTCGGTGTTGTTCAGGTTCCTCGAGGCGTTGATCGCCTCCAGGTTGGTGTTGATCGTCAGGGACATGCGTTCATCTCCTTGATGACGTTGTTTGTGTTAGGTCCCGGGGCGACTCCGTGTCGCTCCACGCCATTTATCGACGGCGTGCAGGGAAACTTGAGCGAACCTTCCTCATGAGAACGAGGTTCCAGCGGACGCCCGGAAATCCTGCGCCTGCAGGCGGACGCTCACACCGACTCGCGCGGCGCTCGGACCGGGCCAGGACGGCGCTCGAGCCGCTTTCGGACGACGCTCACACCCGGATGTCGATGTGCCCGAGCCCGTCCGCGTCGTCCTCCCCGCCCAGGTCCTCCTCGGGCGAGGGCTCGCGGCGGGGGCGAGGCTGCTGGCGCTCCCCGGAGGGCCGGTCGTGCTCGCGTGACACGCGCGCGAGCGGTTGCACCGGCAGGCGCGCGGAGATCGGCATGGGACCGGGAGTGATCGGGTGGATCGGGTCCATGATCGGCGCTCAGTCGCTCTCGCTTATGTCTCGCCGGCTCACTAGGCCGACCTCGGGGCCCCGCGCTCGGGGCCCGACGGGGCGGGCAGCTCACGCCGCGCGGCCGGCTTCATCGCCTCCATCAGCTGCTGCTCGCGGCCCTTGAGCTCGAGCATCACGAGGCGCCGCCATAGGAACACGGCGGCCGCCCAAACGGCCACGTAGCAGGCGATGCCGGCGATCAGCGCCCGCAGCATCGCGTCGGCGACGGTGTTGGTGGGCAGCGACATGTAGCCCGCGAGCACGAACCCGGCCAGCCCGCCCCAGCTCTTGGCGCGCGCGACCGCGCGCGCGGCGCGCGGATGGGCGGCCACGCTCGGGCCGTCGGCGTCGGCGACCGCCGCCTTGCCCTTGCCCTGCTTCTCGTCCTTGCCCTTCTTGCCCTTCTTGTCGGCCTTGGCGTCGGGCGCTTTGACCGCCGGCTGGACCACCGTTGGCTGCTCGGCGGCCGACGGAGCCTCGATCGCGGTGTCAGTCGCCATGGCGTCCCACCTCCAGGCCGCGGCGCAGTTCGACGCGCTGGCAGTCGAAGATGTAGCGGATCAACCTGCGCCGGTCGAGTTCCTTGATGTCGTCGAACACGATCCCGCGGTGGCCGTGGGGGTCGATGCGCACGACCCGGCCCGAACCGGTGATCGGCAGCTCGCCCTCGGGCAGCTCCAGCTGGAAGTGCACGCGGTCGCTGACGCTCAGCGCGTCCGCGCCGGACAGCAGGAAGCCGCCACCGCTGATGTCGACCGTGTGGCTGTTGATCTGGATCATCTCCGGGCCGCCGAACACGAGCGCCGGACGGGCGGATTGGATACGCACGTACTCGCGCTCCTGCACCGTGTCGATCGCGCGCGGGTCGTCGATGCGCAGCACGTCGGGGTCGGAGGGGTCGGCGAACGACGCGGTGCCAGTCAGTTGCACGCGCCCGTTGGGACCGTGGAACTCGATCAGCAGCGCCTGCAATTGAGCGTTGGATAGGGGATCGATCGGCACGGTGATCGCCACTAGCATCGTCCCCGCCCCCGTCTCTATCACGCGAGCCGGGATGCGCGCGCCGCTGAGCGGCACGATCGTGATCGTGTCCGAGCGCCCCGGCAGGTCGACCGCGGTGCTCTGCTTCTGCTCCTTCGAGCGCCCGAATTTCATGGCAGCAACCTCGCCGCCAGCCCTCCTGGGTCCACGCGGCTCAACCGCCACGCGCCGCTGCGGGTGCGGTCCAGCACGTACTCGGGCGCCAGCCCGAACTTGCACGCGGCCTCTACCGCGACGCCGATCTGATCGGTCTCATCAGCGTGGGTCACAGCCAGAGAATTCGCCCCCAGAGGGCGCAGCCCTGCCAACAGCTGGGCCGCGGCGGTGGCGCCGAGGGTGGCGGGCAGCGCGATCACCACCCGCTCGGGCTTGACTTCCGCCAGCAGGCCGGCCAGCTCGCGGATTCCCGAGCGATCCGAGGGCGACAGGTTGGGCGTGTCGAGCACCGTCATGCCCTCCTTGCGCGCCCTGTCGAGCGCCCGCTGCGCGCGCTGGGTGCGCGCCGGGGTCGGCTTGGAGATGTACGGGCTGAGGATCATCCGCAGCTCTTCGCGCTCGGACTCGAGCGTGATCGTCGCGAACTTCGCCGGCAGCGAGCTGCTGCGGCGGTAGGCGCCGAGCAGCGCCGCACAGCAGGTGGTCTTGCCGGCGCCGCCGGCGCCCACGACCACGATCGCTGCGCCCTTGCTCGGCAGCGGCGGCGCCACCGGGATGCGCTGCGCGAGCGTCGCCCGAACCCCTTGAGCCAGCCCGGCGCGCGGCGCGAGCGCGAGCGCGTGCGCGCTCGCGCCGTCGATCAGCTCGTACGCGAGCTCCTCGCTGATGCCGTAGCGCTGCAGGCTCTTGGCCACACCCGCCCGTGCGCGCCCGTGCGAACCAGGCGCCACCGTGCGGCGCTCACCGCCGGCCGCGGCTCGCGGCTCGCGGCGCTGGCGCTCGCCGACGGGCGCGAACAACTCGGAGAGCTCCTGTGGCTCGAGCTCCTGGGAATCACCGCTCCACGGCAGCGGCTCGCGCTCTGGCACGGGCTCGGCGTGCGGTGTCCGGCGCCCGGCGCCCTCGGATGGAAGCTGGGCGGAGACGCTCGCGGCACGACGCGGGGCCGGGGCCGGCGGCTGCGGGCGCACTCGCGCGGTCGGGGCCGGGCGCTCGGGCAGCGTGAGACCTGGATCGCGCCTGCCCGCGCGGGCGCGATTGGCGCGCGCCAGCGCGGCCAGATGGGCGGTCACGTACGCACTGCCCGCCTCGACGGCCGGCGAGGGTTCCTGACGCGGGGGAAACGGGGCCGGCGTGCCCGGGGTTGGCGCGGGGGCCGCGCTGCTCGCCGCCGGCCAGTAGCCGAGGGCCGGGCGCGGCGGCACGCCCGGGCGCGCGGGCGCGGGCGGCGACTGGCGCGCGGGCGTTTGCGCAGGCGACGCCGTAGGGCTCGGCGCTGACGCGTCAGCCCGGGCGGGGGCAGGGGCCTGGGCGGCCGTGGCCCCGAATGTCGCGCGGACTGACGGCCGCGCGTAGGTGGCGGCGCCAGGCGACGGCGCGGCGGGCTCCTGGGCGAGGTCCGCGAGGTCCTCCGGCTCGTCGTACACGTCCACGCCCGGCCCGCCGGGCATCGCTTCGATCTCCACGAACGGGTGCTGGAAGAAGCCGAGCACGCCGCCGGTCAGACCCTCGCGGCGGCGTACGACGATCGCCTCGGCGCCAAGCTCGCGCTGGATCAGCGGGATCAGCTCGTCGACCGAGCGCCCGCGGTAGGTGCGGGTGGCGCCGGCGCCGGGCAGGCGGGCGCGGGCCTGGCGCCCCAGTGCTTCGAGCAGCTCCCCCGGCGTGCTCACGCGTGCACGACCCCGATCGTTTCGACGTTGATGCCCGGTGCTATCTCGTTATACGAGCACACCGCGAGATGCGGCTGGGCCTGGACGATCAGCCTACGCAGATGGCGGCGTATGCGCGCGGAGCACAGCACCACTGGTCGCGCGCCGAGCGCGCTGGCGTGGTCAACCTGGGCGCGCAGCGCGGTCACGATCGCCTGCGCGCGCGGCGGGTCCATGGCGAGGTACTCGCCATCGGTGGTCTGTGTGATCGAGGTGGAGACCTCCTGCTCGATCGCGGGATCCAGGGTTATCGCTTGCAGTCGCAACTGCTCGTCCAGGTGGGGAGCGGTGATCGCCCGGCCCAGCGCCTGGCGAGCGTACTCCGATAGGAGACTCGTGTCACGTGTTGTTCGCGCCTTGTCGCCAATCGCCTCCACGATCGTGCCGAGATCGCGGATCGCCACGCCCTCGGACAGCAGCGATTGCAGCACCCGCTGGATCTCGCCGAGCGACAGCGCGTCGGGCACGACCTCCTCGACGACCGCGGCGTTGGTCTCCTTGAGCTTGTCCAGCAGTGCACGCACGTCCTGGCGGGTGAGCAGCTCGGCGGCGTGAGAGCGGATCGTCTCGGTTAGGTGGGTGACGATCACCGACTCGGGGTCGACGACCGTGTAGCCGAGCGCCTCGGCCTCGGCGCGCGCGGACTCGTGCACCCACACCGCCTCCAGGCCGAACGCCGGCTCGCGCGTGGGCACGCCCTGCAGCTTGCCGGAGGCGTCGCCCGGGTCCATCGCCAGCAGGTGGCCGGGCATGATGCGCCCGCGCGCCACCTCGGCACCGCGCACCTTGACCACGTACTCGTGCGATTCCATACCCAGCTCGTCGTGGATGCGCACGGGCGGGATCACGAGCCCGAGATCGGCGGCGATCTGGCGGCGGATCATGCTCACCCGCCGCAACAGCGATGAGCTGCCGCCGCCGGGGGTGGACGGGCCTGCGTTGACCAGCGGCACCAGGCCGAAGCCGATGGCCAGCTCGAGCGCGTCGACGCCGACCTCGGACATCGGCTCGTCGGCTTTGGGGAGCGCTGCCTTGGCGGCGGCGGCGCGCTTGGCGGCCGCCGCGTCGACCTGCTCGGGCATGCCGTCGCGTACCGCGTAGGCGATCGCGCCGAAGATCCCGGCGATCAGCAGGAACGGCAGCTTGGGCAGGCCGGGGACGAGCGCGAACAGCCCGATCGCCCCGGCGGCCACCATCGGCGCTTTGCGCTGGCGCAGGAGCTGGTTGGCGATGTCCGAGCCGAGGTCGCGGTCGGAGGCGGCGCGCGTGACGATGATGCCGGTGGCGACCGAGATCAAGAGCGCGGGGATCTGCGCGGCCAGGCCGTCGCCGACGGTCAGCAGCGAGTACTGGTGGGTGGCTTCGCTGAAGCCCAGCCCACGCTGAGCCATGCCCACGACGATCCCGCCGACGAGGTTGATGGCGGTGATGATCACCGCCGCCATGGCGTCGCCTTTGACGAACTTGGAGGCACCGTCCATGGCCCCGTAGAAGTCCGCCTCGCTGGCGATTTCTTTGCGGCGCGCGCGTGCCTGATCGTCGGTGATCAGACCGGCGTTCAGGTCGGCGTCGATCGCCATCTGCTTGCCGGGCATCGCGTCGAGCGTGAAGCGCGCGCCGACCTCGGCCACACGCCCGGCGCCGTTGGTGACGACCACGAACTGGATCACGACCAGGATCAGGAAGATCACGAGGCCGACGACCACGTTGCCGCCGACCACGAATTCGCCGAAGGACTTGACCACGCCGCCGGCGTCGCCGGTGGTGAGGATCAGGCGTGTGACCGACACGTTGATCGCCAGGCGGAACATGGTGGTCAACAGCAGCAGGCTGGGGAAGGCGGCGAAGTCGAGCGCCTTGCCGAGGTACATGGTGGCGGCCACGACCATCAGCGCGGTGGCGATGTTGAGCGTGATCAGCAGGCTGAGCAGCGCCGAGGGCAGCGGCACCACGAGCATCGTCACGACCAGCACCACCCCAACCGCCGCCAGCAGGTCGGAGTGGCCCAACATCCTGCGCATGCCCGCTTCGTTCACGACGCCACCGCCTTACGCCGGCCGGCCATGCGGTACACGAACGCGAGCACGCGCGCGACCGCCGCGTAGAGCTCCTGGGGGATGACCTGGCCGATCTCCACCGAGGAGTGCAGCGCGCGCGCGAGCGGCGGGTCGGCGATCACCGGCACGCCGCTCTCTTCGGCGATGCGCCTGATCTGGGCGGCCACCAGGTCCTGGCCCTTGGCGACCACCTCGGGGGCGGTCTTCGAGCCGTCGTAGCGCAGCGCCACGGCGAAGTGCGTGGGGTTGGTGACGACCACGTCGGCGTCGGGCACGGCGGCCATCATGCGCGCCCGCGCCAGCTGCATCTGGCGGCGGCGCAGTGCCGCTTTGACCTCGGGGGGCAGCCCGTGCTGGCGGCTCTCGTCCTTGACTTCCTGCTTGGTCATGCGCAACTGCTGCTCGTGGCGGTGGCGCTTCCAGGCGAAGTCGATCAGCCCGATCAGCAGGTAGGCGAAGGCCGCGTGCTGGGCGACCGACAGCGCGCTCGTGCCCGAGATCGCGCCGAGGGCGAGCGGCGAGATGCCCACGTAGGCGGCGATCCCCTGCAGCCCGGGGAGGATCGCGAGCGCCGCGACAGCCGCGACGACACCGACCTTGGCGATCGCCTTGATCGCCTCGAACAGCGCGTTGGGGCCGAGCAGGTTCTTCAACCCGGAGGCCGGGTTGACGCGCCGGAAGTCCGGTTTGAGCGCGTGCGCGCTCGGGTGAAAGCCGACCTGAGCGACGTTGGCGAGCACGCCCGCGGCCATGCACGCGCCGGCCACCGGGCCGACGGCGAGCACGATCACCGACAGCGCCGAGTGCATCAGGCCCTCCAGGCCCGCCGCGCTCATGGCTTTTGCCGGGTTGGCGATTTCACCGAGGAAGCCACGCATCGCCGAGGCGCCGGCTTCGGCGATCTTGGGGCCGAACATGCTGATCGCGAGCAGCCCGACGGCCACCACCGCCGAGCCGCCCAGGTCGGGGCTCTTCGCCACCTGCCCTTTCTCGCGCGCGCGTTTGCGATGGCGGGGGGTGGCCTTCTCTGTGCGGTCGTCGCGTGCCATCGGCTCACGTCACGTGCAGTGCGCCCAGGGCGGCGCCGACGCTGGTCGAGAGCTGCCCGGAGATCCAGTTGGCGACGAACGGCAGCGAGGCGCCGGCGACCAGCAGCGTTACGGCCACCTTGGTGGGGAAGCCGACGGCGAACACGTTCAGCTGCGGCACCACGCGCGAGACCACGCCGAAGGCCACGTCGGTGATCAATAGTGCGACGACCACCGGCGCGGCCACCTCCAGCGCACCGGTGAAGACCGTGCTGAACACCTGCTCGACGCCGCCTAGTAGCGAGGGCAGGCGCGGGCCGCCGCTGAGGGGCACCAGCGTGAACGTGCGGTCAAGGCCGCGCAGCGTCCACGCGTCGCCGTTGATGACCAGGAAGATGAGGGTTCCGAAGAGCGAGTAGAAGCGCGCCATCACGGCCGCTTCCTGGTTGCTCAGGGGATTGATCAGACTGCCGTAGGAGAATCCCGAAAGCACGTCGATCACGCCGCCGGCCGATTCGACGGTTGCCATCAGCACCGACAGCGTGAACGCGAACGCGAGGCCGACGAGCAGGCCCTCGACCACCAAGCCGCCGACCGCCAGCGGTTCGCTCGGGATGTGCTGGCCGTGCAGCGCGATCGGCGTCAGGCCGATGGAGATGCCGACGGCGATGATGCCGCGCACGTGCGCCGGGATGATCGACGAGGAGAACAGTGGCGCCAGCACGAACAGCGGCGTGACGCGCGCCAGCACGAGGATGAAGCCAGCCAGGTCGTTGCCCTCGAGGTGGGCGAGCAGTGCGTTCACTGGCCGACCATCGTCGGGATCGAGGTGAATAGCTGCGAGGTGTAGGTGACGAGCTGGCCGAGCATCCACGGGCCGAGCACCACGATCACGACGGCCACGCCGGCGATCTTGGGGATCAGCGACAGGCTCTGCTCCTGGATCTGGGTGACCGCCTGGAAGACGCTGATCACCAGGCCGATGACCAGTGCCACCAGCAGGATCGGCCCGGCCACCTTCAGCGCCAGGGTCATCGCCTGCGAGGCGAGGTTGACGACGGTGTCCTGGTTCATCCGTGGAAGCTCTGGACGAGGGCCTTGATGACCAGATCCCAGCCATCCACCAGCACGAACAGCAGGATCTTGAACGGCAGCGAGATGAACGTCGGCGGCAGCATGATCATGCCCATGCTCATCAGCACCGAGGAGACGATCAGGTCGATGATCAAGAACGGCAGGAAGATCAGGAAGCCGATCTCGAAGGCGGTCTTCAGCTCCGAGACAATGAACGCCGGGATCAGCACCTCGGTGGGCACTTCGGCGCGCGTGTGCGGCTCCTTGGCGTGGGCGAGGCTGACGAACAGCGAGATGTCCTCGACGCGCGTCTGACGGAACATGAATTCGCGCATCGGCTGCTCGGCGCGTTCGAGCGCGGCGGTGGTGCTGATGTGATGCTCGCTGAGCGGTTCGATCGAGTCCTTCTTGATCGCGCCGATCGTCGGCGCCATCACGAAGATGGTCAGGAACAACGCGATGCCCACCAGGACCTGGTTGGGGGGCGAGGTGGTGGTGCCGATCGCGGTGCGGATGAAGCCGAGCACGATCAGGATGCGGCTGAAGCCGGTGACCGTGAACAGGATCGCCGGCACCAGCGTCAGCCCGCCGATCAGCAGCAGGATCTGGACGGCGTTGCTCGATTCGACATTCAACGCCGCACCGACGCTCAGGGCCGGAGCGAGGTTCATCGCCGCACCGTCAGTTCGCGCAGGCGGTCGATCAGGTTGGACGACGGCGCGGAGGCCGCCATCGGGTCGGGCCTGCGGCCGACCACCGGGCTGTGCTCGATGCGCTCGCTCGCGCCCGCGGACAGCACGTCCGTCCGCTCGCCCGCGCCCGCGGAGAACACGCGCGTGTGCCCGGAGTCGTGCGGGTCGACCTGAGCGACGGCGCCGACGGCGCGCCCGGCGCCGACGACCAGCTGCCCGGCGGCGCCCAATAGGCGACGGCGCTCGGCGGGCGGCTCGGAGAGCAGCAGCCCGACCTCGCGCGCCTCCTCCTCGGTGTAGCGGTGGATCGGCGCGACGCCGTGCTCGGTGGAGCCGAGCAGCACGTAGTCGCTGCCGGCGCGCACCAGGTGTACGGAGCGCCCAGAGCCGAGCGTCAGCGCGGCCACGCTGGCGAGACCGTCGCTGGATAGGTGCGGGTCCTTGCCGGCCTTGACCTGGCGCAGGATCCACGCGAGCCCCCAGATCACGGCGATCACGATCGCCAGGCCGACGATCGTGCGCACGATGCTCGCGCCGCCGGTGCTGGCGGTGGCCGCGTGCGAGCCGCTGGTGGAGGGGCTGAGGTTCAGGGGCGTGCTTTCACTGCCCGTCTTGACTGACGGGGAGAACGCGGCGGCGGGGCTCGCAAAGGCGAGCATGCGGCAGCCGAGCACAGCGGTCGCCGTCGCGACCACACGGGAAAGCGATATCTGGTTGTTCATCGAGGGACGACTCCGAGGAAGAGTCGCCCCTGGTTATCGGCCTCGTGGCGGCCGTCTTGAGCCGGCGCTAATGCAGCAGCTGGCCGACCTGCACGCCCCACGCACCGTCGCTCGTCACGACCAGGCTGCCGTTGGCAAAGCACAGCCCGTTGGCGAACAGCTCGACCGGCTCTTCGGCCGGCTGGTCGAGCTCGACCACAGCGCCCTGTGCCAGCTCCAGCGCCTGCCCGAGCGGCAGATAGGTGCGGCCCAGCTCAACCCATACACGCACGAAGATGCTGCCCAGGATCGCGCTGCTCTCGGGCATCTCGCGCGTGCGGTCGAGGTGCGCGCGAGCGCGCTCGAGCTCCCGGCGCCCGAGCTTGGCGTAGGTGTCCGCCCGCACCGGCGTATCGCCGGCGCTGGAAAGCTTGACGGCCCTGCGCAGTCCACTGCAGCCGGGACGCCCCCGACCGAGCGAGACGCCCTCGGCGAACAGCAGCACGCCGTCCTCGGCGCGCTGCTCGAGCGCCAACAGCGCACCTGGACCGAGCGAGAGCATGCGCTCGATGGGCATCTGCAGAGAGCCGACCTCGGCGCGCAGCAGCACCTGTGCGCCGGCCACGCTGCGGCGCAGGGCGCCTGCCCCCAGGGGGTCGGCGCGCGGCTCGCGCCCGCTGCCCCGGATGCTCTCGGTGAACGGCTCGATCGCGCCCCAGGGGATCAGCAGGACGAGCGTCGTTGAGAGCTCGTCGATCTTCGTCTCGAGCGCCACCGACAGCGTCGGTTCGCCGACGGGCGTGAGCACGCCCGCGTCGCCCTCCAGGTCGAGCTCGCCGCGGTGCAGCACGGTGCCGCCGAGATCCTGCCAAGCACCGGACAGCTGGTTGACGACCGAGTCGAGCACGCCTCGCGTCAGCACCCAATCGACCTCAGTCAGGTGACGCTCGGTGGGTGCGTTTTTGGCCTCGCCGCCGAGCAGGCATTCGAGCGCCTGCAACACCAAGGGCAGCTCGACGCTCATTAGCATCGGACGCTCGACGGCGTCAGCGTGGACGGCCACGGCGATCGAGTCGGCCGGCAGCTGCGCTTTGGCCGCGGCCCAGCTGTGCTGGCTGATATCGGTGAGCGTGACGTCGACTTCGGCTTTCAGCTCTCCCGCGAGCCACGCCCCGAGCGACTCGCTGAACATGTCGAGCGCACGTGCGATGCGCCGCCTCAGCTCGGTCGTGAACTTTGTAGGCTGCGAGAAGTCGAGCGCGCGGATGCGTGCGGTTCCGTCGGGGTGCAGCTCGAGCTCGTGGCGATCGTTTTCGGTCGCGCGTCGGCGATGTGCGCGCTGGCTGACGCTCATGTGCGGATCAACCCCCGTCGCCCTCCGCCGCGTCAGTCGGCTGCTGGTCTGCCGCCGGCGCGTCCGGCGTCGGCGCATCCGGCGTCGGCGCGTCGGATACCGACGCGCCGGGCGTGTCCGGACCGTCGGCTGCCACGGCGCTCGCGCCAGGCGCCTCGTCGCCGCCCGCATCGGCACCGCCCGCTTCGACACCGCCGCCCGCCTCGCCGGCGCCCGCCTCGCCCAGCTCTAGCTCGGCGTGGCCATCGAGGATGACCGTGATGCGCAACCCGTACTGCTCGTCGATGACCACGACCTCGCCACGGGCGATGGCGGTGCCATTGACCAGCAGGTCGGCCGTCTCGCCGGCTAGGCGCTCGAGCGCCACGACCGAGCCGACGCGCAAATCGAGCGTCTCGCCGACGGTCATGTGCGTGCGCCCGATCTCGACGCTCAGCTCCATCGGGATGTCGCTGAGGCGGCTGAGGTCGACGTCGGATGGGCCCCCACTCTCCCCGCCCGGCGCACCGGCGGTCTGCTCGAACTGCTCGTACTCGATCGTCTCGGTCACGCTGGCTCCTACTGCACGGTCAGGTCGGGGATCAGCACGGCTGCGACCTTGTCGTCGGTCTGCTGATTAATGGCGGCCAGGATCTGGTGCTTGATCGCGCTGCGCCCCTTATCCGAGATCAGCGTTTCGCCGTTCTGGTTGGTCACCGCGTCGGTCACGATTTCCCGCACCAGCGGTTCCTCTGGCAGCGTGCCCGCGGCGTTTTCGCCGCTGGAGGAGCTGGCGGTGGCGCTGGCGCCGTCGCTCTGCCCGGGGGCGAGCTCGAGCGCGACCGTGAGCTTGGCGTAGCGGCCATCGGTGAGGTTGAGCAGGAACGGCGCGGGCATCACGTAGATGGTTCCCTGAATCTTGTCCTTGTTGACGGGCTTGGGCCGGGTCATCTTGTAGCCCACCCCCAATATGAGAATCGGCAGCGCGACCGCAAGCATGAGCTTCTTTTTCTTGAGCATGGTCTTCTTCCTGACTTAGGGTTCGCTGCCTTCGGTGGCTTCCCCTTCGCTGTTGATCCTGCGCATCACGATCTCGACACGTCGATTGCGGGCGCGTCCGGCGGCGGTCGCGTTGCTGTCGACCGGGCGCTGTTCGGCGTTGCCGGAGGCGGTCAGGCGATTGGCGGCCACCCCGTGGGAGATCAGGAAGCGCACGACGGTGCTGGCGCGCGCCGTCGAGAGCTCCCAGTTGCTGGGATACAGACTCGAGTGGATGGGGACGTTGTCGGTGTTGCCTTCGACAGAGATCGGGTGGGTCTCGTCGACGTTCAAGAGCTGGGCGATCTCGCCCAGCAGGCCGGTGGCGCGACCTTCGAGCGTGGCCTGCCCAGAAGCGAACAGCAGGTCGTCGGTGAGCACCCTAATCACCAGGCCCCGCGCTTCGATCGAGGTCTGCACGCTCTTGGCGAAGCCGTGCGAGGCAGCGTACGCGTCGAGCTCGCGCTTGATCTGCTGAAACTCCGCGGCCTGCCTCAGCTGTGCGGCCGACGCTGCCGCGGCGGCGGCCGAGCTGGACGTGGCGGAGCCGGCGGCAGTGGAGCTCGCGGCGGACGTGGCGCTGGTGGCGCCCCGCTGCGTGGCGTTCGACAGCGGGCTCGAGCCTTCCGTCTGAACCGGCTCGATCGCCTGCAGTTCGACGCTCGTGGGGGTTTGCGCGGAGTTGGCGGTGGAGCCCTGCTGCTCGACGTCCTTGCCGCCGGGCAGGATGTTGCCGGAGAAGGCCGCCTTGAGGGACTTCTGCAGGGTCTCGTACTTGGAGATGTTGACCGAGGAGATCGAGAACAGCACCATGAACAGCGCCATCAGCAGCGTGATCATGTCGGCGTAGGTGAGCAGCCAGCGCTCCTCGCTCTCGTGCTCCGCGCCGTGACCTCGGCGTCGGCCGTGCCCGCCGCGCGCCATCGTCAGGCCGCCTTGGCCTCGACGTCGAGGTGCGCCACGTTGCGTTCGTCGCCCGGTCGTTCGGCGGGCGACACGTAGGACATCAGCTTTTCGGAGACCAGCCGCGGGTTGTCGCCGGCCTGAATCGAGAGGATCCCCTCGAGCGTCATCATCCGCAGCTCCATCTCTTCGGCGGAGATCGCCTTCAGGCGGTTGGCGATCGGCAGGAATATGACGTTGGCCGAGCCGACGCCCATCAGCGTGGCGATGAACGCCGCCGAAATCGACGGGCCGAGCGTCGAGGGCGCGGCTAGGTTCTGCAGCACGTGCACGAGCCCGAGGACCGTGCCGATGATGCCCATCGTCGGCGCGAAGCCGCCGGCCTTCTCGAAGGGCGCCGCGCCGGCGGCGTGGCGGGCGGACATGCCGTCGACCTCGGCTTCGAGGATCTGGTGCACCATCTCCGGGTCGGTGCCGTCGACCACCAACTGCAGGGCGTTGCGGGTGAAGGGGTCCTCGACCTCAGGTAGCTGCGCGTCGAGCGCCAACAGGCCCTCGCGCCTGGCCTTGTCGGCGAGCGACACGAGCTGGTCCAAACGTCCGCGCATGTCCGGAGGTTCGGCGGCGAACACGAGCTTG
>Ga0210389_10000952_pt1 | contig 24469 bp, 23 predicted proteins | sample IncBWH28OmetaG_FD_160127 | JGI IMG/M metagenome (GOLD analysis project Ga0210389, IMG submission 160127) | Forest soil microbial communities from Barre Woods Harvard Forest LTER site, Petersham, Massachusetts, United States - Inc-BW-H-28-O ...
ACGAACCGTTAAAAAACCTTGGGCTGCAATCTTTTTACCCTACTGCGTTCGCTCGCCTCCTGCGCTTCAGTAAAAAGTTGCTATGCCCTGCCCGGCCGCACCGCGAAATACGGCGTAGGAAGCGGACAAAATGAGTACGAGGTATTGTTTAAGCCGAATTGTAAATTTGATATATTGGAAATAACAAAAACAAACGGTGACACGTTAATTATGATGGAGGAAGTGTAATATGTCTGTAGCTGAACTTGAAAAAGAAAATAAACTGCAAGAACACGATATTCTTCATATTTCGCAGCTTGTTGTACAGGCCATTGACCTTACAGACTTTGTACAACATCAAAAGACCGTCATTTTTAAAGAATCTATCCTCGACTACCTGGTTAAAATGCTTGAGATGATGTTGACCTCCGATATCAGCCTGAGCCGCGAAAAAAAGATAGAAGCGGTTCACTTGCTGAGCAAACTGAAGGCTAACAAAGAACACATGGAGTTAGTTAAAGGAAGCCTGGTTAAGCAACAACAAACACTTTCTGCAGTTTATACAGCTTCCGAACATATGTTTAAAAAATCACAGTCCGCTTTTGGGGACGATTGAGGTTTGAAGCTTTCTCATCAACGCACCGGAACTACTAAACCGGCTACCGCGTAAATTTTCTGCCGGCGTTATCGAAGATGCCGGCCATCCCTATAGCTTAAAACAATTTAACGGCCTTACCATCCACTTGCCCGCCGCTATTACCCCGATCCGGCTAATTTGGAATGGCATGGGTGGAATGTGTTCAAATGTTAAAGTGGATTTATGCGTTGCAAACGGGCTCGAGTTTTCAAACTTCGAACAAAGAGGGGCTAAAAATTCACATCCATCATCATCATTGTTGACAACCCGTATTTTTTTATTAATTTCAGATTTTAAAGACCTGAATGGTTACAAAAAATAACATTAATGCAAGGCCGGAGAAGCTTGTAAAGGAATTAAGAATATAAAATGAAGTTTATTGATCTATTTGCGGGTCTCGGCGGTTTTCATAAGGCGCTGCATGAGTTAGGCCATGAATGTGTTTTCGCCAGTGAACTTAATGATATCCTGCGCGACACTTACAAACTGAACTGGAATATTGAAGCTCATGGCGATATAAAGAAAATTGTTCGTGAAGATATTGGCGTTATACCGGACCACGATGTCCTTTGCGCAGGATTTCCATGCCAGCCGTTCTCTAAGGCTGGTAAGCAACTGGGCAGAGACGATAAGAGAGGAACATTATTTGATGAGATCGTTAAGATTTTGAAATTTAAAAAGCCCAAATTCTTTATTCTCGAAAACGTCCGATATATTGCCAAGCACGACAACGAAGAGACATGGAAATACATGCAAGTTGCTTTTAGGGAACTTGGCTATGAGGTAGACCATAATAACTATTCTCCGCACGATTTTGGAATTCCACAGCACCGCCAGCGGATATTTATAGTTGGGTCGCTTTCGGGCCTCAAAAATTTTAGTTTTGATAATGTAGATATCCAAAAAAGGCATCAAGTTAATATAGATGACTTTATCGATCCGCAACCGAAAAGCTATAAGCGCTTGCCATCCGCAAATTTAAGTTGTATATCGCTTTGGCAAAAACTTATTGATAAGTTACCTGTTGAAATACCTATCCCAGGCTTTCCCATTTGGGGAATGGAATTTGGTGCGACCTATCCTTTTGAAGACAATTATCCGTTCAAGCTAACCGCCAATCAACTCGAGGAATTCAAGGGCAATTTTGGTTGTAGGCTTGCAGGCATGACTAAAGAGCAGCAATATGAAAACTTGCCGAGCTATGCAAGGGTGAAAACTGAATTTCCTTCATGGAAAAAAACTTACATAAGAAAAAGCCGGGAATTCTACGCAACTAATAAAAACCTTATAGAGGATGTAGTGAAGGAAATCGCTATGCTACCATTTCAAAGTTGGCAAAAGTTGGAATGGAACGTCGGTGACAGCGAGCGGAAAATACTAAGCCATATCCTGCAATTTAGAGCTTCTGGCATAAGAGTTAAAAAAAAGGACTTCTTTCCCTCCCTTGTTTGCACCAATACTCAGATTCCGATCATTGGTTGGCAAGGGCGGTATATTAGCCGGAATGAAGGATTGAAACTCCAATCACTTGAAGACCTGACACTACCGCAAACAGAGGCGGCAGCCTTTAAAGCTTTAGGCAATGCCGTAAATGCTAAAATTGTAAAACTAATCGCCGAGCAACTCATCGGAAGAAGCGAACGAGAAATACCTATACTACCGCCTTTACCTGACCTTTTATTACATAATCATGAGCCAGCCTGAAAAAGTCAGCATACGACCTGAGGTCACTATGCTATCAATCCTTAAATATATCGAATATGAAATGTGGTTTGCGCTTGCCGAGTTTGTCGACAACTCAATTACAAGCTACCAGAGATCGGCGAAAGCCCTTAGAGAAAACGATGGTGCCAGCTACAAGCTAATCGTCAACATTGAATTCAATGAATCAGAAAACAAAATAACGATTCGGGATAATGCAGCCGGCATAAGCCAGGAAGATTATCCAAGAGCATTTCGTGCAGCAGAAATTCCAGCTGATAATACCGGGCTTTCTGAATTTGGCATGGGGATGAAATCAGCAGCCTGCTGGTTTTCCAATAATTGGCGAGTAACCTCGACGGCATTAGGTGAACCCGTGGAAAAAAGGGTTCATTTCAGTCTTGATGCAATAATTTCCGGTAAACTGGAAGAACTCACGGTAGATACGATGCGTTGCAATGCCGACTTTCATTATACAACCATTGAGCTATTCGGAGTGAACCGGATGCCAAAGGGCAAGGTTATTACCAAAATAAAAAATCATCTTAAAAGCATTTACCGGGAATTTTTAAGAAAAGGTGATTTAATTTTAAGAGTTGACAATGAATCTTTGTCATTTACCGAGCCTACCATTCTAAATGTACCCAAATACAACGATCCTCAAGGTAAAAGCATACTTTGGAAAAAGGATATCGATTTTGATATCGATGAAAACCTAAGCGTCAAAGGCTTTATAGCAATTCGTGAAAAAGCTTCAACCTCAGAGGCTGGGTTCGCTCTTTTTAGACGTGGCCGTGTGGTAGAAGGCAGCTACGACAGCGGCTTCAGACCTGACAAGATCTTCGGTGCATCCAATAGCTATAGATATCAGCGTATATTCGGTGAACTTCATTTGGTTGGTTTTGATGTTGCCTTTACAAAAAAAGGAATTCAGTGGGACGAAAACCTTGATATCTTCCTTGATTTGCTTAAAGATGAAATATCGGACAAAGAATTTCCACTTTATCAGCAGGCCGAGGAATACAGAGTTCGAGGCAGTGAAAGAGATTATCAAGGTGCATCAAAAGTGCTTGATCAGACGGTCAATGATTTTGAAAAAAATGCTCAAAGCGCAATAACCCAAGTAATTGATCAAGGTTCTGCGCCACCTGATCCTGACGAAAATCTTCCAAAGGTCGAAAAAAATATTCAAAAAGATTTTAAAGTAAGCTTCAATGACACTGATTGGATCATTTCAATTGAACTTTCTTACGAGCCGTCAATTAAGGACCTCATTGAAATTGGCAATCACTTAATAGTAAATCCGGCAAATGAAAAGAATGTAAGGCAAATTGGAATTCGCCTTTCGCTTACCCACCCATTCATGGTAAAGCACGTTGGGACTGATAATCAACGTATTGAGCCTGTTTTGCGGATTGCCGCCGCCTTCGGCCTTTCCGAAATCATCGCAAAGGAAAGCGGCGCGCCAACACAAGGTGAAATAAGACGAAATCTAAATCAGCTAATTGGAAAACTTTCAACCTAAATAGACGTGGAAACAATCGATATTAACCCAACATCGGGAGAATCCTCCCACAAATGGCATCCTTATCAGGGCGATGAGATTGAGGCATTAATTAAATTCAAAAAGTTTGTTGACAACTCTGGAGCGATCAATGAAGCAGGCGAGAAAGTTATAGGCGAAACATTTCGAATTATGGAAATGTGCGGGAACCCGAAGTCTAGCCTGAACAATGATACTGGCCTCGTGATTGGCTACGTACAGAGTGGAAAGACATTATCATTTACTTCCTTAACTGCGTTGGCCAACGATAACGATTATCGCTTTATAATAATAATTGCCGGCACTTCGACGATCCTTTCGCAGCAATCACATGATCGTGTTAGAAAAGATTTAAGGCTCGACGACCGATATGACCGCAAATGGGTTATCCAAAAAAACCCAAGCACCGCCGACGATCGGAGCACGATAAGGCTTAAATTAGAGCAATGGACCGATCCGACAGTTCCCAAGAATGAATGCTCCACTGTACTTATTACCGTGATGAAGCATGGTACCCATCTCCGAAAGCTAACCAACATGCTTAAGGTCTTAGAACTCGATGGCGTTCCAACCTTGATCATCGATGATGAAAGCGACCAAGCCAGCATGAATACCAGAGCTAGCGCAAACGCTAATGAAGGGATTGCTGTAAATGAAGGTGAAGCTTCAGTGATATATCGTCGAATTTATGAACTTCGAGCAATTTTCCCGCATCATACATTCTTGCAATATACGGCAACGCCACAGGCTAACCTGTTTATTAATATAATGGACAGGCTTTCTCCAAATTTCATCAAGTTGCTTACACCCGGCGCGGATTACACCGGTGGAAGAAGCTTTTTTATTGATAATCCGCAGTTAATACGAGCGATTCCTGCCACGGAAATACCATCTAACCAAAATGTACTGTCCGAGCCACCGGCATCATTAATTTATGCGCTCAAAATTTTTTCCCTTGGCGTAGCGGCTGGCCGTTTATTAAATGATGAAAACAATCGCTCTATGATGGTTCACCCCTCTAGACTTACAGACACGCATGCTTTATTTCTTACCTGGATAAGAAATATTCAAAATAGCTGGACCTTGCTTCTTGAGAGTCGCGATATAGATGAGATAGACATTTTTCTAAATAGTTTCACGCAGCCTTACTACGATCTAAGGGAGACCGTCGGCGATAAATTGCCAATTCTATCTGAACTTACCGGTAATAGGCTGCTACATGCGATCAAGCATACAAAAGTCAAGGAACTTAATGCCAGAATTGGCAAGACAGAGTCAGTCAATTGGCGCGAGTTTTACTCATTCATTCTTGTGGGCGGACAAGCAATGGACAGGGGGTTCACTGTGGAAGGGTTAACGGTGACATATATGCCAAGAAGCCTTGCAACAGGGCAGGTTGATACTACGCTTCAGCGCGCTAGATTCTTCGGGTATAAAGGAAAATATCTTGGGTACTGTCGCGTTTGGCTGGACCAGCAAACAATAGATGCGTACGGCGAAATTGTCCAGCATGGGGAAGACGTAAGAGAACGACTTCTTGAATATGATGTAAACAATAAAAACCTAAATTCATGGGACAGGCAAGTCGTGCTTAACCAAATGCTCAATTTAACCAGGCCGAATGTTATCTATAATACCTTATACCGAGATTATCTTGGTGACGAATGGTTTATTGTAAAAGCCCCGCATGATACATATAAGCTTATAGATGAGAATCGTTCTAATATTGCCGCTTTTTTGTCAAAGCATGCTGAAAGTTTTTTCACTGACCAGGGTGACCCTTTGCGCACAGATGACCAAAAGCACCTTGTAGCGACTATACCGTTGCAAGCAAGCATGAATTCGCTGTTAAACTTGTTGAAGTTCACGCTCGAAAGTGACAGCCAAACTTATTCCAGCATTAGAGCGTTGATTATGCGGCATATTAATAATGCCAACGATGAAGCGAGTCAGGTGTATGTGATAAACAGCCGAAAAGAAAGCGGTCAAATAATACAAACAATAAGGGATCGTCGCTTGGACAAAAGCAACAAAGAAATTCAACAACTTTTCCAGGGTAGTAACGCGAAAACCAACTATCCGGGGGATAGATTTATCAGGAACTCAAATCAGGTTTCTATTCAAATACATCGCCTTCATATAAAAGATTCAAACGGAGCAGACGTTCTAGATGATAATGGCAATATTATTTATCAGGATGTGCCCACATTGGCAATATGGCTACCCCAAAGAATCGGGAAGGATCTTATCAGGCAAGATGACAATGCTATATAGGAATGGGCTTAGTCGATCAGTTCAATAAGATTAATACGTCAATCGGTGATTCAGCGAGCTATTTTCGTGTCGAAAAAGTTCCCGATTTTCCATTTGCAAAAATAGGGGTCGATCCTGCTGGTCAAGCGGTGCTGCTAATTGATTATCAACAAAATGAACGACCAATCAAAAGAAATTTCAGATTAAAATATATTGAGCTCAGCCATATAAGAAATTATAAAGTCGTAGAAAGCGGCCAAATCCTTACCGGCAATTTTATTTTGGTGCTTTTTCGTAGCCGGGACGCAAAACTTCAGGCGTATTTCTTCAGTATTTTGGAGACTTTTCTTGAATCGTTGGCTCTTACACCCGTTGCGGAACAGAGTTCCTGCTACGAGAACATGATAGAGATTTTTCGGGCGCTTAATGAAGATGCACTAAGCACCGTTCAAGGGCTTTGGGGAGAGTTATTCGTCATCTTGCATAGCAAGAATCCTACTGCAATGATCTCATTTTGGCATTCATCGCCACGAGAGCTATTCGATTTTAACGATGGCCAAGAAAAACTGGAAGTCAAAAGCAGCAAGAAATCTCTACGAATACACAGCTTTTCGTCCGACCAACTCAGCTTAGAAATCGGAATGAGGATTATTATTGCTTCACTTTTTGTAATTGAAAATGAGAGTGGAGAATCCATATCTTCGTTGACAGAGCGAATGAAAATTAAAGTACGCGACAGACCAGAGCTAATTCAAAAGCTAATGAGCGTTATCGCAAAAACGCTTGGCAGCAGCATTGAAGAATCGATAACTCGAAAATTTGATTTTTCAATTGCAAATCAATCCTTGCGATTCTATGACGGGGCTGATGTCGGAAAAATAGATAGAGCCGATATCCCTTCACGGGTTTCTGATGTTCATTTCCAGTCTGATCTTACTAATCTCATTCCAATAGCATTCGGACACATAACAAATTCAGCAAGTTTACATGCACAGTTAAATTGACATTTAAGTCGTCAAAGATTTTTTTTATCCTTGCGCGAGTATTTACCCCACGCTCCCGCAAGCAATTTTTGCTGCCGCAAGCCTCCCGGCTTGTGGCCCAGCTGACAGGTCGCCCGCCTTCTCGCTGAATTAGGGTGACCTGCACCGTTTGTTACCTAAACGCGGACCACCCCGATAAATCGGGGCGGCAGTGGTGAAGATTACGAACAAACGGGGCTGGCGAATATTTCTAACAAGTTTGCATTTGGACTGACAATTGTCTTATATTTATCTTATTCGATAAAAAAACAGGTAAATCGAAGACACTAAAATGGCCACGTTAACCAAATATGATAGTTTTGAGGCATTAAAGGCCGATACCGGATCGAGCGAAGAAAATCTGGCGCAATCAAACGAACGCCACCAGGCATTTGAAAAGTTTATAACAATGCTGCGGGCGCAAGTGAATAAAAGCCATCCGCCCAAAGCAAGTGGAAGCCCTAAAAAACGCAGTTGAATATGGAGAACGAGCTGGCTGGCTATATTCTTCGTGTCTGCGAAATACTTAATAAACACGCAATTGAGTATTTGCTCGTCGGTGGTGCTGCGATGGCCCTGCATGGCTATTACCGTAAGTCAATCGCACCGGACGGAAAACAAGCTGACAAACCAGACATCGACATTTGGTACAACCCCACTTATGGCAATTATTTCAGGCTACTCGATGCGCTCGAAGAACTCGGGCAGGACGTAAATGAATTAAAAAATGAGCGAGCGCCAAATCCAAAGAAATCCTTTTTCAAATACAATTTCGCCGGGTTTACGCTCGATTTCCTCCCGGAACTAAAAGTTAAATTGTCATTTCCGGCTTCTTATAAAAGGCGTCAGTTGGTGAGCCTGGATAATTTCGATATCCCTTTTATTAATTATGAGGACCTGATAAGCGACAAAATGACAAATGCACGCCCAAAAGATTTGGAAGACATTGAATATCTTAAGCGTAAAAGGCTCGGAAACTGATATTTTTCTCCGCTGTGCGTAGCTTATACGGAACGCTGCCCGAACGTATGCGCGAGTGTGCAGCCCAGACTTGTGCGGTTGTGCACTCGTGCGCCGCTGACAGGTAGCCCGTTGCCCGAGTTTCCAATTCGGACGCCTATGCTTGCAGCCTATGTCTCCCGCCGCTAAATAAATTTCACTATCCGCTATATCCTTATTATTTTGCAGTGCCTCCGCGCGATAATCACGAAGACCTTAAGTTTTAAAACCATGTACTGATGAAACAACCTGCAACCATTGAAAATTTAATTTCGGTTATTTCGGAAACAGACCGGTTTTTTAAAAACCAGGCCCAAAGGCAGGTTAATGTTGCCCTAACCTTGAGGAACTGGCTGATAGGTTTGTATATTGTAGAATACGAACTAAATGGGGCGGACAGGGCGGAGTATGGCGAAAAATTGATAGATAGATTATCTGCTCAGTTGAAAACGAAGAAACTAAGGGGATTCTCTCAGCGATCATTACAACTGTGCCGATCCTTTTATTTGGCGTATCCTCAAATTCAACAGTCAATGACTGTTGAATCATATTTAACAGATTTTGAGGCAATTACAATTTTGCAGTCACTGACTGCAAAATTCATCGGCCCTAAAAATACAAGCGCAAATCAAATTTCGCAGTCACTGACTGCAAAATCTTCCACTGATACTGACAAACTTATCAACAGGCTTAGTTTCACCCACATCATCGAACTTTTAAAAGCTGATACCGCGCTAAAACGCAGCTTTTACGAAGTGGAGGCGATAAAAAATGCATGGCCGGTACGGGAATTGCAAAGGGCAATGAACAGTATGCTTTTTGAACGTACCGGGCTAAGTACCGATAAGCAGGCTGTTTTAGATAAACATATTAAGCAGGACAGGCTACTGCCCGAAGACGTATTCCGCAACCCGTATGTATTGGAGTTTTTGGGTTTAAAGGAAGAAGCGGCGTATTCGGAGTCGGATTTGGAGGAGGCAATTATCGGTCATCTGCAAACATTTTTATTAGAAATGGGCCGGGGCTTTTGCTTTGAAAGCCGCCAAAAACGCATAACTTTTGATAATACCCATTACCGCATCGACCTGGTTTTTTACCACCGCGTATTAAAGTGTCATGTACTGATCGATTTAAAACTGGGTGAGTTTACCCATGCGGATTCGGGCCAGATGAATGTTTATTTAAATTATTATAAAGAAAACGAAGCCAGCGAGGGCGATAACCCGCCGATCGGTATCATCCTTTGTGCAACAAAAAACGAGAGCCTGGTTAAATATGCTACCGCCAACTTGCCGCACAAATTATTTGTATCGAAGTATATGGTTAACCTGCCAAGTGAAACGGAATTAAAAAAGATCATCGAAGAGGAACAAGAGAAATTGGGCTTATGACATTATATAAAGTTAGCATAATACCGGCGCCGAGGTAAACAACTCCCCGCTGGGCGTAGTTTGCACGAACCACTATCCGAACGTCTGCCACTTCGGACTACTATGCCCGGAGACTTAGTCTCCTGTATTGCCTCAAGGCTTCGGCGGGGCACCAGTGCTGAAGCGCCGGCGCCCCGCTTTGCTGCTTAAATTTCGATATTGCAGGATTATTGATACTTTTATAAAAAGGGAATAACGATGCTTTACCAGTACGAAATAAAAAAAATACTTGAAACCGCACGAAAAAAAGCATACCAGGCAATCAATTCGGTAATGGTGGAGGCATATTAGGAAATTGGGAAAAGAATAGTTTTGGAAGAGCAGCATGGAAAGGAAAGGGCAAATTACGGTGAAGAGGTACTGAAGGAATTGTCGAAAGGGTTGACGGCGGAATTTGGCAGGGGTTTTTCGTATGCTAACCTGCGAAATTTCAGACAATTTTATCTCGTTTTTCCTGATCCGGAGATTTGCTACACACTGTGTAGCAAATTGACATGGAGCCACAACAGGTTAATAATGCGCGTTGACGATGCAAAAGCGCGGCATTATTATTTAAAGGAGGCTGCCGAACAGCAATGGAGCGTGAGGGTGCTGGAAAGAAATATCAGCACCTTATATTATCAACGTTTACTCTCATCCAGGGGCGTTATGCCTGTGGCACACGAAGCACCGCAAAGGGGATCGGCTAACATTCATCAATTTATAAAGGACCCGTACATTTTTGAGTTCCTCAACATACCCCAGCCAGCCCATTTTTCGGAACAAACCATTGAAGCCACGCTTATTGAAAATCTGCAAAAATTTTTGATGGAACTGGGCAAAGGGTTTTCGTTTGTCGGCAGGCAATACCGAATAGGAACTGAAACTGAACATTTTTACGTCGACCTGGTTTTTTACAATTACCTTTTGAAATGCTTCGTGCTTTTTGACCTGAAGATAGGCAAACTCACACACCAGGATATTGGCCAAATGGATATGTACAGAAGAATGTTTGATGATTTGAAGAAGCCCTCGGGCGACTTGCCAACCATCGGTATAATTTTGTGCACCGAAAAAAGTGAAACGGTAGTGAAATATTCTATAATGAATGATACCCCGCAATTGTTCGCAACTAAATACATGCCTTACCTCCCCACTGAACAAGAACTTATTGACGAAATAGAAAATGAAAAGCTGCGCTTTAATCTATTGAAATAAAGACAGCCGACCTCGTTGTCCACTGTTTGCAAATAGGACGCACAGCCGTGCATAGTTCGCACGAAACGCTGTCCGAAGGCGACTTTGGACGACCATGCCCGGAGACTTAGTCCCCCGTACTGCCTCAAGGTCCCCAAATTAGCAGGCATCGAAGGGGACGCGGTTTGCACATGACAACAACTGCAAATACGGAGAATATTTAATAATTGCTGACTGCAATTCAGTTAATGCAGCAGGTCTTCCAGCAACACGGTAGCTTCGGCATTTGTCAGGGCCAGGGTAGCGCCTGTTCCATCGGTAGGGTATAAAGTACAGGAAAATGTTAGTTTTATTTTCAGGCTTTCATTGCTGCCCACGCGTGCAGCCTCGGGCGTTACTGCTACAACATTAGCGCTGCCGCCTGTTTGCGCACCTACGCTGGTATACGTTTTGCCTTGTGCATCCGTATAATATATCGCAATTGCCTTTACACCGGCGGTATGGTTGTCATTTACGGCATACGCCCAGGCGCCGGTATTTACAAAACTATTAAAATAGGCAGGTATATCCTGGTTATAGTTAACGTTAAAAGTCCTGAATCCAACGCCAAGTTGAGGCTGATATCCTGTAGTAGCTGATAATAGCGCCGTAAGTTCGCCTGTAGTAACTCCCTGATCAAGTGAAAGTGCCCCGGATGATCCGGTAACGTAGCCCGGGCTGCCGTCTATTGCTGCCTGCCACGTTACGGCCTTTCCGTTTAACGTTCCTTTCAAATAATATTCAGCAGTAATGGTATCGGTTTTGGTATTTGCAGGACTTTTTTTGCATGCCGAAAAAAGCGTGAAGGCCAGGACTAAAAAAACCGCAACTTTTACTATTTTCATTTACGCAAGATAATTAATTTTTATTTAAATATCAATAGAAAGATATTGTTTACGACGTGCGTGAAGGTGGAATAAACCGGGAATTCAGGTAGGTATCGGTCCTCGCCGGTTGTCTCCCCAGAGGCGGAAAAAGAGCGGTGTCGCCCGCTGTTAATATCAGATGAGTAGCGGCTGGATATTTTCGACGCATTTTTGTGGGTAGTTCTTCAAAATTAAGCCGGCCCATTAAATATTTGCATTATAATTGCTAACTTCGGGTATGACAACACTGATCATCAAATCAGATTCAGGTAAAAAAACCAATTTGATTATGGAATTGGCAAAAGAACTGGGACTATCAGTAACTGCCGGGGAATTTGAAGAACTAAATACCAAAGCCACGGTAACCGGCATCGGAAGAAAGGCTACCGATGAAGAATTGATCGATTATCTTTCAAAAGATGATGGCGGAGAGCCTATTGATATCGAGGTCGCATTTTCAAAATACTCCAGCGGCAAATAATTTGACTGTAAAAATTACTCCCCGGGCTTTACACGTAATCGATAGTATAGCCGACTTTGTGGACTCAAAAAACACTAAAGGAAGCGGCAATCGATTTGCATTGAAATTCAAATCAGCAATAAAAAAGCTGGGAAGGCCGAATGTGAAATATACGCTTTGCAACCATCCGATTTTGGCGGCGTTCGGCTATTCATGCAGCCATTTTAACGATTGGGTTATTGCTTTCAAGATCGGAAAAAACGAAATAGTCGTTCACTAAATAATTCATGGTTCCCTACTTTTTTAAAGGATTATCTAAATCACGCACTACTTCCCCAAATCCAGGCGCGAGGTCGGCGCGGGCCAAAAGCGCACCGACACGCGCGCCTGAAAAAGAGGCTAGCCCGGGGTTTTGTGCTTTTTAGCTAATAATTATGTATTTTTGTTAAAAGCTATAGCGTTATGCAAACTCAAAAATTAAGCGCTTTACAATTGGAGTTGCTAAATATCTATTCGTTTCAGCCTAAGGAAGAGGATTTGGTGGCTATTAAAAGTTTATTAGCCAAATACTTTTCGGGAAAATTGCAAAAGAATATTCAGCAGGCCATAACCGAAAACAATATTACCGAAGAAGACCTCTCTCGTTGGTTAAATGAATAAACTTCGCCTGATTTTGGATACCAATATCTTCCTGGTTTCCCTGGCGCCGAAGTATAAATACCATTGGATATACCAATCGCTTATACTTAGTAAATTTGAACTGGTTGTTTCCAACGAAATTTTAACGGAATACCAGGAACAAATTACCCTCCGTTACGGTGTCGACCATACCGAAGCTTCATTGGATTTCCTTTTGTTACTCCCGAATGTTATATTAAAGAATCCGACCTTTTTATGGCAGCTGGTCACCAATGACAAGGATGATAACAAGTTTGTTGACTGCTATATTGCTGGCCAATGTGATTACATTGTAAGTAACGACCGCCACTTACATCAAATAAAGACAAATCAATTTCCACAGGTTGCTGTTATGCGGTACGAAGAATTTGAAGGGGCGTTTAAAAACACTTTTACGCGATAGGTCGCCCCGCTTCTGTCAGCCTGGATTACGCCAGGTTATTAATAAGCCAATATATTAAACCTTACACCGCCACCCAAATGGCATCAACAAACCACTTCTTCCCGTCGAAAAAATGATAAACGGGTTTGAATGAAGCAGTTTTGGCTATTTTATCTGTTTGCGCTACGGTAAATTTTTGCGAGATCTCCATAAAAATGCATTCGTCCCTGGCGAAGCGGATGGTTTCGCTGCCTATTTTAACGTCCTGCTCTTCGGTGCTAACCAGGTAGCTTTTACAGGCGCCGGTTTCGGGATCATAAGTTGGATAATGCACAAACTTGCCGGTGTCGAAATTGCCGCCCAGCTCCCGGTTAATGCGTTCCAGTAAATTGAGATTGAACCGGCGGGTTATACCTTCCTTGTCGTTGTAGGCGGCCAGCACGGTTGCGGGGTTCTTTTTCAGGTCGAAACCGATCAGCAGCATATCGCCGTCGGACAAATGATTACGCAATTCACGGCAAAAACCCTCCGCCTCGGCTGACTGCATGTTGCCGATGTTTGACCCTAAAAACAGCACCACTTTACGCTTATTTGATAATGCCGCCGCTTTTTCGAGCATCTGGAAATACTCGCCATTGAGGCCGTTTAGCTGCAGCCCGGGCAGCGTAACGGGCAGCGTAATGTTGAGGTACGAAATTACGTTTTCCGAAATATCGATGGGCAAATAGGTAAAATCGGCCTGTTTCTCCATCAGGTAACTAAGCAGGTAGGATGATTTTGTGGCATCGCCGGCGCCGAGTTCGATCAGGTCGAAGGCGTCGCCGCTGCCGATGATCGCATTGCAAATTTCAGCCGTCTTCTCCGAAAATATCTCCAGCTCGCAATTGGTGGGGTAATATTCCTCACAGGCCATCAGCTCCTGGAATATCTTATCGCCCACGGCGTCATAAAAATATTTCGAATTTAAATGTTTGGGCATCGCGCTGAGGCCCGTTATCACATCAGCATAAAACTGGCCGTATTTTGATTTGGCCGGTAGGCTCATCCCCATCCCGATAGGGACCGCCTGCATGGTTTCTATGTTTTTCATATGGTGTCAGGTTTTTATTTAGCAAGCCTTATACCGGTAAATTGCCAGCGTAAATTGGTTTGAAAAAAATTACGGTAGGTGATGCGGCTGTGCCCCGGCGGCGTAACTTCCGACGCCCCGCGCAGCACTTTTTGGTTCACCATAAACTTGCCGTTATACTCGCCTATTGCGCCCGGCGCTTTGGCGAAACCGGGGTAAGGCAGATAGCTACTCTCAGTCCATTCCCAGCTTTTGCCCCAGCTAAATTTGCCGGCGGCCGCTTCCCACTCAAACTCGGTAGGCAGCCTGAGCCCTTTCCAGGCCGCATAAGCATAAGCCTCGAAATAGCTGACATGGCAAACCGGGTCGTGCGGGTTAAGCGGACCAAGCCCATGATAGGAGTACTGGTACCATTCCTCATCGACGACATGCCAGTACATCGGCGCCGCAACCTTGCTTTTGTTCACCCAGTCCCAGCCCTCGGCATGCCAGTGACGGAAATCGTGGTAGCCCCCGGCATTCATAAACTGCAGGTATTCGGCATTGGTAACCAGGTTGGGGCTGATCTCATAAGCATTTAAATAAACCTTATGCCGGTTAAGCTCATTGTCAAAGCAAAAGCCATCGCCTTTAAAGCCGATTTCATAAATGCCCTCATTCATCTGTATAAAGCCAGCATCGATATGCTTAACCTTTGGCGAAACGTAATCTTTAGAATACGCCGGAAACAAGGGGTTATGCCCTAAAATGTATTTAATATCCGTGTACAAAAGTTCCTGGTGCTGTTCTTCGTGGTTAAGCCCGAGGATGACCAGCTCCTTTATATCCTCCGGAATTTCGCCGCACAAAAACTTTAACATGGCTTCGTCCACGTATTCGCGGTAGCGGTAAATATCAATTACGGTAGGCCTGCTCAGGTTGCCGCGGTCCGTGCGGATCACCCGGTTGCCAACCGTTTCGTAATAACTGTTAAATACGTAGTTGAATTCCGGGTTATACTCCTGGTAACCCATAAAATAAGGCTTCAGGATAAAGGTCTCAAAAAACCAGGTGGTATGCCCGATGTGCCATTTGGGCGGGCTTACATCCGCCACGGGCTGCACCACATAATCTTCGGTTTGCAGCGGGCTGCAGATGTGCTCCGTACGTTTGCGCACCTCCATATAGCGCATAGCTATGTCTGTGGCCATGATTTGTTCTGCTGTATCCATGGAATTACCTGCTTTCCAAATACCGTTTAAGGTTCGAAATTGTTTTAATTTTTAGTTTTTCGGCCTGCCCGCGCCTCATCATCAAAGCATACGCATTATTGAACCCGATTGGTTTTAACCATTTGATATTATATTTTTTTTCGAACGCATCCTGCACATAATTGTACGTGGCCTGCGGGCTTACCATAAGCGAATCAACCACTTTAGCCGGCGACTGCAAAATAGCCAGCAAGCCGGTGCCGGTGTATTCCGGGTAAAAATCTATCTGGTCGTTGGTCAGGGCGTCAAAACAAATTTTGGTGCCGCCCAGCCCGGTTTTTGTCGCCGCATCATAATGGCTGTAACCTTTTATCAGCATACTGTAAATATTTGCCAGGATGTATTGTTCACCAAATATTTTCGATCCGATACGCACTACGCCTTCTCCTCCTGTTTGCGCCGGCCGCCATAAATTTTGCGCTACCAGGAAGTCTTTCGCTACCTTTTCCGGGCTTTGGTGAAGGTAATCAGTCTTATAATTTAAGGCAGTCATGGTGCTGTCATTTATTTTTCCGGCTAACAAATTTAGTATTTTTTCCAGTCCTGCAAATTTTTTTAGTGAATTTTCCTGCACGATGGGTGCGGCATAGTATGGCGGAAATATATTTTTGTCGTCCTTCAACACCACCAGGTCGTAGGCTTTCAGCCGGCCGTCGGTGGAGTAGCCGCTGATCACATCCAGTTGTTTTTCAAAAGCGGCCTTGTACATTATCGCATCGCTGATCACCACGGTGCTTATTTTTAAGCCGTATTTACTTTGCAGGCCGAGATTACCATCACGGCGGCCCATAAACTCGGGTGTAAACCCGGCTTTCAGCTTAGTGCCGTAGGCCGAGGGAAGCAGGTAAAAGGAAGAAAGCACCAGGAGTAGCAGTGGCAGCGTGGCAGTAGCAGTTTTAAGTTTTTTTATGTTGAGCTTTTGCAGTCGCGAGAGCAAAAAATCAAACAAAATGGCCAGCAGAGCGGCAGGGATGGCGCCGGCCAGTATCATATTGGTGTTGTTGAGCGATATGCCGCCGAAGATAAATTCGCCAAGCCCGCCTGCGGCGATATAGGAGGCCAGCGTAGCGACGCCCACGTTAATGACCGTAGCCGTCCGGATGCCAGCGAAAATCACCGGCATGGCCAAAGGCAGTTCCACTTTAGTTAGAACCTGCCATTTGCTCATGCCCATGGCTACTGCCGCTTCCTTAACCGTTGCGTCCACGCCGGTTATGCCGGTAAAGGTATTTCGAATGATGGGGAGCAGTGCGTAAAGCAACAAGGCAGCAATGGCCGGTTTGGGACCAATACCCAGCAAGGGGATCATAAAGCCCAGCAAAGCGATACTGGGTATGGTTTGCAATATCCCCGCTACCCCCAACACAGCGCCCGAAAACTTTTTTCGCCGGCTGATAAATATGCCCAGCGGCAAGCCAATCAGTACGGCTATAAATAGCGAAATAAACGTAAGCCCGATATGCTGCACCGTTTGCTCCAGCAGCTTCCCTGATTGCTGGCGCATAAAATCCCATAAAGTTTGCTGCTGCTCATTCATGCGCCTGCTGTTGTTTATATTGATAAAAGGCCGACATCAATTGCTCAAAGCCCACCGACTTCGATTCGTTATTTTCTTTATGGATGATATTGATCGTGTCGCCGGATCGAAATTTAAAATGCTCCATCCCTGCCCATACGCCCAGATCGGCAGATAATTCTGCTCCTCCGCCTTTAGGCGGAGGCTTGGGGGCTAACCACTGCCACAGGTCCAACAACTTCACCGACTTAAACTCCAAACTCAGCCGCTGTTCCTGCAAAAACTCCCTTACAAAGTTGTTTTTGGGATGAAACAGCAGCTCGGCGGGTGTTCCGTTTTGGACGATCTTTCCCTTATCCATCAGGCAAATGCGGTCGCCCAGTTCAAAGGCTTCCTGCACATCGTGGGTAACCATAATGATGGTTTTTCGTTTCAACTCATCCAGCGCATTAAATTCAGCGTGGATCTTCGACCGGGTTATATTATCCAGCGCACCAAAAGGCTCGTCCATCAGCAAAACCGGCGGATCCGCAACCAGGGCCCTTGCCAGGCCAACCCGCTGCTGCTGTCCGCCGCTTAGTTCGCCGGGAAAGGCGCGCAGCTGATCTTTTGTAAGGTGCAGTTTTTCTATTAGTTCCGATACCCGTTTCTCGGTTCGTTTTTTATCCCATTGCAGCAGTTGCGGGACGACAGCAATATTTTCGGCCACGGTATAATGCGGAAACAGGCCATGGTTTTGCAGCACGTAGCCGATACCCCGGCGAAGCGTTTCGGGTTGTTGGTCGGATATGTTTTTATTGTCGATCAGGATACTGCCGGCGGATGGCTCGATGAGCCGGTTGATCATTTTCAGCGTCGTTGTTTTACCGCAGCCGCTGGTGCCGAGCAGGATCAGGTTTTCATGCTCCTTCACTTCAAAGGAAATATCATCAACGGCCTTTACTTTGCCAAAGTGTTTGCTGAGATGCTGAACTTTTATCATAAGTTAACGTGGGTTAAACAGTAAGTTACTTATATACAATCGTTTAGAACAATAGCCAAAAAAAGAAAGTTCAGCGCTAATATTGTAATGACCAAACTACAACAAATGCACCGAACTTTAGGAATGAGACTAAGTTAGTAGAAATTTCGTAAAACCAAAATCAAAAGTCGTTCGATTCAGGGCAGACGCATTAAAATTATTTTTAACAACATTATCTAATATTTCAGTTCAACCAGTGCGCTTAACTTTTATAATCAATAGTTTTTACCAAAAGGTCCGCCAAGTGCACAAAGATTTCGCAAAGTAGCCGATGTTTATAGTGGCCTTAGTGATTAAAAAACTATTCTTTAAACCATGCCGTTCCCGGCGTTCACCGCTGATAAGCTTAAAATTATTTTGATGCGTCTGCCCTGTTGTTCGATTAGTTTAATTTCGGAATCGCCGCCTTCGCCTTTCACCTCAAAAAAACTATCTTAGCCATCCCAACCACACGATGCAATGAAAACGTTAACCTGTTTATCCGGCGCTGTTTTACTTTGCAGCTTTGCCTGTGCACAACAAATGAATACGACCAAATTGACTTACCCCGATACCCGCAAGGTGGATACCACCAATACTTATTTTGGCACTGTAGTGCCCGACCCTTACCGCTGGCTGGAGGATGACCGATCCGCCGATACCAAAGCATGGGTACAGGCTGAAAACAAGGTTACGCAAGGCTACCTGTCGCAGATACCTTACCGCGACGCCATCTACAAACGCCTGGAGCAGCTTTGGAATTACGAAAAATACAGCGCCCCGTTTAAGGAAGGCAAATACACTTATTTTTATAAGAACGACGGCTTGCAGGCGCAGTCGGTTTTGTGGCGGCAGGTGGGTGACGGCACGCCGGAGGTTTTCCTTGATCCAAACAAATTTTCGGCAGATGGCACCACCTCCATGCAGGGTATCGATTTTACCAAAGACGGCTCGATGGCGGCCTACCAGCTGTCGGAAGGCGGCAGCGACTGGCGCAAGGTGATCGTCATCAACACGGAAAACAAAGCGCAGATAGGCGACACGCTGCGCGATGTAAAGTTTAGCGGCATAGCCTGGCGCGGCAACGATGGTTTTTATTATAGCAGCTACGACAAACCAAAAAGCGGCTCGCAGCTGGCAGGTATAACGCAATTCCATAAGCTGTTTTACCACAAATTGGGCACGCCGCAAAGCACAGACAAACTGATCTTTGGCGGTGAGCAAACCAAACGCAGGTATATCGGCGCCCACCTAACGGAGGATCAGCATTTCCTGGTGATCAGCGCCGCCAATACCACCACCGGCAACGAGCTTTATATCCAGGACTTAAGTCAGCCAGGCAGCCAGGTTGTGCAGGTGGTGGACAATTTCGACAATGAACATTCGGTGTTGGATAATGCGGGCAGCAAGCTGTATATCCTCACCAATTTGTACTCGCCAAATTTTAAGATCGTTACGGTTGATGCCTCTGATCCAAAACCGATGCATTGGAAGGATTTGATCCCCATGACCACTAACGTGCTGACCGCATCCACCGGGGGCGGCAAAATTTTCGCCGAATACCTGAAGGACGCCACCTCATTTGTACAGCAGTATGATATGGATGGCAAACTGGAGCGTACAATAACTTTACCGGGCATTGGCACGGCGTCGGGGTTCGGCGCCAAGCATGAGGAAAAGGAAACCTACTATACTTTCACCAATTATGTTTACCCGCCCACCATTTTTAAACTTGATATAGCAAGCGGCGGGTCGACCGTCTATAAAAAATCAAATGTGCAGTTTGATCCGACGCAGTATGAAAGCACCCAGGTTTTTTATAAATCGAAGGACGGCACCAAAATACCGATGATCATCACCTATAAAAAAGGCACGGTGATGAACGGCAGAAACCCAACGCTTTTATACGCTTATGGCGGCTTCAGCATCAGCCTGACGCCGGCCTTCAGCACCAGCAATATCATTTTGCTGGAGCATGGCGGCATTTACGCGGTACCCAACCTGCGCGGCGGCGGTGAGTACGGCGAAAAGTGGCACAAGGCCGGCATAAAAATGAAAAAGCAAAATGTTTTTGATGACTTCATTGCCGCCGCGGAATACCTCATCAAGCATAAATACACCTCGAAAGACTATTTGGCTATTTCGGGCGGATCAAACGGCGGGCTGCTTATCGGTGCCACCATGACCCAGCGCCCCGACCTGTGCAAAGTGGCCCTGCCGGCCGTGGGTGTAATGGATATGCTGCGGTATAACCAGTTTACCGCCGGAGCCGGCTGGAGCTATGATTACGGTACGGCCGAAGATTCGGAAGAAATGTTTAATTACCTTTATAAATATTCGCCATACCATGCGCTGAAACCTGCTGACTACGCCGCCACGATGGTCACCACCGCCGACCATGACGACCGGGTAGTGCCTGCCCACTCGTTTAAGTTTGCAGCAAGGCTGCAGGAATACCAGCAGGGAACAGCGCCGGTAATTATCCGGATAGAAACCAAAGCGGGACATGGCGCAGGGCAAAGCACTGAGCAGGTGATCAGCGGGCAGACGGATAAATGGGCCTTTATGTTTTGGAATATCGGTGTTCAGTGGTAAGTCTGAAATAGAAACCTTACGTACACACTAAAATAAAGTTAAAAAGCTAAATAAAATTTAGCCACAGAGGACGCTGAGAAGGCACAGAGAAACACAGAGAAAAAATTGACAAACTATTAAGACTTTGTGGCCTCTGTGTCTTCCACCTTTGTGTTCTTTGCGGTAAAACGGAATATTCCTTAAATTCGAAAAAATTAAAACGATTATGATAAAGTTTTGGGGAACGGTTTGCCGGATATTATTTGTAGCAACGCTAACGGTATTTTTGGGCAATCACCTATCCGCTCAATCCCCCAAAAAGGACATCAACATCGTTTTTATCGGCAACAGCATTACGTCTGGCGCACAGCTAACTTACCCCGAGGCGGAGGCCCCGCCGGTTATTGCTTCACAATATTTGATGCGGAAGGACCGGATAGGGCGGGTATCATTTGCCAACCAGGGGCATAGCGGCTACACGACTGTGGATTTTCTGCCAACTGGCAAACCCTTCGCCCTGGTTGAAACTGCGGCAAAATCGTTCGCCAATAAAGAAGCCCTGCTGGTTTTTTCAATCGACCTGGGTACGAACGACAGCGCCATCTCCGGCACCAACGGTGCGCCGGTTTCCGCTGAACATTACCGCGAAAATTTACAATCGATTGCTGACCGCCTGTTGACCGACTTTCCAGGATGCCTGATCATCATCGAGCGGCCCATATGGTACAGCCCAAATACCTACAACGGCGCGAAGTACATGGCCGAGGGTTTAAAGCGTCTGCAGAGCTATTTCCCGCAAATTAGTCATTTAGTGCACGGTTATACGGCGAGTAACCCGAAACAGGTTTTTGTTGGCGATACCCGGGCTTTCGGCTACTTTAAAGCGCATTACCTAACGCTTTTAACACCGGAGCAGGGCCACCAGGGTACTTTCTATCTTCATCCCAATAAAAAAGGTGCGGCCGCTCTTGGCAATTTTTGGCGCAAAGCGATTTACAGAATTGTAAAAAGTCGATAACCTTACCGGCGTCAGCCCTAAAACGTTTTTATCGTCTCAGTAACGTGGGCCAAATGGTGTTTGCAGTGCCAGGCATATAAGGCAAGTGCCTTTTTTAGCTGCATGATGGAGCCTGATTCCGGATTGGTAAAGGTGTGGTTCCACTCATCCTCGGTAAAGCTTTCCAGCAGGGCGACCCAGCGTTGATGCAGCCCTTCCAGTAGGCGCAGCGAGGGTTCAACCGGCATGCGATAATCCGGCAACAGGGCCCAGTCGGCCTCGTTGTAGGGTTTTATGGTTGGTGCATCTTCAGTAAGCGCCCATTTAAAACGCAGCATCGAGTTCATGTGACTGTCGGCGCAGTGATGCACAACCTGGCGCAAGGTCCAGCCGCCGGTGCGGTAGGGCGTGTCCAGCTGTTTTTCATTCAGGCTCATGATGGCATGGCGCAGCCGGCCCGGAAATTCCTTAATGGTAGCGATCCAGCTGCGCAAGTCCTCTGAGGTGTAGCTCACAGGCGCTTTAAATTTCCCGGTGGGATAGCGTAATATGTCGTCGGTGACTGTCATTGGGATGGTCAAGTTAGATATTATTTTTATTCGCAGCAAGGTTTTGCGCTATTTTTGCGTTTGCTTTAAAAAATTTGATACCCCGATGATAAAAAAACTGTTGCTGATACTGCTCTTTTCCTGGTGTTGTGCCGTTTATGGCCAAACGATTAAGACGGATGTGCTGGTGATTGGTAATGGCCCCTGCGCTGTTGCGGCAGCTATTCAAAGTGCGCGGAGCAAGGTGAAGACGGTGCTGGTAGCAGAAAAAATTACGTTATCCAGCGAGAATGAGAAGTTGGTTATTGAAGAAAACATACATACCCCATCGGGTATTTGGGGCGAATTCAGAAATCATGTAGCGGATTTTTATAGGAAGATGCCCGGTTTCGACACAACTTTTAACATATCCCTTCGTCTCAGCAAAACGGACGGAGAAGCCGTTTTGCTAAAAATGGCTGATACTGTTAAGAAACTCACAATGGCCTTGAACACCGCTTTCGCTGGTATAGAAAAAAGCGGTGACGAGTGGGAAGTGAAGGTTTTAAAAGACGGAAAATATCAGGAAATTAAAGCCCGCGTGATTGTGGATGCGACGGAAGGCGGGATTGTAATGGAAAAGGCCGGCGGCAAGGCCGGAAATAAAATCAGCCTTCGGCAGGTTCATGATTCTAATTTATTCAGAACGGCAATCGCTGCCGGTGAAACGTGGCCGCCGCAACGACCGGAAGAAAATACCATTCATAGTTATTGGTTTATCCCGTTAAAAGCGATCGTGGCTTCAGGGGTGGAAAATGTGTTTGCGCCACAAGCAGTATTACCTGCCGGGAAGGACGCGAATTACCTGCCGGTGCAGTTAGCGGCAGGGCAGGCGGCAGGGGCGGCGGCGGCATATTGTGCATTTTTTAAAACAAGCACTGCTCATCTGAATGTTCGACTTGTACAAGGCGAGCTGCTCGACTTTAAGGCAAACCTTGTCCCTTTTATGGACATACCCGCCACCGACCACGATTGGAGGCAAATTGAGCAAGTATCGCTTACCGGGCTACTGGGCAGCCGGGGCTTTTTTGAACCGGATGAGCCGGTCGAAACAACATCGGTGCGTCCCGTTTTAACCGAAATTTACACCCGCGCCTTCCTATGGTTCAACCGCGAAAAGCCCGGCGAAAAATTTACCATCGCCAATACCCTCTCCTTCATCAGCGACTATACGCTTACCGATCCTGTTATACTAAAAGCATCCGTCCAAAAAGCCTGGAAAACACAATTTAAATTTAAGTCGGATTTTGATTTGAGCCGGCCCATCACCCGCAGGGAATTTGCCGTTTTGGCGAATAAATACCTAAATCCCTTTGCGCGGACGGTGGATTTGAACGGGAGGCCGGTGAATTGATATTGCCCGGATGATTTTATCGCCAGTAAATATCCGTATTAATCATCGTGAGGTCCGTCCGTATTATATCAGGACACAATTTAAATCATGCCGGGATAGGCCGGCGTTGCATACCCGCAAAAGCCTGCATGCCTTTCAGCGCCAAAAGGCAGGTTTTTTGTTAGTCCCCCGCAGGGTGCAATCCACGCATTCCTTGGTTGAGGCCGTATACCCAATCACCGGCCCCACAGGCCCGGCCAACAATTGGTTGATCGGTATAAACGGGTTTGGATAGTGGCCGATATTGTAATTGATATAGTCATTAACCTGGTTGTCGCCTGTCCCGTTCACATCAAAATAGCAACATATTGCCGGAGGCTTTTCAGTCCAGTCAAATTCAAGCTTACAATTGGGATAAAATGGGATGGTTTGCCAGGTGGGTAATTGTTGGGTAGTGATGAATATCCGCTTAGTAGCGGTACTGCCAACGCTTATGTAGCCGATAACCGGCTCCATCGGGTTGGTCTCGCACAGTATATTCCCGTTAAGCTGCGAGGGCTCCGGGTCAAAAATGCTGCCCAGGCTTTCGGTATTTTTTTTCAGGTTTGTATAAAAGTCATAGGCATCCGGCGTCAGTGCATATTGCTTCACCAGGATGCTGTATTCATCCTCCACTTTCTCGGATGTAGAAACCACTGATGTAAGCGGCATTTTATAAATAATGTCCTGCGACAGCTTGGCCGACGAGCCTAAAAGAATTGAGCTTGACGTATCAGTTGCCCAGCACTGGTAAACCTGGTCGGTTGTCTGGTTCCTCGTCAGTACCGTGTCGCCGTTTGAATAAAAATAGGATGAATAGGCAGAATGAAATACCCAGGTTTCGTTGTATTCCCACCGGTAGTAAAGTATCTTGCCCGCCTGATCATGTGTGGTTACATAAACATTAAGGCCCGGAATAGTAAGGGCGCCTTTTGTATC
>Ga0210389_10000953_pt1 | contig 24452 bp, 19 predicted proteins | sample IncBWH28OmetaG_FD_160127 | JGI IMG/M metagenome (GOLD analysis project Ga0210389, IMG submission 160127) | Forest soil microbial communities from Barre Woods Harvard Forest LTER site, Petersham, Massachusetts, United States - Inc-BW-H-28-O ...
ATCAGGGCCCGCGAGCTCGTCTCGCACACACAGGCCGAATGTAAGGCTGCAATCTCTACCCGTGATCCAAAACCAAAAATATCGCTTGGCATGCAGGGGCGTCCATGTAAGTGCCTTGAGTCTTCCTACCCTTCCTGACGAGAGCTCGAGCCCGTCAAAATCACTGCGCCGGCGCTGCTAGTGAGTGTTGGGCGACTTGTGTCTTTCCGGCCTACGACTGTGCATGAGGCCACCCCGACGGATGCTGGTCATTCGAAACTCGTCCTCCAGCGCCGTGAGTTTGAACGTCGAGCCTGAAAGGCCTACGGGGATGGGAAGCTCCAAGGCACTGCGTCTTCCATGCCTTGGAGCTTCCCATCCTCATAGGCCATGCACGCCCGGTCAAAATCACTGCGCCGGGGTTCTAGGCCGCTTTCGACGGCGCTGCGAGCTGCCGCAACACGTACTGCAGAATCCCGCCGTGCTGGTAGTAGTCAAGTTCCTTCGGCGTGTCGATGCGCAGACGTGCCTCGAACTCCGTCGTTTTGCCGGCGTCGCTCTTTGCGACGACTTTGACGAACTTCGCCGCGCCGCCGTTCAGTCCCACGATTTCGAACGATTCCTTGCCCGTGAGACCCAGCGTCTGGGTGTTCTGTCCCTCTTTGAATTGCAGCGGCAGCACACCCATGCCGATCAGATTGGAGCGGTGGATACGCTCGAAGCTCTCCGCGATCACGGCCTTGACGCCCAATAACATCGTTCCCTTGGCGGCCCAGTCGCGCGAGCTGCCGGTGCCGTATTCCTTGCCGGCGAGAATCACCAGCGGCGTGTTTGCCGCCTTGTATTTCACGGACGCGTCGAAAATCGACATCTGTTCGCCGCTGGGAATATGCAGCGTGACGCCGCCCTCGGTACCCGGCAGCAGCAGATTGCGCAGGCGGATATTGGCAAACGTGCCGCGCATCATGACTTCGTGATTGCCGCGGCGTGCGCCATAGGAATTGAAATCCACGGCTTGCACACCCTGCGCCATCAGGTATTTCGCGGCTGGACTGGATTTCGCGATGTTGCCGGCCGGCGATATGTGATCCGTGGTGACCGAATCGCCGAGCACGGCAAGCGCTCGGGCTCCCTTGATGTCGGTCATCGGCGCGGGTGTCATGGTCATGCCGTCGAAGTAGGGCGGATTCTTGACGTATGTTGATTTTCCATCCCAGGAATAGATCTTTCCTGCCGGGGTCTTGATCGCGGCCCAGTTGGCATCGCCCACAAATACATTGGCATAGCCTGTCTTGAACATTGCTGAGTCAACCGAGGAGCCGACCGCTGCGGCCACATCCTTCGTGCTCGGCCAGATGTCCTTGAGGTATACCGGCTTGCCATCCTTGTCCGTGCCAAGAGACTCGGTGGTGATGTCGACATTCAGACTGCCTGCGAGCGCATACGCGACCACCAGCGGCGGTGAGGCCAAAAAATTCATCTTGATTTCCGGGTGCACGCGCCCTTCGAAATTGCGATTGCCGGAGAGCACGGCGCAAGCGACCACATCGCCCACCCTGACCGCTTCCGAGATCTCGGGCTTCAAGGGGCCGGAGTTGCCGATGCAAGTAGTACATCCGTAGCCGACGGTATAAAAGCCGAGCTGCTCCAAATCGTGCAGCAAGCCCGCCTTGGTCAAATAGTCGGTAACCACGCGCGAACCCGGCGCGAGAGAAGTCTTCACCCAGGGCTTGACGTTCAAACCCCGCTTCAATGCATTGCGCGCCAGCAGTCCTGCGGCCACGAGCACGGCAGGATTCGAGGTGTTGGTGCAGCTGGTGATTGCCGCGATCAGCACAGCGCCATCTTTCACCTCGAAATCCGCCTTGCCCACCCTGGCCGGCGCGCTGCCGGTCGCCTTGGGGTTTTTCTGCGTGCGCTCCTCGGCCATTTTTTTGACACTGCTCTGATAGACGCTCTTTGCCTTTGTCAGGGGCACCCGGTCTTGCGGGCGCTTCGGCCCCGCTAGTGAAGGCTCAACCGTCGACAGGTCCAATCCGACCACGTCGGTGTAGTCCGCCGCCGGTGCACCGTCGATACGCCACAATCCTTGAGCCTTGGCATAGGCCTCAACCAGCGCAATTTGCTCGGCGGACCGGCCGGTCAATTCCAGGTAGCGGATGGTTTCCTCGTCAATGGGAAAAATCGCACAGGTAGAACCAAATTCCGGCGACATGTTGGCGATCGTCGCGCGATCGGCGAGCGGCAACCCTTTGAGGCCGTCGCCGAAGAATTCGACGAACTTGTCGACCACGCCCTTCTTGCGCAACATTTCGGTCACGGTGAGGACGAGGTCGGTCGCCGTGGTGCCCGGCGGCAACGCGCCGGTGAGCTTGAAGCCGATGACCTGGGGTATCAGCATGGTAACCGGCTGGCCCAACATGGCCGCTTCGGCTTCGATGCCGCCGACACCCCAGCCCAGGACACCCAAGCCGTTGACCATGGTGGTGTGCGAGTCCGTGCCGACCAGTGTGTCCGGATAGGCCGTCTTCTTGCCGCCGGCGTCGTCCGAAAAAATGACGCGTGCGAGCCGCTCGATGTTGACCTGGTGCACGATACCGGTGTTCGGCGGCACCACCCTGAAATTGCTGAACGCGGTTTGCCCCCAGCGCAGGAACATGTAGCGTTCGCCGTTGCGTTGGAACTCAATTTCGTTGTTGTGCTGCAGCGAATTGGCGGCGCCGTATTCGTCGACCTGCACGGAATGATCGATGACCAGCTCCGCGGGTGCGAGAGGATTGACCTTCTGCGCATCGCCGCCGAGCTTCACGATCGCCTCGCGCATGGCGGCAAGGTCCACGATGCACGGCACACCGGTGAAATCCTGCATGATCACCCGGGCAGGGGTGAAGGCGATTTCATGACTCGGAAGCGCCTTGGGTTCCCACTTGAGCAGCGCTTCGATGTCGCTCTTCGTCACGTTGACGCCGTCTTCGAACCGCAGCAGATTCTCCAGCAATATCTTCAAGGAGAACGGCAGCCGGTCCACGTTGAGCGGCTTGAGGGCCGCGAGACTCAGGATGTCGTATTGTTGCGCGCCCACCTTGAGCGTCGTTCGTGCCTTGAAGCTGTCCGTCATGACCCCTCCACCGAAAAAAGAGAATTATAAGTGATTCCGCCGGGTGCCGGCGCGAGCTCGGTTGCCAGCGCGGAATTGAAGCGATGTGCAATGATGCCGCCGCCGAGACAGCGTTCGCCGCGGTAGAACACCGCGTACTGGCCCGGTGTGACAGCACGCGCCGGACAATTCAAGGTTGCATGCCAGCCCGCAGCGCCGCTCATGCGCAGCGAACAGGCCAGGTCGCTCTGCCTATAGCGCGTCTTGACCGCGCATTCGACCGGCTGCGAAGACGCATCACCGGGATTGATCCACTGCATCTGCTCGACCGTAAACGAATCCGACATGAGCAACGGATGGTTCTGATCCTGGACCACGACGAGCGCGTTGCGAGAGATGACTTTGTCCGCCACGTACCAGGGAGCCGCGGCGGCGCCGGCCCGTCCGCCCACCTTAAGGCCGGAGCGCTGACCCAACGTGTACAGCGCGAGGCCCTTGTGTTCGCCGACGACTCGCCCTTCGGCCGTCTCGACGGGTCCGGGATCGGTGCGAAGGTGCCGGCTGAGGAACTCTTGGAACGGCCGTTCGCCGATGAAACAAATGCCGGTGCTGTCCGGCTTGTCGAACACCGGCAATCCGGCCGCATGCGCCATGCGGCGCACCTGTGCCTTGACCAGGCCGCCCAAGGGAAACAGCGTCTTGGACAGGGCCGATGCCGCCACACTGTGCAGGAAATAACTTTGATCCTTGGCAGTGTCGGCCGCTTTCAGCAATTCAGGATAGGGGCTCGTGTGCCTGACTTGCGCGTAGTGACCGGTCGCCATCCAGGAAGCACCCAGCCGCTGCATGTAATCCAGGCAGACACCGAACTTGATCTCTCGATTGCACAGGACGTCCGGATTCGGCGTGCGGCCCGCCGCGTACTCGCGCAGAAAATGACTGAATACCCGCGCGCGATATTGCTCGGCGAAACTGACCCGATGCAGTGGAATGCCCAGAATGTCGCAGACTCGCCGAGCGTCTTGGAAGTCCTCGGCCGTCGTGCAGTAGCCGTCGTCGTCCTCCCAATTGGACATGAACAACGCTTGCACCGCAAACCCCGCATCGCGCAGCAGCAGGGCGGCAACGGCCGAGTCGACGCCGCCCGACATGCCGACGATGACGGTGTCCTTTGCGGGGGCAATTGGCAGGGGCTTCAGCATCCACCCATTATACGGGCAATGCCTCAGCGCAAGGGCTACATGAGCATTTGCCGCATTTGCGATTCTTGCATGCTCGTCTGCCACACTTCATCGAAGAAGTTCAAGTAGCGGCGAACGACGGCCGGATCGTTCATGTCGGATATCCCATCCCAACGATCCGCTTGCAATCGATACACGAGCGCTTTGTCGTCGGCGATGATGAAGGCGCCGGCGCTGGCCGGGTATTCCGGACTCATCGCGCGCAGATCGATGCAGCTGGTCAGGCGCCGGGCCAGAGCGAGAAAACGATTGTTGTCCAGCATGGCGCGGGATGGATCGGCGAGCAACACTCTGACTTTCGCGTACGAGCGTGCCAGCACGAGCCGCTTGATGGCTTCGAGAAACGGTTCCTCGCCATACACCAGCGGCTCCAAATCTTGCGTGAATATCGACAACAGGCGTTGAGCGGACTTGGCGACTTTCAGGCTCGCGTCGCGTACCTCGGGCATGGTGCTCAAGATGGTCCGGGTGCCCGACCCCATGGAAGCGTCGCCTCCGGGCGCGGGAACCTTGTCCCCCGTCGCCGGTTTTGAACGTTCTTCCGTGTTACCCGCCATAAGCTTGACCCCGACCCCGCGTAGTTTGAGCTTGATAGTACCGTTTGCATCGGGCACCCCCGTGCTAACTGCGTCACGTTTCAAGCAAGCCTGAAGCCGATCAAACAGGCTCCGGCGGCGTGCCGCGCAGCGCCAGCTGCGGCGCCAAGCCTACATAAGTCGCCGGCGTCAGCGCCATCAGGCGAGCCTTGTCCCCGGGCGGCAGGGCCAGGGAGGCGATGAATTCGCGCATGGCGTGCTCATCCACCGGGCGGCCTCGCGTGAAGGTTTTCAGCTTATCGTAGGCGTCCGGAATGCCATGGGCACGCATCACAGTTTGCACGGCCTCGCCCAGCACTTCCCAGGCCCGGTTCAAATCCTCCGCCACCCGCGCCGCATCAAGTTCGATCTTTTCGAGTCCGGCCGTAAGGGATCTGAAGCTCAAAACCGAGTGACCGATCGCCACGCCGACATTGCGCAGCACGGTCGAATCCGTCAGATCGCGCTGCAGGCGCGATACCGGCAGTTTGTCGGCGAAGTGCCCCAGCAAGGCATTGGCTATCCCCAAGTTGCCCTCGGCGTTTTCGAAATCGATCGGGTTGACCTTGTGCGGCATGGTGGAGGACCCGACTTCCTCGGAAAGCAGCCGTTGCTTGAAATAGCCCATCGATATGTAGCTCCACATATCGCGGCAGAAATCCAACAGAACGGTATTCGCGCGCATCAGCGCGTGGCAGTATTCCGCGATCCAGTCGTGAGGCTCGATCTGGGTCGTGTGACGGTTTGATTGCAGCCCCAGCGATCCGACAAATGCCGCGCTGAACGCCGGCCAGTCAACTTCGGGCAATGCGGCCGCGTGGGCATTGAAATTGCCGACGGCGCCATTCATCTTTCCCAGGATGGCGACCCGGCCGATTCCGCTGCACTGTGCTTCGAGGCGTGCCGCCACGTTGGCCAGCTCTTTTCCCACGGTCGTGGGCGTCGCGGTCTGCCCATGGGTGCGCGCCAGCATGGCGACAGCGGCGTAACGCGCCGCGAGCGCATCGAGCATGCCGCCCAGCGCCTTCAACATCGGCAGCAACAGGGTCTCGCGAGCGCTCTTCAGCATCAGCGCATACGCAAGATTGTTAATATCCTCGGAGGTGGCAGCGAAATGCATCCACTCCAGTTCGGGCAGCGTCGCGCCCAGGGCCTTGAGTTCGCCGCGCAACCAAAGTTCGACCGCCTTGACGTCGTGGTTGGTGCGCGCCTCGATTTGCTTGATGGCCCCGACATCGGTTGCCTGCGGATTCTTTGCCAACGTGGCGAGCAGCTCGCGGGCGGCGAGCGGCAATTTTGCCAGCGCCGGCGCCGCGGGACCCGCGGCCAACGCCAGAAACCAAGCGCATTCCACCCGGACCCGCTCGCGCATCAGCCCGGCTTCGCTGAAAATACGGCGCACTTCGCCGAGTTTTCCGGCGTATCGGCCGTCGAGCGGAGAGAGGGCGTCGGGCAAAGAGGTGGACATCGGAGCGCCGCGGCTTGAGTGATAGAATGATGGATTCTACCGTAAACCGGCCGGATCCTGCGGAGCAAGGCTCGATGACAGCAACCACCCGCGTCGAGCGCGACAGCTTGGGATCGCTCGATGTGCCTGCCGAGGCGCTATGGGGCGCCCAGACGCAACGCGCGATACAGAATTTCCCCGCGAGCGGGCTGCGCATGCCGCGTGCGTTCATCGAGGCATTGGCGCTCATCAAGCATGCGGCGGCGGGGGCCAATGCCGAATTGGGCGATCTTCCCGCGGCCGTGGCCGGCGCCATTCAAAAAGCCGCGCTCGAAGTGGCCGCCGGAAAATTCGACGATCAGTTTCCGGTGGACGTATTCCAGACGGGCTCCGGGACGAGCAGCAACATGAACGCCAATGAAGTGATCGGGGCGCTCGCGGCGCGCGCGCTCGGCGCGGCGGTGCATCCGAATGATCAAGTGAACATGAGCCAAAGCAGCAACGATGTGGTGCCGACCGCGATCCATGTCTCCGCGGCGCTGCGCCTTCACGCCGGGTTGCTGCCGGCACTGAAGCATTTGCGGGAAGTGTTGGCGGCGCGCAGTGCGGAGCTCACCGATGTCGTCAAGACCGGCCGCACGCACTTGATGGATGCCATGCCCATCACTTTGGGCCAGCAGCTCGGGGGCTGGCAGTCGCAGATTGCAGCCTGCGAAGCGCGCCTGGCGGCGGTGACGCCGCGGCTGCATGCCTTGGCGCAGGGCGGAACCGCGGTAGGCACGGGCATCAACGCCCGGCCGCAGTTCGGCGCGGTGTTCGCGCGGCATTTGGCCGAGCTTACCGGGATTGCATTTCGTCCCAGTGAAAATTATTTCGAGGCGCTGTCGAGTCAGGATACCGCCGTGGAATTGTCGGGTCAGCTCAAGGTCTTGAGCGTCAGCCTGATGAAGATCGCCAACGATTTGCGCTGGATGAACAGCGGTCCGTTGGCGGGATTGTCGGAAATCGCGCTGCCCGCGCTGCAGCCCGGCAGCAGCATCATGCCGGGCAAGGTGAATCCCGTCGTGGCCGAGTCGGTAACCATGATCGCCGCACAAGTCATCGGCAACGATGCGACCATTACGCTGGCGGGCCAGTCGGGAAACTTCGAGCTGAACGTCATGCTGCCGGTCATCGCCTACAACCTTTTGCAGAGCCTGGAGTTGCTGGCAATCGGCAGCCGCAATCTGGCGGATAACGCGATTGCGGGATTTAGCGTGAATCGCGAGCGAATTCAGGACGCCCTCGCACGCAACCCGATCCTGGTGACCGCGCTGAATCCGATCATCGGCTACGACAAGGGCGCGGCGATTGCAAAAAAAGCCTACCGGGAAGGCCGGCCGATCCTGGAGGTTGCCGCGGAAATGACCGACTTGGGAGTCGACGAATTGCGGCGGCTTTTGGATCCAAAATCCCTCACCGGGGGAGGCATCAAGGGTGCAGGCTCCTAAATCCGCCGATGGACCCGCTCTACACCAAACAGCATATCCGCGATGCGCTCGATACCGCGCCGTCGACGCCCGAGGAAGACATGCAGTGGCTGGCCGCCGCGCCGCCCGACGTTGCCGCGCGTGTTCGAGCCACGTTGCCGACGCGCCGCACGCCGGCCGCGGTGCTGGTGCCCCTGGTGGAGCGGGAAACAGGCATCACTGTGTTGCTCACGCAGCGCGCGACGACGCTGAAGGATCATGCCGGTCAGATCAGTTTTCCCGGCGGCCGCATAGAACCGCAGGATCGCGACGCCTGGCACGCCGCATTGCGGGAAACTTTTGAAGAAATTGGACTTCGCTCCGAGCTGGTGGAATTCGCGGGCTATTTGCCGGACCACGTGGTGATCTCGGGATTTCGAGTGACACCGGTGGTGGGCTTCGTCAATCCTCGCTATCAACTCAACGTGGCCGCCGCGGAAGTGCACGATGTCTTCGAGGTGCCGCTGGACTACATCCTGGATGCCGCCAATCACAAGTCGCGCCAGCGCAAAATCGGCGAGCTGACCATCGATATCTACGATATCCCCTACGGGGAGCGCAATATCTGGGGCGCCACGGCAGGAATGCTGATGACCTTGAGGCAGCGGCTGCAATCCCGCGTTCCGGCGGCACAATGAGTTCGCGCCTGGCCGAGCTGCTCGCAATCATGGCGCGGCTGCGGGCAGCCGATGGCTGCCCCTGGGACCGTCAGCAGACTTTCGCCAGCATCGCGCCCTACACCGTCGAGGAGGCGTACGAGGTCGCCGATGCGATAGAACGCGGCGATCTGGACAGCCTGAAGGATGAGCTCGGGGACCTGCTGTTCCAAGTCGTGTTCCATGCGCAGATGGCGAGCGAAGCCCATCGGTTTGATTTCGAGGCTGTCGTCGCGGCGATTTGCGACAAGCTCACGCGGCGCCATCCGCATGTGTTTGGCGGCGATGGACCCCTTTCCATCACCGAGCAGAGCTCCGCCTGGGAGGACATCAAGGCAGAAGAGCGCGGTGCGGCGGAGGTGTCGGCCTTGCACGGCGTGCCGAAGGGCATGCCGGCGCTGCTGCGAGCCTACAAATTGAGCAAGCGGGCGGCGCGTGTCGGCTTTGATTTCGAGCACGCGGGCCAGTGCGCCGACAAAGTCGACGAAGAACTGGCAGAGGTGCGCGCGGCATCCCGCAGCTCGCACAGCGCCTCGCCCGAGATCTTCGAAGAAATCGGCGATCTCTTGTTTGCGGCCGCGAATCTGGCGCGCAAGCTGGACATTGATGCCGAGGCGGCACTGCGCGCCGCCAACGCAAAATTTGAGCGCCGATTTCGCGGCATGGAAGCGCTCGCTTCGCAGCGTGGTCAGGTGTTCTCGGAATTGGACCTCGCGGCGCAGGAGAGCCTCTGGCAAGCCGTCAAGCGTGGCGAATAAGGCGATGATCGAGGGCATGGCACGCACTGCGTCCCGCGCAGTGCCGCAGCTAATCTTCAAGCACGATCCCGAACTGCCCATCAGCGCCCGGCGCGAGGCGATCCTGCAAGCGCTTGACCAAAACCAGGTGCTCATCGTCGCCGGCGACACCGGTTCCGGCAAAAGCACGCAGCTGCCGCAATACTGCCTGGAGCTGGGTCGCGGCGTGGCGGGGCTGATCGCCCATACGCAGCCGCGACGGCTGGCCGCGCGGGCCTTGGCCGCGCGCGTGGCGGAGGAATTGAGCCAGCCGGTAGGCCTGAGCGTGGGATTCAGGGTGCGCTTTGCGGATCAGGTATCGGACGCAACGCGCCTCGTGCTCATGACGGACGGATTGCTGCTGGCGGAATTGGCCTCCGATCCGCAGCTGCGCCGCTATGACACGGTGATCGTGGACGAAGCGCATGAGCGCACGCTCAATGTTGATTTGCTGTTGGGCGTGCTCAAGCGCCTGCTGCCGCGCCGGCCGGACCTGAAACTCATCGTGACTTCCGCGACGCTGGATGTGGAACGGGTGGCGCAGTTTTTCGACAATGCGCCGATCATCACGGTCAGCGGCCGCAGCCACCCCATCGAAGTGCGCTATCGGCAGTCCGGCGATGCCGACGAAGATCCCGATCTGCCTGCGGCGGTGCTCGATGCGTACCAGGAAGTCGCCACCGAACCCGGCGCCATCGGCAACGGCGACGTATTGGTCTTTCTTCCGGGCGAGCGCGAGATTCGCGACGTCGGAGAACTATTGGAGCGGGAACTGCACGGGCGCGTCGAGGTAATGAGTCTGTACTCGCGGCTCTCATGGGAGCAGCAGAGCAAGATTTTTCAGCGCGGCTCGCGGCAACGCATCGTATTGTCGACCAATGTGGCGGAGACCTCGATTACCGTGCCCGGCATCCGTGCCGTCATTGACTCGGGGCTGGCGCGGATCAGCCGCTACAGCGTGCGCAACCGCCTGCAGCGCCTGCCGATCGAGGCGATTTCGCGCGCGAGCGCCGAGCAGCGCAAAGGCCGTTGCGGCCGGCTCGCAGCCGGCCTGTGCATGCGTCTATACAGCCAAGAGGACTTCGAGCAGCGCCCGGCGTTCACGGAGCCCGAGGTCCTGCGGACCAACCTCGCGGCGTTGCTGCTGCGCCTCGCCGCGGATGGATTGGGCCAGGCGGAGGATTTTCCTTTCATCGACCCGCCCGATTCGCGTGCGCTCAACGATGGCTATCGCCTTTTGCAGGAGCTTCAGGCGTTCGATGATGATCGTCGCATCACGCGCCGCGGTCGGGCCATGGCGCGCCTGCCGCTGGACCCGAGGCTCAGCCGAGCCTTGCTGGAGAGCAAGCGCTTTCGCGCCGAGAGCGAGCTGCTGGCCATCGTCTCGGGCCTGAGCGTGCCGGATGTTCGCCTCGGGGAGGACCCGCCGGAAGGCACGGCATTCGAGGACAACAAGTCGGAATTCTCGGCGTTGCTCAAATTATGGGGCGCCTACCGCACGGTGCGGGCAGGACCGCGGCGCGAATTGCGCCGCTGGTGCAAGGAGCGCCGCTTGTCGGTCTTGAGGCTGTCCGAGTGGGACGATGTCTACAGCCAGGTGGTTGATCGGGCGCGCGAGCTCGGGCTCAAGGCGCAGGGCGCCAAGGCGAGCTACACGGGGGTGCATCGCTCTTTGCTGGCAGGCTTCTGCACCATGGTGGGAACGCGCGGCGAGGACGGCGCGTACCTGGGAACGCGCGGGGTGCATTTTCATATATTCCCAGGCTCGCCGCTGTCTCGCCGGCGCCCGCGCTGGGTCATGGCGGCCAGCATCGTCGAGACCTCGCGCGTGTTCGCGCGGCGCGTTGCCGAGGTCGAGCCGATGTGGATCGAAACGGCAGCCTCGCATCTGGTGAAGCGCGAGTATCTCGAGCCGGACTGGGATGAATCGCGGGAGCAGGTGGCCGCACGTGAACGCAGCAGCTTTCTGGGGCTTGTCTTGAGCGCCGGCCGCCTCGTGAACTATGGACCGATCGCCCCGGAGGAGTCGCGCCGGATTTTCGCGCGCGAGGCATTGGTGTATCAGCGGCTGCGGCAGCGGCCGGAGTGGCTCATGGCGAACGACGCCGCGCTGCGCCAGGCGCAGCAGATGGAGGATCGCCTGCGTAGCCGCGACCTGGTGCAGGCGGCCGAAGCATTCGTCGATTTTTATGACCAACACCTGCCGCGTCAGGTATCGAGTGCCGCCACCTTGGAGCATTTCAGCCGGCACCTCACCACCGCGCAACGGGAGGCGCTGACGTTGACGCCGGCGCGTATTTTCGCGCGCCTTCCTGCGGATTCGGCACTGGCGCAATTTCCGGAACACACGCGCGTCGATGCCCTGACGGTTCCCGTGGAATATCACTTTGCGCCCGGCGACGCGCGGGATGGCGCAAATCTGAAAGTACCGCTGCTGGCACTGCCGGGATTGACTCGCGCGATGATCGATGCCGCCATTCCCGGTTTGGCCGCGCCGCGCATCGAGGCGCTCCTGCGTTCCCTGCCAAAAGGTGCGAGGCGCGGCTTGATTCCGTTGGCGGGAACAGCCGCAGAGTTTCTCGAGACGCAAGCCGCAGCAGCGGACGCAGAACAATTGAAAGCATGGTTGAAAGAAAAGCGCGGCATTCCGGAATCGCTGCTTCGATTCGACGCCGCCGCAATGCCCGTACATCTGACGCCGCAATTGACGGTTACTCAAGACGGCAGGGAGATTGCGCGGGGCACGGATCTGGCGCAATTGCGGCGCCAATGCGCAGCCGCCGGCCGCGCGGAACTGGAGGGTCGCGCCCGGGCAGCTTACGGCGTTCTCGGGAGTTGGCGTCGATTCGAACTCGATCAGTTGCCCGAGCGCGTAGCTCTGGCTTTGGAACAAGGCACGATTTGGGTGTTTCCCGCGCTGGTGCAACGGGACGGAGGGTTGCAGGTGCGATACGAATGGTCGGCCGAGGAGGCGCAACACGCGTGGCGGGACGGCGCGGTTCGTCTGGCGCGTGCAATGCAGGAGCGTCAGGCCCGGGATCTGTCCAAATCCGCCGCGAGCTCGAGCAAGCTGCTGCTCCGTGCCAGTCCCTACCTCAGCAGCGATGCACTCATCGACACCCTGTTGCAACTGGCATTTCGCGGCGCCTGTTTCGCGGAAGACGTGCCGCCCCGAACGCGGGCGGAGTTCGAGGCGGCCGTCGATCGCGGGCGGGAGCGGCTGTACGCCTGTTTTGACGAGTCCTGCGCAATGATCACGAGCTGGCTGGAAGAGGCCGCAGACGTGAGGCGGGCGCTCGATGACGTCCGCGTCCGGTTGCCGGCCGAGGCCGCTGAGGAAACCCGCCGTCATTTGCAGCGGCTTTTGGACCGCCCAACCATGCAAACCATGTCGCTGGATTGGCTGCGCCAATTGCCGCGCTATCTCAAAGCGGAGCAACGCCGCTGGCAGCGAAATGCGGTGCGAGGCGGTGAACCCATGCACATTGCGCAGGAACTCGAGCAGTGGTCGGCGCGCTACCAGGAGCTGGAAAAACGTCTGGACGCTGAATTGCGCTGGACGCCGAAGCTGGCTGAATTGCGGTTCTGGATCGAGGAATACCGCGTTTCCCTGTACGCCCAGGAATTGAAAACTCTGGGCCCCATTTCCGGCGCGCGCCTCGAGCAGCGCGCCGCGGAAATCGAATCCTGGTTGCGCCGTTAGGCGCCTGCCGGATTCCTAGACGTCGAAGCGTATTCCCTGCGCGAGCGCCATCTGTCCGCTCCAATTGATGGTGTTGGTTTGGCGCCGCATATACGCCTTCCACGAATCGGAGCCCGCTTCGCGCCCACCGCCGGTGTCCTTCTCGCCGCCGAAGGCGCCGCCGATTTCCGCTCCGGAGGTGCCCAGATTGACGTTGGCGATGCCGCAGTCGCTGCCACCGGCTGACAAGAAGCGTTCAGCGGCCTGCAGGCTGTCGGAAAATATCGCCGATGACAGACCGTATGACACGGAGTTTTGGAGCGCCAGCGCCTCGTCGAGCGTTTCAAAGCTCATCAGGTACAAAATCGGCGCGAATGTCTCGGTGCGCACCACCGCCATGCCGGCATTGGCGCGGACAATAGCCGGTTCCACAAAGTTACCCGGCCGCGGCAACACTTTGCCGCCGCACAACACTTGTCCGCCCTCGGACTGCGCCGCGGCGATGGCCGTGGAATAACGCGACACCGCGCCGGAGTCGATCAGCGGTCCCATGAGGGTGTCGGGGTCCAACGGATCGCCGATGCGCACTTGAGCGTAGGCGGCGATCAGGCGCCGCTCCAGTTCCGCGGCGCGCGAGCGATGCACGAGAACCCGTCTGGTGGTCGTACAACGCTGACCGGCCGTTCCCACGGCGCCGAACACGATGGCGGGCACCGCCAGATCGAGATTCGCGTGTTCATCGACAATCAGGGCGTTGTTGCCGCCCAGCTCCAGCAGGCTTTTACCCAGACGCTCCGCGACCCGCACGCCGATTTGCCTTCCCACCTGCGTCGATCCGGTAAAGGACACCAGAGCGACGCGCCGATCGTCGACAAACCGGCCGGCAAGCTCGGTCCCTGCATCGATAAACACCTGGAATATCGGGGGCAGGGCGAGCCGCTTGAGGACTCGATTGCAAATATGCTGCACGGCGATTGCGCACAGCGAGGTCTTGGGAGAGGGTTTCCAAACGGTGGCGTTGCCGCTGATCGCGGCCAAGAAAGCATTCCACGCCCACACGGCGACGGGAAAATTGAACGCGGAGATGACGCCCACCACGCCTAGCGGATGCCACTGCTCGTACATACGATGCTGCGCGCGCTCCGAATGCATGGTGTTGCCATACAGCATGCGCGATTGTCCCACTGCGAAATCGGCGATATCGATCATCTCCTGCACTTCGCCGTCGCCTTCAGCCTTGATCTTGCCGTTTTCCATCGACACCAAGCTGCCGAGCGCATCTTTGAAAGAGCGCAACTCCTCGCCGATCTGGCGCACGGCTTCGCCGCGCTTCGGCGCGGGAACGTGCCGCCAAGCCGCGGCCGCGGCGACCGCCGCGGTCATGACACGCTCGTAGTCGGCGGCCGTTGCGCCGCGCACCTGTGCCAGGCGCTGACCGTTCGCCGGGTTGATCGAGTCGATCAACGGGCCGGTGGCATCGGTGCTCCAGCCGTGGCTGCCCGACCAAACGCCGGCATTGATGTCGCCAAGTCCCAGCGATTCGAGCGGCCCGCTGCCGTGCTTCAAAGTTCGAGTCTCGGTTGCCATACCAACGCTCAATGGGTGAGGGGGCCGCATTTTGACTTGGGTTGGCGTACAACGCTAGCATCCTCTCCATGTCGATCACTCCCGCCTTGACCAACTGGCATCCGGCGACCTGGCAGGCTCGCCCGGCGGCCCAGCAACCCAAATATGCCGACACGCCCGCAGTGGAGCGCGCCGTCGCGGCTTTGAGCCGTCTGCCGCCGCTGGTGGTCTCCTGGGAAATCGAGGCGCTGACCGCCAAGCTCGCGCAGGCGCAGCGCGGCGAACAATTCTTGCTTCAGGGCGGGGATTGCGCCGAAAGCTTCGAGGATTGCGAGTCGGACAACATCGCGCGGCGCTTGAAGATTTTGCTGCAAATGAGTTTGGTTCTGCTGCAGGGCATGAAGAAACCCATCGTGCGCGTCGGCCGGTTTGCCGGCCAATACGCCAAGCCGCGCTCCGCGGATACCGAGACGCGCGGGGGTGTGACCCTGCCGACGTATCGCGGAGACAACGTCAATCGTCCCGGCTTCAGCCCGGCGGAGCGCGAGCCGGACCCGGAGCTCTTGCTGCGGGGCTATGAGCGGGCTTCATTGACGCTCAATTTTGTACGAGCGCTGATCGATGGCGGCTTCGCCGATTTGCATCACCCGGAATATTGGGACTTGGGCTTCTTACGTCACGCGCCGCTGCGGGAGGCCTATCAACAAATCGTCGATTCGATTGCCGAGTCGATGGATTTTTTCGAATCGATGAGCGGACAGCGCGTGCATGCGGCGACGCGCGTCGATTTCTATACCAGCCACGAGGGATTGCACCTCCTCTCGGAGCAGGCGCAGACGCGCTATATCGAACGCCAGAAGCGCTGGTACAACCTGTCGACGCACATGCCGTGGATTGGCATGCGTACTGCGAATGTCGACGGTGCGCATGTCGAATATTTTCGCGGCATTTCCAATCCGATTGGCGTCAAGGTGGGCGCCTCGATGAGCGCGGAGTGGCTGCAGGAGCTGATTCAGGTGCTCAATCCGCAGAATCAGGCCGGCCGCCTGACCTTGATTCATCGCTTCGGGATCAAGGATATCGAACAGCGGTTGCCGGACATGATCCGTGCGGTCCGCGCAACCGGCTCGCAGGTGCTATGGGTGTGCGATCCCATGCACGGCAATACGGAAACCACGGCGGGCGGCATCAAGACGCGGCGCTTCGACAATATCCTGGGCGAAGTCGAAGCCGCATTTCGAATTCACCGCGAGGAGGGCTCGATGCTCGGCGGCGTGCACATCGAGCTGACCGGCGAGGATGTCACCGAATGTGTCGGCGGGGCGCGAGGCTTGACCGAGGCCGATCTCGCGCGCGCCTACAAATCCCAAGTCGATCCGCGCTTGAATGCCGAGCAAGCGCTGGAACTGGCCATGTTGATCGCGCGGCGGGCGGCAGGTCACCGGATTGGCAAGATGCCGCGGCCGGCGGCCTGAGGCCCTGCTGAAGTATTCCACTGGCCCGCGCGTGACCATCACGGAATTCGTCAAGCAGCCCTTGGAAGGGAAGACGTCGCTTTCCAGGGTCTTTTGGCTGTACGGCGTCCTCGGCTCCCTGTTGTACGGTTCGCTCGAATTGTTTCTCAATCCAGAGAATCAATTCGTCATGCGGCTCTATACGATTCTGGGTTTGATCTTTACCGTGTATGTCATCGTCGGCACGTACCGCTGCGCGAAGAATTGCAAATCTGCCTGGGCGGCGCGGACAGCGCGGGTTGGCGCGGTCATCTCACTGTTGCTGCTGCCCTTCCTGGTCTATCTTGATCTGACGGGGTCCCTGACGCTCAGCGATCTATTGGGAGGACAGCTGCCTGAGTGACGCGGCTGCGCATCGACACGCCGGCGCGCTGAGGCCATGCGGCGCGGTGAGATGACGCGGCTTCAAGTCCGCAGATAGCTCGCGCCGTTGACGTCGATCACGCAACCGGTCATTGCGGCCGGTGCGTCGAGCGCACAGTAGACGGCGGCATTCGCGATTTCATCGCTGCGACTTATGCGCCCCAAGGGGTGTTGCGCCAAAATTGCCGGCCCCTCAGGGCCTTCGAGATGATCGGTGGCCATATCCGTTTCCACCCAGCCCGGCGCTACGCAGTAGACGTACACTGCGTCCGGCGCGAGCGCTTTGGCCATGGATTGCGAAAGGGCATTGAGGCCCGCTTTGCTCGCGCCATAGGCAGGCGCATCGGGTTCACCGCGAAACGCGCCGCGCGAGGAAATATTGACGATGCGGCCACGGCCGAATTCCGGGCTGACTTGCGCGCGCCTGGTCATGCTTTGCGCGGCCAGCAGCGACAAATTCGCCGGCGCCGCGAGATTGGTCGCGAGCGTCAACTGCCATGCCGATTGCCAATTCTCGTAAGCGGTCTTGAGCGGCGGGTGAAAGACATACAGACCGGCATTGTTGACGAGGATATCGACTGCGCCAAGGGAATCGGTGACCCGTTGCCAGAGCAGGCCCGCCTCCGCGGGATCCGACAGATCCGCATCAAAGCTCGCGTGTCCCGTACCGGGAAGGCTTCGGAGGCTTGCCGCGGCGGCTTCGCGGTTATTGCGGTAGTGAAGCGCCACACGCACACCGCGCTGCGCCAGCTGCAAGGCAATGACGCGACCGATTCCGCGCGATGCGCCGGTCACCAGTGCGACCCTCTTGGCGTCAGGGAGCAACGTCTTGCGCTCGTACAGCGCTAATAGCGCCGCGCCGGCCCCGGGTTGTGATGTTGTTGACTGGGCGGGCGATGAGGATGTTCTGCGCGCCTTCGAGGAACGAATGCCAATCCCTGCACGACCGTGTAGGAGCTTCCGCCCGTTTCCGATCCATATTGTTCGGAATAATCCTCAGCGCCGTCTTGATCGCTGTACGCAGGGGCGTAGCGCGGCTCGGCTTCGTAGCCGCGAGGGTAACGATTTGGGGGTGTCGCATTCATGGTGTTGATCGGACCCACATCAAGCAGCGTTGATTTCTCGCCGCACGGATTATTGGAAAAGGTCTTTACGCCCTTCGTGGTGCACACCCAAATCTGGCCGCCCTGTGCCTCGGGCTCGACAGCCGCTTGCATCGGTGCCGGTGCAGGCGCTTGCCCCGGATCAGGCTCTGAGACCGGTGCCGCTACACGTGCCGACTCGGGCGGCGCTGCGACCGGCGCTGGAGAAGCGGGCGTTGGCGATATCGGCGCGGGTGGGGCCGGCGCCGACGGAGAGAGCGGTTGCGACGCGACGAGCGGTGCAGGCGGTACGTTCTGACTCGCCGTTCTGTTGGTCGAAATCGCCGTGAATGCGACGACAGCGGCCGTGGTGCACAGGCCGACTATGATCCAGGGCAACAAATCGCGTTCCTTGTTCATGCTTGGATTATCCTCCGCTGGACCGGAGAGGGGATGAATATCCCGACAGTTTTGCGCTCGGCCGACCGTGGGACGGATGCCCATATCCAAACTATAACATTTCGAGATTAATCTCGTAATCTATTGTTTAAACGCCAATTATTTATTATTTTTTCGAATATAATCATGTGATGAGACATAACCCGGCACGGGCACGGCCGAGGTGACGCGGCATGCTAGATTGCGAGCATGACTACACTGAACAATCCCGTTTCTGCGCCCGTTCTGCCGGCACCCGTGCCGCCCGCGCGTCGCCTGTCCTTCTTGGAGTTTGCCCGTGCGCTGCATGGCAGTGCGATCGACTCCTTCGCCCAAGAGGCTTTCGAGAGCGACATGGTGGAGCGGAGAATTTTGGGGCGGCGCCTATTCGTGGTCAACGAGCCGGCGGCAATCAAGCACATCTTGATCGACAACGCGGCAAACTATCAAAAGACGGAACTCACGCGTCGAATTCTTGAACCGGGCCTCGGCAAGGGACTGATCACATCGGAAGGCGAGACCTGGCGGCAACACCGGCGCGCCATGTCCCCGGCCTTTGATCATCGAAGCATTGCTGCTTACACGCCCATCATGACGGGCGCTGCCGAAGATTTGTTGGCGGAGTGGGCCAAGGTTTCCGCCGGGACCGGCGTCGACGTGGCCACCGCCATGATGGAAGTGACCCTCAACATCATCTCGCGCACCATGTTTTCAAGCGATTCCGACGACATCGTCACCATCATGGGGCGCAGCGCCGGCCGCTACCAGGCAGAGATGCGCCCAAACATCATGGACATGATGGGCTGGCCGAGATGGATTGCAGCGTTGCCCCGCAATAAAGTCGCGCAACGCACGCTGGGTGAATTCGACCGGGTGATCGATCGTCTGATCGACGAACGCACCCGCGATCCTGGAAGCCATCCCAAGGACCTGCTGGCGAGGTTGATCGCGGCTCGCGATGAGCAAACCGGCGGGGGCATGAGCGCACAAGTGGTGCGTGACCACGTCATCACGATATTCCTGGCCGGGCACGAAACCACCGCCATGGCGATGACTTGGACCTGGTTTCTGTTGTCGCAACATCCGCAGGTGGAAGCGAAGCTGCATGCCGAACTGGATTCCGTGCTCGGCGGCCGCGCGCCCACGCATGAGGACTTGAGCAAGCTCACTTATGCGCGCATGGTGGTTGACGAGTCGATGCGGATTTATCCGCCCGTGCATACCATCGGTCGCCAAGCCATTGCGGATGATACGTTGGTGGGGAAGCGGATTCCGAGGGGCTCGACGATCCTGATCTCGCCCTGGGTACTGCACCGTCACGTCAAGCTTTGGGACAATCCGGGTCGCTTCGATCCGGAGCGCTTCTCGCCCGAGCGCTCCGGTGCGCGTCCGCGCTTTTCCTATCTGCCGTTCGGCGGAGGCAAGCGCATCTGCATCGGCGCCGCTTTCGCACTGGCCGAAGCGACCATCCTGCTTGCGACCCTGGGGCAGCGCTACAGCCTGCGGGTGGTGCCCGGACATCCGGTCGAGCCCCAGGGTCTCATTACGCTTCGCGCCCGCCACGGCATGAAGATGCTGCTGACGCCGCGGAATCGAGGCGCGGCCTAAGACCGGTCGGGCGGCCCCTTTATTGCAGAGATATGAAGGATGCCGATTGCAGTCGTTTGTCGGTATTAAAAAGCAATATATTCAATGAGTTATAGTATTATCGGCGATTTTGTTGCGCTATCGGGCGGCAGTTTTTAAAAACCCGGCTTGCCCCGGTGCCGTCAGGTGCTATTCTGCGTCTCGAACCTTCCCCGCAGCCGAGCCTTAGGGCGCCAAAAGCCGCTTAAGCTCCGTTGTGGGGGTCTGACAGGGTTCGAAAGCCTTCTGGGCCAGGTTCAGTTGCGCTCGGGTTAGTCCAAAGTCCAAGCGCGATCGATGGCGGGCTACGCGGTGATCCGCGTAGCCCGTTTTTTCATTAGCGCTCGGCGTGTGATACACCTTCTCGAGATGAACCCAATTTTTGATGTCGATTGCAGGCGCTGCGCGCGTCTTGCGGCGTTTCTGGATGCCGTCCATGTCGAGGAACCCCACTACTACTGCCGGCCGGTCCCGCCCTTCGGCGATCCGAGCGCGCGCATTATTCTCGTAGGCCTGGCGCCGGGCAGGCATGGCGCCAATCGAACCGGTCGGCCCTTTACGGGCGACCACGCGGGCATATTGCTATACCGCACCCTGTACAAATTTGGGCTTGCCACCGCTCCGCATTCGATTGCCGCCGATGACGGCCTGCAACTGCTGGACGCGCGAATCACCAACTCCGTGAAGTGCCTGCCGCCGGCGAACAAGCCGCTTCCCGCCGAAGTCAAGCAGTGCAATGCTTACCTCAGGGCCGAGCTCGAGCAAAGCGCGAATGCGCGCGTGATTCTGGCGCTGGGGGCGATCGCGCATGTGGCCGTGCTTCGCGCCTACGACCTGCCCGTCGGCAAATTCAGCTTCGCGCACGGCGCACAGCACGTGCTGGGCGAGGGCCGGCTGCTGCTCGACTCGTATCACTGCAGCCGCTACAACACCCAGACGCGGCGGCTGACCACGGAGATGTTCGAAGCGGTCATCGAAAAGGCACGAGATCTGGCGCAGGGCCCGCGGGGCATTGATGAATAGCGGTTCAGAGCACCAGTCATCGACGCTTGCGGAGCGCTTCGACGCGAGAAGTTTCGTCGACAGTCTTCCGGGCCGCCCGGGTGTCTACCGCATGTTGGATGGCGACGGCCAGATTCTCTACGTCGGCAAGGCGCGTAATCTAAAGAGCCGCGTCGCATCATATTTTCAGCCCAGCAATGTGCAGCCGAAAGTCCAGGCGCTGATCGCCAAGACGGCGAACATGGAAGTGACGATCACCAATTCGGACACCGAAGCGTTGCTGCTGGAATACAACCTCATCAAGAAGCATCGGCCGCGCTTCAACGTGGTATTGCGCGACGACAAGAGTTTCCCGTACCTGCATCTGGAGACCAATCACGATTTTCCACGCTTGAATTTCTACCGTGGTTCGCGCAAGGAGCCGGGGAAATATTTCGGCCCGTATCCCTCGGCCGGCGCCGTGCGCGATACGCTGCAGCAGCTGCAAAAGCTGTTTCGCATCCGCAATTGCGACGACACTTATTTTGCGAACCGCTCGCGGCCCTGCCTGCAGTATCAAATCCAGCGCTGCACGGCGCCCTGCGTGGGCCTGGTTTCCAAGGAAAACTATGCACGCGACGTGGATGCGGCGATCAAGGTGCTGGAAGGGCGCAACGATGAGGTAGGCGAAGATCTTGGCAGGCGCATGGACGCCGCAGCCGAACGCTTGGATTTCGAGGAAGCCGCGCAGCTGCGCGATCAACTCGCGAAGCTCAAAGTCATCCAGGCCCAGCAAATCGTGACGGCCGGTGCGGATCACGATGCGGACGTCATCGCCATCGCCGCCGCCGCCGGCGAGTATTGCGTGGCGCTCATGTTTGTCCGCGCCGGCCGCAGCCTGGGCAGCACGACGTTTTTTCCCAAGGCGCCGTTTGCCGAACTGCCGGAAGTCCTCGCGGCTTTCGTCACGCAGTACTATCTGGAGCGCGACGCACCGGCGGAGATCATCGTGGAGCAGGAGTTCGACGAGATGCAATTGCTGGAGACAACCCTGTCGCAGCGCTTGTCGCACAAGGTGCGAATTTGTACTTCCGTTCGGGGTATTCGCGCCCGCTGGCTGGAAATGATGCACACCAACGCAGAGCAGGCCCTGAACATGCGCCGGCTGGCGCGCGCCGGCATCGAATCCAGCCTGGAGGATCTGCGCGAGGCATTCGATCTGGAGGAAGCCCCCAACCGCCTGGAGTGTTTTGACATCAGCCACACGGGAGGCACGGACACGGTCGCATCCTGCGTGGTGTTTGGCGCGGAAGGACCGTTGAAGAGCGACTATCGGCGCTTCAACATCAGCGGCATCCAGCCGGGCGACGACTACGCGGCGATGTACCAAGCGCTGACCAGGCGCTATAAGCGAGTGCGCGACGGCGAGATCGTGAAGCCGGACGTGCTGCTCATCGATGGCGGCAAGGGACAGCTGGCCGAAGCGGCCAAAGTGCTCGACGAGCTGGGAATAGGGGGGATAACCCTGATCGGCGTCGCCAAGGGCGTCGACCGGCGGGCAGGGCAAGAACAACTATTCTTGTTGGGCCAGGACACCCCCACTATACTGCCGCCGGACTCCCGTGCGTTGCATCTGATTCAGCGCGTGCGCGACGAAGCACATCGCTTTGCGATCGCCGGGCACCGCAGAAAGCGCGCCAAACGGCACAACCAGTCGATACTCGAAACCATTCCGGGCCTGGGACCGGTCAAGCGGCGCGAGCTGCTGAAACAATTCGGCGGCCTTCAAGGGATACTGCGTGCAGGCATCGATGATTTCATTCAAATCCGCGGCCTCGGGCGCGAGCTCGCCCAGGTGATCTATGAACACCTCCATCCCGGACGCTAGACGGTCGCATTTCAATCTGCCAAACACGTTGACGTGGTTGCGCATTTTGATGATTCCGGGGGTGGTGGTTCTCTATTATCTGCCGTTCTGGTGGGCACACCCTGCGGCGGGCGTGGGATTCGCGTTGGCCGGCATCACCGATACGCTGGATGGCTATTTCGCACGCAAACTCGGATTGACCTCGAGACTCGGCGCGTTTCTGGATCCGGTCGCCGATAAGCTGATCGTCGCCGTGGCGCTGGTGCTCATCGTGAGCGGCGATTCACGTTGGTTTGTCGTGATCATGGCCGTCGTGATCATCGGCCGGGAGATTGCGGTCTCGGCGCTGCGCGAATGGATGGCCGAGATTGGCGCGCGCGGCCGGATCAAAGTGTCGCAGTTGGCCAAGTACAAGACCATCATGCAGATTACCGGCCTCTCGATGATGTTGTTTCATCACAATTTGCTCGGCATCGCCATTTACAAGCTCGGCGTGGTATTGACCGCCATCGCGGCGGTACTGACGCTATGGTCGATGATTCTCTATTTGCGCCTGGCCTGGCCCGAGCTGCGCGACAGCTCGCGGTTGTAGCTCCTTACCGACGGGTACCGGCGCGCGGAATCGCGGCCGTGCATCACGGAAATGGCTCCCATTTCAAGGCTTTAGCGGCCCGTGGCGCCGGGTTCTTCTTGACTCCCGGCGGCACGGCCCTACAATTGCGCCTCTGTTCAGGCGGGAATAGCTCAGTTGGTAGAGCGCAACCTTGCCAAGGTTGAGGTCGCGAGTTCGAGCCTCGTTTCCCGCTCCAAAATTTGGTTCGCTAGAGCGTCAATGCCGCCATTTCGGTGAGCGCCTGGCGAATGTTTTCCCTGGCCGCGCCCTCATTCGCCAGACGCAGGCGCTCGACCCCGGCGAAGGCCTGCCCCGCGGTCGCCGTGTATTCACTATTGATATCCTTGGTCCAAACCGTGCTGCCGGATTTCGTGTCCTTCAATGCGTAGCTGACTTCCATCTTGACGGTGAATGAAAAACCAAACATCGGCTGGTCCACTTTGCCGATGAAGCCGGTAAGGCGATAGCGGGCGCCATCCGCGCCGACTGCGCTGAATAACCCGGCCTTTTCAATCGATTCCCGCAGAGCCTGCGCAAACGCGTCGTCGGAGATTTGCGATGCGCCCATCTTGGAGGTCTCTTTGCCCCCGGACACCGCGATCGACACGTCGGCATCATTCTTGTGTACGGGTGCCACGATCTGCGCGACCATCGCATCGGGCTTCGATCCCGACGCGCAGCCGCCGATTAGTGCCGCGGAAACCAATAGACCCACGATAAGAGGTCTGCGAATCATTGCCTTCATTTGAATATCTCCCCGAGAACTTCTTGGACCATGGACTCCGGTGATTTGCGTTGCAGGGACGGTCGCATGGACTGCGCCTTCGCAACAACGGCGCCGGATTCGCCGTCATGCAACTGGACATCGAGTTTGATCATGTACATGGTGATGTCCCACATCCAGCGATCCTGGTAGGTGACGATTGCATCGACGCGGCTTGCGGGCTGCGGCGCTTCGCCGCAAGTCGCGCTATAGCCCATGCCCGTCAAGCGGGTCGCGATCAGCTTATCGATGCCGTGGTCATCGCCGGTTTCCTGCACGACATAGAAGGATTTGAGGGCCTTCAAATTAGCGTCGGGTGCTTTGGTCGATTCCAGAGTTGCGCAGGCCGAGAGCTGCAAAGCGAGGCAGGCGAGGCCGGAAATGAGGATTCTCTTCATGCGAACTTCCCTGTGTTTTTATTCTTGGAATCGGGCGGATTGTACCGCAGCTTGGCCGGCGGGCGCCCCTATTCCTAGGCAATTCGGCGCCCGGGCCTAGGAGCCTGTCTGAGTATTCAACGTGAGCCGTGTTGAATACTCAGACAGGCTCCTTGAATTGACAATCCCTTTCTTCACCAGTAACTTGCGCCGCCTCGATTGGGCTAAGTGGCAGAGTGGTCATGCAGCGGCCTGCAAAGCCGTGTACGCCGGTTCGATTCCGACCTTAGCCTCCATTGAA
>Ga0210389_10000954_pt1 | contig 24425 bp, 21 predicted proteins | sample IncBWH28OmetaG_FD_160127 | JGI IMG/M metagenome (GOLD analysis project Ga0210389, IMG submission 160127) | Forest soil microbial communities from Barre Woods Harvard Forest LTER site, Petersham, Massachusetts, United States - Inc-BW-H-28-O ...
GGTATCAACATTGGTGAAAATATAACGAATGATGGTATCACTCGCAGCCATCTTCTTCAGGTACTCGAATTCTTCCGGACTTTCTTTGTAAAATGCTTCAAGTGCATGACCCACTCCATACCAGCTTGTAATATTGAAACGGGACTGGGCCCAACTGAATACCCATGGAATAGCGCGTAGATCAGCAAGTGTACGTTTGCCCGAACGGCGAGCCGGACGAGAGCCTATTTTACTTTGTTCAATAACATCGATCGGTGTTGCCTGACCAAAGAATGTAATAAAGTTTTTATCCGTAATTAATGCTGTATAATAATCTTTACTTTTTGAAGCCAGATAATCCAAATGTTTATCAAATCGGTTCTTCTTATGCTGGGTGTGTTTGTGCAGAATTGTATAGCCGGCAGTACCTGCCGCCAGCAATTCAAGATTGAACGCAGCATTTATTTTGTTTGCATATTTCTGAGAGATCGTTTCCCCTTGTTCGGTCAAACGCATATCTCCCTGAATGGAATTGTGCGGCAATGTTTTGATGAACCATTGTGTAGGACCTGCACCACGGCTGATTGAACCACCTTTACCGTGGAAGAACCGAATACGTGCACCATACTTTTTACCTACATCCACCAATTTCAACTGCGTGTTTGATAAGTTCGACTGGCTGGCTAAAATGCCTCCATCTTTATTACTGTCGCTATAACCAATCATTACCTGCTGTACCTTCTGTTTCTCAGCATTGGCTACACGTTGATATTCCAGACTTGCTTTAGTGATCGGATGTTCCAGGAATTTACTTAAAATATGCGGACTGCCTTGTAAATCTTCAATGGTCTCAAATAATGGAACTACCGGTAGTTTACAAACAATGCCTTTATCTGTTTTAATCAATAAGCCCGCTTCTCTTGCCAATAAATAAACAATCAGTAAATCAGATGTTGAACGGGTCATACTTACAATAAGCGAACCTAATGCATCTGTATCGTATTTATCTATATGCGCCGCAACAACTCTGTAACATGAAATTACAGCATCCGCCTCTGGTCCGAGTTTTGTATCCGGGTAAGAAAACGGACGAAGAGATAATAATTCTTTATTGATAAATTTAATGCGCTCCTCTTCTGTATATGTTAAGAAACGATCGCCATCCATAGAAGCAGCATTCATCAACTGTGCAAGTGCATTATCATGAAACTTGCTGTTCTGACGAATATCAAGATGCGCTAAATGGAAACCAAACGTTTGAACCAGGCGCACCATCTCGCGCACATCATGGTATGCAATTGTTCTGGCACCAAATGCAATCAGGGCATCGCGCAGAATTACCAGATCATCAATCAGGTGTTGCCCTACTTTATAACTGTATTCTTTTTCGTTGATACGCAATGCATATCCTTTATCTTCTTCTACTGGAAGCTTCATCATTAACAGCTCTATATAGAAACGGAAGATTTCTCTGTTATTCGTTTCGTTTTCTAATAAGTGCTGCTTATTTGTTTCTTCTAATAATTCATTGATTCTTTTTTGAAGCTGCTTGGTTGTTTCTTTAAACACACACGTGAAGCTCAAATTTTTCTCCAGCTTTTCAAGTTGTCGGTGCATTAAAATAAATGCATTCAATCTGAAAAGCTCTAACGTTTCTTTTGTTACCTCACTTGTTACAAGCGGGTGTCCGTCGCGGTCACCACCCACCCAGTTACCAAAAGAAAGTTTAGGAAGTTTTGTATATGAAATAATCAATTCAGGATCAAAACCCATCTGCTCCCAGGCCATACCCAATCTGCGATCCAGAATAGATACCACTTCCGGAAACACTGTTGTAAGATAATGGAGTACGTTTGAACGCTCTGAACTTAAGTCCGGTTTCTCCAAATAGATCTCACCCGTTCTCCATAAACGATCCAGTGTTAATTTGATCTCTCTGCGGATCTCATTTTTTTCAAGTTCTGTATACGTTGAATCTTCCCAACGAAGAAATAATAAATATAACTGTCTGTGATGCTCAAGTACAATAGTGCGCTTCGCCTCCGTCGGGTGTGCTGTCAAAACCGGCTCAATACGTATCTCGCAAAGTTCTTCTGCAATTTGTTCCTGCGTAATCTTCTTTTGCTTTAGCATTGCAAGACTCTTACCCCACAAACCGTTTACACTGGCAAGTGATTTTTCACTTTCATGTTTACGACGCAGCTTAACAGCTCCGTTTTCTTCGGCCATATTCAACAATTGAAAAGCAATTGAATATACCTGAATGTGTTTTTCAGTGATCGAATCAGGACTGACTTTACCTTTTTTATTGATCCATGGAATGTAGCGGGCAAGCTCCTCTTCTCCATTTTCAATCAGTACTTCTTTGAAACAATCTAATAGGAATTCTAGGTTGTGATATGTTTTACCTAATTTGTCCTGCGTCACCGTTAATGCACTCATTTGATAGTAATTAAATAGTCAAGCATTGAATTTTAATAAAAAATGATATTGAAGGGGCGAACTTTCAAATTCACTACAAGATAAAATATTTAAATTGAAAATATTAAAATCGTTCAAAAAAAAATCGTTTAGAGTCGAATTTTTAACTTTAATCTTAGAATTAGCCTAAATCATACATCCTTTTGGCGGAAAACTCCCACATTCAAGAATAAAATGTATTTTTGAGTCGTTATTCAGTACATTCCTCAAAAATCCCTTTCATGAAACATTTCCTGCTGCTTGGCTTTATCTGTATCTCTTATGTCAGTTTCGCCGCAAAACCTTCGCCTCCGCCATTAGATAGCTCTAAAAAAGATTATTGCTATTATTTCGATTACCCGTTCACAAGCCCAAAATCCTGGGATAGCACGCTATTTTTTACCAAAAGATTCTTTGATAGTCTATACTTCGAACATTATAAAATCATCGGAATTGATAGTGTAAGCCAAACAATGAAAATTCGTATTACATCTAAACTTCATACGAGAGGCATGCTAAAAAATACGCACAAACCCGTGTATTCAAATTGCTACATGACTTTTGATTATATCATTCACTATACCCCTACAGGTTTGCAGTGCAAGGTAAAGCGCATTGTTCATTACTATACCTTCACTACCGAATCATCCTATATGGGTAACACAAATGGTAAAAAAACCATGCGAACAGAAAGTGAACGCGTTGAAATTCCTATGATACAAACAGATGTGAAATTTTTCACAAAAAAGGTGTTGGCAGAAGTGAACGAAGACATAACAGAAAGTATTAATTCATTCAAATCATATAAATGGAATTATAAAAAACCGGAGACTAAAAAGAAAAACATTGAAGACGACGATTATTAAACCTTTCCTGCTCATACTGGTTGCATGTTTTTGTTCCATGTTGTTTTCATACAAATGGAACAAAACATCTTCTATACCGGCTGCAATTGAAGGGAAATGGTCATTGGTTCGGTTTTATCCGGCAAAAAATGACACGTTTAAATTCGTGCAAACGGTATCATTATCAATAGAACGAGATGGAATTACAGCCGGTTTTTTAGGTTGTAATAAATTCCGGACTGAATGTACTGCTAATGGAAATAACATTCGGTTTGGAACCATTCTCTCTTCAAGAAAGTTTTGTGAACGGGAGTACATGGACCTGGAAGATGAAATAAAATCGGTGCTTATCAGAGCCAATGCATTCTCAATAATAGACAATACGTTAATTTTATCTGAAGGTAAGACCAAACTAGCCTCGTTTAAAAAACAATAACATGTTTGTTAATCCAAGAGATCCGGACAATAAAATCATTAACTCTAAAATTTCAGAATGGGTACTATCCTTCGAAGAAATTCCAAGGAATGCACGTGTGCATACCAGAGAAGTAACCTGTAATGACCCCGGTTGCAACCATACAGATACCTACATAACGATCGAAGCTTCACCTGATTTTAAAAAAGAACTTACGATTCGGAAGCCGCTGGTTTATATTCGCAAATGGGATATTGTCTTGTAATGCGTTTTATCTTTGAATGTAAAAAGGAAATAATCAAATAAGTAATTACGTTCTGATTAAGATTTTTTCTTCACTTCAATTCCCGTTATAAGATCTTCCAGACTTTCAAAAATAAGATCTGAATATGTCCTGTTTTTTGTTGCTCTGTTAACGAGAATTGCCCCTTCGATTAAAGCAATCATTGAAAAAGCAATTTTGTTTACATCAACATCTGCTCGAAACTCTTTTGCAGCAATACCTTTTTTAATAATCGTTGCGAGATTTTTCTTCCAGCTTAAAATAGCATCAGCGGCCTTTTTCCGCAGCACATCATGTGTATCATCTGCTTCAACAGTAGTATTCAGCAACGGGCAACCACCTACCGGAAACAACGAATTTTCTGTAGAATTATAAATACCCGCATATACCAGAAGCATTTCTTTATGCGTCTTACAAGCCTGCACCTTCTCTGTAATTATTTTTTTGACTAAAGCCCAGTTATAATCAAACGCAGCAAGAGCTACAGCTTCCTTATCTTCAAAATTTCCGTAGATGCTTCCTTTGGTAAGGTTTGTGGCTTCCGTCAGATCTGATAACGATGTGCCAGCCAATCCCTTTACATTAAAAACAGGGGCTGTAGATTCTATAATAAACTGACGGGTACGTTCTGATTTAGAAAGTTCTTTCATAGAAATAATGATTGTAGTCCGGCATTTGGCAATCATACTACACCTATAAGAATTAAAGCATTTATATGAATGCTTATAGATATAGAAACCACAGTATAGACTAGAGTAGAAAATAATTAAACCTGAATACCTATATAAAATTTTCAACTCAATATAAGTACTCAGGTGTTAAAGCCAACATGTTTTTAAGAATTATTCTTCATACTTTTTAAAAATGGCAGTAGCTATATGACCGCCAAAACCAAAGGTATTGCTCATTGCGTAATGCACTTGTTTGTGATGTGCTTTTCCCAACGTCAGATCAAACGCATGTGTAATGGCTTCATCAACATGTATGGTATTGATTGTTGGCGGAACAATATTTTTCTGAACCGATTTTATACAAGCAATAGCTTCTACTGCACCGGCAGCGCCTAACAAATGACCCGTCATAGATTTGGTTGCACTTACATGCAACTTTGATGATTCGCCGAATACACGCTCAATTGCTTTCATTTCACTAATATCACCCTGAGGTGTAGAAGTTGCATGTGCATTTACGTAATCTATATCACTTGCCTGAATGTTTGCTTCATTCAATGCTTCCTGCATACCAAGATATGCACCTTCACCTTCCGGATGTGTCCCTGTTAAGTGATACGCATCGGCAGCCATACCGCCACCAACTATTTCAGCCAGTATAGGTGCTTTTCGTTTTATTGCATGCTCATAACTTTCCAGAATAAGTGCACCGGCTCCCTCTCCCATAACAAAGCCATCTCTGGTTGTATCAAACGGTCTTGAAGCAGCCTGCGGATTTTCATTAAATGTAGATAATGCTCTTGATGCATTAAAACCACCTACGGATACTTCGTTAATAGGAGCTTCCGAACCACCGGTAATAATCATATCTGCCTTTCCCCAGCGAATGTGATTAAAGGCTTCCAGAATTGCTGTATTGGAAGTGGCGCAAGCCGACACCGTAGCAAAATTAGTGCCTCTCAAGCCATACTTAATCGAGATAACTCCTGCTGCAATATCCAGAATCATTTTAGGAATGAAGAAAGGATTGAAGCGCGGTGTACCATCACCTTTTGCAAATTCAGTAACTTGTTCCTGAAACGTCCCGATCCCGCCATTTCCGCTTCCCCAGATTACACCGATGCGATTTCGGTTTAACGTATCAAATTTTATTTGAGCGTTTTGAACGGCTTCATCAACTGCAATCAAGGCATATTGAGTAAACAGATCATATTTTCTCGCCTCGCTTTTTTCCATGAAATTAACCGGATCAAAATCTTTTAATTCACAGGCAAATTTTGTTTTAAATTTTCCTGCATCAAATTTTGTAATCGGTGCAGCCCCGCTTGTTCCTTTTATTAATGACTGCCAAAAAGATTCTGCATTATTTCCAATAGGTGTTAATGCTCCTATACCTGTTACAACTACTCGCTTGATCATCTTTTTGAATTTATAAATACACTTTATCTACAACAATTTTTAAACCTTTTCAAGAGGAACAATATGTTCAACTACTTTTTGTATTCGTGGGCCTACAATAAGTATTGCCGGAATAACAACCATATAAGCAATACTCCATGACTTGAGCCATACAGCAAAGAATTTTTCTGTATGGCCTACATTTACGGAAACAAGGGTAAAGGATATAATACCTGTTGTTACTACACCCATCAACAATGCAAATAAAACTTTACGCTGCAATTCTTTTTTAATTTTCATAATACACGTTATTTTATACCATTTGGTATTTATTCATCAAAAATATACCGATTGGTATAATTTAACAAACATTTGCAGAAAAAGATTCAGAAGACATACAAAACATTGACAGTATGAACGTTAAAAACATAAACAAACAAGTATACTATTTACATGAACGGAAACATATAAGGTATTCTTAATTCGTTTAAATCGACAAAAGAGAAAAGTTCCCGTAATACTGCTGTAATATGAAAATAATATCTTCATCGCAATAAATTTTAGTATTGCGGATACCGATACAAGCTTGTTATACACACATGTTTTTTATACCTTGTCTATACATAATAAAGTTCTATTTATTTCATGAAAAGAATATTCGCCTTTCTTCTCCTTGGTATAGTATATTCATATAACATATCAGCTCAAACACCAACCGTATCATCTGCCGACATTCTACAAAAAATTCAAAAATTAAATACTGTTGGGTCGGTATTATACATAGCGGCTCACCCCGATGATGAGAACACACGGCTTCTACCCTATTTAACGTACGAACGCAAATTGCGCACCGGTTATTTATCGTTAACACGTGGTGATGGCGGACAAAATCTTATTGGCAAAGAACAAGGAGAACCTTTAGGGTTAATTCGTACCGAAGAACTGTTAGCAGCAAGACGCATTGACGGTGCGGAACAGTTTTTTACACGTGCGAATGATTTTGGTTTTTCCAAAAATCCGGATGAAACATTTGCCATCTGGAACAAAGACAGTATTCTGGCGGATATGGTTTGGGTGATCCGTACATTCAAACCAGATATTCTTATTACACGTTTCCCGACTACAGGCGAAGGCGGCCACGGACATCATACCGCATCTGCTATACTTGCTGTTGAAGCGTTTACTGCCGCCGCGGACCCAACACGATTTCCTGAACAATTAAAATATACTGAAGTATGGCAGGCTAAACGCATCTTCTGGAATACATTTAGTTTCGGAACCATCAATACAACTTCTGAAAGCCAGGTAAAAATTGATATCGGTGGTTTTAACCCTTTATTAGGAAAGTCTTATGGCGAACTTTCTTCCGAGAACAGGTCCATGCACAAGAGTCAGGGATTTGGTACAGCAAAGACACGCGGACAAACAATTGAATACTTTAAACAGCTTGGTGGTGACTCCGCAAAAAAAGATCTGTTTGAAAATATGAATATCAGCTGGAGTCGTTTTCCGGCTACAGCGAAATTCTCAAAAATAATTGAAAAGATCGCAGCTAAATTTGACCCGCAGCATCCGGATTTAATTCTTCCCGATCTGGCAGCCTTCTATAAACAGCTGCAAGCATTAGACGAAACAGATGCTACTCTGCGCTTCTGGAAAAAATATGCATTAAAAGAAACCGAAGATTTATTACTGGCTTCTTCCGGTTTATGGATGGAAGCATATACAGCTGATTATATAGCCATTTCCGGAAATGATATTAATACGACAGTACAGATTATCAACCGCAATAAAAATTCAGTAACTGTAAACAGTATTCGGTACATCAATCAGGACAGTACTCTAACATTGGCATTAAAACCAAATGAACTATATACATTCAAACACATTGGCAAATTACCGAAAGACTTTTCGTATTCAAACCCATATTGGTTAAATAAAAAACATAGCAACGGGTTATATACCGTTTCGAATCCTTTATTAATAGGCAAACCGGAAAACAATCCCGCTGCGACAGTAACATTCACGATTACGATTCAGGATCTAATATTATCAATCGTGCGCCCTGTTGTATATAAATATACAGATCCTGTTAAAGGAGAAATTTACCGACCGTTGGAAGTACTTCCTCCTGCAACAGTAAATGTTGCTGAAAGAGTTTATGTATTTAATGATACACTTTCTAAAAACATTTCATTTGTTGTTAAAGCAAATACAGCAAACATAAGCGGAACACTTGGCTGGAAATTACCTCAAGGCTGGAAAGCAACATCTTCAAATTCTTCATTCAAATTAAATGCAAAAGGCGATGAAGCACTTATTACCGTTGCTGTGCAACCAACGAATAATTCTACGAACGGAAAGATCTCGGCGTATATACAAATAAACGGTGATACACTAACCAAAGGAATCACCCGTATTGAATACGATCATATTCCTTACCAATTCATATTAAGCGAATCAGAAGCTACAATTGTTAATATCAATCTGCGTACTGCGGGGAAAAATATCGGATACATTCCCGGTGCGGGAGATGATGTAGTTGCATGCCTGAAACAGGTGGGCTATACTGTTACCATCTTAACCGACGACCTGCTGGATAAAGGAAAGCTGGCAGAGTATGATGCCATCGTTGCAGGCATACGTGCATACAATACCAACGATCGGTTGCAGGTATACTATCCTGCTCTTATGAATTATGTAGAACAGGGAGGCAATCTCATTGTACAATACAATACCAATAACCGCATAGGGCCGCTACTTGCCAAAATCGGGCCGTATCCGTTTACTATTTCCAGAGACCGTGTTACGAATGAAAATGCTGAAGTACGCATATTAAATACACAACATGCTGCGTTCCATTTTCCAAATGAAATTCAAAGCTCTGATTTTGACAACTGGATTCAGGAGCGAGGAATTTATTTTGCAACGGATATCGACAAACACTACGAATCCTTATTATCATTAAATGACCCGAATGAAAAGCCTCATGAAGGAAGTTTAATTGTAACAAAATACGGAAAAGGAAATTTCGTTTATACAGGTCTGGTCTTCTTCCGTGAACTACCGGCAGGTGTTCCCGGATCATATAGATTATTTGTAAACTTACTCAGCCTTCCGAAAAATAAATAAGATGTCACACAAAGACGATAAGCCTCCGTTTCTTGGTACCTGGAATAATGTGTACAAACTGGTTATTGGTTCGCTCATCGTTGTGATGATCTTATTTTACCTCTTCACAAAATATTTCGCATGAGTGTCATCGACTGGTGTGTATTGGGTATAACAATCATAAGCATTGTTGTGTATGGACTATGGAAAAGCAGAGGTACTAAAAATATTGAGGGCTATTTACTGGCAGACAAAGAACTTCCCTGGTATCAGGTAGGTTTATCGGTGATGGCTACACAAGCGAGTGCCATAACTTTTATTTCCTTACCGGGACAGGCATACAGTGATGGTATGCGTTTTGTTCAATTGTATTTTGGTTTGCCCATTGCCACCGTTATTCTCTGCAAAACATTCATTCCTATTTTCAGAACGTTAAATGTCTATACGGCTTATGAATATCTGGAGAAGCGCTTCGACAGTAAAACACGTTCGTTAACCGCCTTTTTATTTTTATTGCAGCGCGGACTATCAACAGGTATTACTATTTACGCACCTTCTATTATTTTATCTGCTATACTTGGCATCAACATTACCTATACTACGCTGTTTACCGGCGGCATCGTAATCAGTTATATTGTATACGGAGGAACAAAAGCTGTTGCATATACGCAAATGTTCCAGATGGCGATTATTTTCTCGGGCTTATTTGTAGCAGGTTTTATGGTGGTACATCTTTTACCGGCAGATGTTGGTTTCTTAGATGCGCTGCATCTTGCAGGAAAAATGAATAAGCTGAATGCCATTGATACCAGCTTCGATCTGAATAACCGGTACAATATCTGGTCGGGTATTATCGGTGGTTTCTTTTTGCAGCTTTCGTATTTAGGTACCGATCAATCACAAGTCGGCCGGTACTTAACAGGTAAGTCTACTACAGAGAGCCGCTTGGGTCTTGTAATGAACAGCCTGGTAAAAATTCCGATGCAGTTCTTAATTCTTCTGATCGGTATTTTGGTATTCGTATTTTATCAATACAATACACCTCCTCTATTTTTCAATCAAACAGAAGTTGTGCGTATTGAACAAAGCACCCATGCGAATGAATACAAAACACTCGAAAATGAACATCTTCTTCTTCATAATCAAAAACAGGCGCATGCAACGGAATTACTTCAGGCAATGAGTAATAAAAATGATGCAGCCATAGATATTGCTCAATACCGTTTGCTTCAGGATGACTCTATAGCAAGATCCATCAAAACGAAAGCGGTTGACTTAATGGCAAAAAATAATTCATTATCAGATCCGGATGATACCAATTATGTATTCTTAAGTTTTGTTACTAAATATTTACCGGTAGGTTTAGTTGGTCTGCTAATCGCCATCATTTTATTAGCATCCATGGGTTCTACAGCCAGCGGTATTAATTCCTTGGCATCAACAAGTATTATTGATTTCTATAAACGTTTTATCAATACAGCTGCTGATGCGCACACGTATCTGTCGGCATCTCGCTGGGCAACGGTTGCTTGGGGTATATTCTGCGTATTAGTAGCTTTGTATGCAAGTAAACTCGGCAATCTGATAGAAGCCGTTAATGTGTTGGGCTCTTTATTTTATGGAACAATACTTGGTATTTTTCTGGTTGCCTTTTATCTGAAGAAAGTAAGCGGAACTGCTGTATTCTACGCAGCCATACTAACCGAAGGTTTTATTATCTGTGCGTGGTTACTGGAACTGACTGCCTTTTTATGGTTGAATGCGATTGGTTGCATTCTATTAATTTGTCTGGCCTGGTCAATACAATTGTCGTTGAATTATCATAAATCGCAACAGTAAATCTACAAACTAATCCTGCTAATAATTATATTCTGCATTCGAAATAATTATATTTTTCTATAGAACTGTTCCAAATAGACTCTTATTCAACGAAATCAATTTTTAACAATTGTATATTTTTGTATGTTTAAATTGTAAACGAACTAAACTTTTTAAACATGAAAAAAATATTCCGAATTGTTTTATATCTTTTAAGTGCTGTCATCGTCCTTGTTTTTTGTCTGTTGGTGTATGTAAAAATAGCCTTACCCAATGTAGGTCCCGCACCGGATATCAAAATCTCTTCTACACCTGAAATGGTTGAGCGCGGAAGGTACCTTGCAAATTCTGTAACAGTATGTATGGATTGCCACTCAACACGCGACTGGTCTTATTTTGCAGGTCCTGCAAACCTTGATAGCTGGGGTAAAGGCGGAGAAATATTCGATCAGAAATTTGGTTTCCCTGGTGCATTCTATGCAAGGAACATAACTCCTGTAGGTCTCTCGACCTGGACAGACGGTGAAATATATCGTGCCATTACTTCCGGTGTCAGTAAAGACGGTACTCCGTTATTTCCGGTAATGCCACATCCCAATTATGGAAAAATGGCTACAGAAGATATCTATTCCATTATTGCTTACCTGAGAACATTAAAACCAATTGAAAATAAAATCCCGGCCTCAGTTCCGGATTTTCCAATGAATTTTATAATCAATACCATTCCTCAAAAAGCGGAACCTCAGGCAATACCCGATAAAAAAGATCAGGTTGCTTATGGAAAATATTTATTGAATGCAGCATCCTGCGATGCCTGTCATACAAAACAAGATAAAGGTAAGCCATTGCCAGGTATGGCGTTTGCAGGTGGTTTCGAATTTCCTATGACAGGAGGATTATTACGCTCTGCAAACATTACACCCGATGCAGAAACAGGTATAGGCGACTGGTCTGAACAAGCATTTGTTAATCGTTTTAAAATGTATTCAGACAGCACATATACACCGGCTAAAGTTGACCCTAAAGAATTTAATACTGTTATGCCTTGGCTGATGTATTCAAAAATGACTCGCGAAGATCTTAGCGCTATCTACGCTTATCTAAAAACAGTAACGCCCGTTAGTAACAAAGTTGAACGCTTTACTCCTAAAAAGTAACGCATGATAAAATTTCTGCTGCGTTGCATTTCATTCATTTGGTCTGGAGTAACGGGCATTTATTCTGTAGCACTTTATGATAAAATCACTAAGCCTCACTCCAAAAATATAGGCGCACAGGGGTATTTGATTATTGGATTTGTTATTGTACTACTCTGGACACTGATCTATTTCAGCTATAAAAAAATAAACAAAAATGCCATACAATAACGTATGGCATTTTTGTTTTTAAAATAATTAAACTGAATTATTTCTTTTTCGCTTCAGCGATTAAATCATTACCCATTTTAACGAAATCATCGTTCTTAGCTGTTGTTGCCAGAGCAACTGTTTTTTCTGCACTTGCAATAGCACTTTTTGTATCATTCAATTTATATTCGATACGTGCTTTCAACATCATTACCCAGAATGCATTCGGATTTTGATCAACAGCTTTGTTTACCCAGATCAATGCCTGGTTCAAATCTTTATTGTTGTCATAATAATAACTTGCCGCCTGGAAGTATGGACGAGAATCAGCAGCCAAAGAAGATTCAATATTCTTCATTATTTTGGCATCAATCTCAGTCGTAATATTTACAGGCACCCGTGTCTTGTCCCAAAGCAATTCAAGTGTTGTAGAAGTAGGCGTAACATCTGCCAGGCTGATTGTAAATGTTTCAATTTTATGAGATAGCGTTGTTGGTTTTACAGGTACACGTAACACTTCATTTTCAGGTTTATATCCTGAAACGTTTCCACCAAGTGTCACGTCGCTGTACAAAATAAAATCCCAGCTGTCTTTATTAGGGACAGTGTATATTGCATACGTACCAGCCTTTACATCTTTACCTTCTACTTTTACATCATCTGAAAATGTAATCTTAGTTGCAGCATTTGCACCTGTTCTCCATGTTTTTCCATAAGGAACTAAATCGCCAAATACTGTACGGCCTTTTACTGAAGGACGAGAGTAATCAACAGTAATATCTCCAAGACCAAAACCTTGCTTAATAGTTTGTGAAGAACTTGGTGCCGGTGTTTTTAAAGTCTGTGCCTGAACAACAAGCGTTGATAGTGATAATGCGACTGCACTTGCAATCAATGAGATCTTATTCATTTTGATTTGAGGTTAATTTTAGGTTTGAGTAATAATCTTCAAATTAGACTTTTTACCTTTTAAACGAAAGTTATTTTTATATTACTTTTTTAAAAAACGGGTGAACAAACTAATTTTAAAATTAGTTCAAACACAAGCAACACCTTCACGGACAGCATATAGAGCCTTGCATTAAACATGTGTAAATTTTCTGCACATTAACAAATAAGCCTGCCATTAGATAGCCGGCTTATTTGTTCAGAATAATCTAACCAATTTATTTGTTTCTAAAAATGTAAAATAATCAGTTCATATTTCCATAGCAGATATAACGCTCCAATTGCCAATAATAAAAACAATACTGCTATTTGCCAAAACGGCCTGCCTTTAGAACTGAAAGGATCATTGGTATTGATTTTTGCATTTTTAGGCAGATTCGCTATTTGTGTAAGTGTATTTCCAAATGGAATATTAATAATTACTTTCGCATTTACGGCCCAACCATTAGCATCTAAAATCAAGGCTAAATTTCGCTGACGCAATTTAAAATATGCCATGATCATTGCAGGGCCTGATATAATTAATAGAAGACCCAATACAGCCAACGGCATTTTCCACCAGATCAATCCCATAAAACCTGCTAATACAGAAGCCAATGCCGTACCAATAGCACCTAAGGCCAAACCAATCGCTGCAAAGATCCCTACAAACTTGCCTACATCAAACGGTACAGGAGGTGCCGTTGGTGCTTCAACTTTAGCAGGTACAGTTTCTATCTTGGTTGTTACATCTGTCAATACTTTATTATCCTGTTCTGAAGCAAATTTATTTACTTGTTTTTCTATAAAGCGTGATACCTTACGATACGGAGACCAGAATGCCTGAATAATACTGATCGGGTTTTCTACAATCTTTATAATTGTTGCATCGTACGCTGCTCCTTTCCTATCGTAGAATACAGCATTACGGCCTACAATTAAATTATCAATATCCCCATTGGTTAAAGCTGCAACAATAACAATCGTTTCATTGGTAGATTTGGATACGCATTTGCAATAGATCAGAAACATACCGCTTAACGATACCATCATATCATGTCTGGACATATCACTTACTTTAATACACAGATCACAGCTGCGTTGATCGATGTATAAAGTGCCGGATTGAAAAATCGCAGTATTATCCGGTGAATAAAAATCATAGAAGGTTACAAAATTTTTAATTAACGTAAACAAATCCCGGTAATAACGCACCAGTTTATCTACTAAAATAATGTTATTCGCTTCTGTTTCTAATGCTTTATCTTTTTCTATTAAATCAAATAGCTGTATAGATAAATGCTCAGATAGAATTTTTCTGATTCGCTCTAAACCCAGGGATTCTACCTGCTCTCCGGATTTTTCAGATTTCCATATTTCATAAGCCTTAAATTTTTCTGAAATCAAATTCCATTCTGATTCTGACAATGTTTTTTTATTGGGGAAAAGATAGTCCGTAATATGAAGTCTTACCTGGTTAATTTTCTTTTCCCACGCAGGATTAATTCCTTCCTGCAAAGGCAAATTCTTTTGTGCTTCAATCTTAGCCAAAGGAAATGTTTCAATCTCTTCCAAACACGTTGTTAAATCTTTGGCTGTAATCAATTCAACACGTGCAATAAGTTGATTTAACGTGGTTGTGATTTCTGCATCAAATGCTGCAAGCCGGCAACGTAAAAAATAATCATCTATTTTAGATTTAACTGTCAGATATATTTGATAAGCCTGTTCTGTATTTTCATTAAAAGGTAAAATACTGGCCTTATTATCTTCTGCTTTTTTATACCAATCAGCATAAGCTGTACATGCTTCTAAAAATTTGGTCAAGTACTCTGTATCAATACCATCTTTACCGCCACGGTCGGTCAGGCTTCCCATACAGGTGATAACATCTTTCAGAAAGACTTTTAATTCGTCTGTCGGACAAGAATCTTCTGTAATAATACCATCACCGTTAAATGCTGTACCATTAAATATTTTAACCCGATCAGACGTTTCTTCTACTGTTAATGTGGTAGCATCAGGCCGGCCTAAATTTTTCAGAATATTTTTTGCTGAGGCCATCAGGATCTTACCTTCAGTACTGCTTTCATTAATGGCACTTAATGGGAAAACAGCATTTTGCTCCATTAAATCATCCTGGTTATTAATAATAGATCCAATCCATTTAATAGCCGCCAGCATTTCTGTTACTTTGATGTGACCATCATTATCGTTATCAATCAACTCTAATGTTGCTGCATCTATTTCCAGTCCATTCGTGGGACAACTTAATACGGTCCATAATTTTTGATCCAGATATTCCAAAGCAAGAATATCGCGACCAGAATCAAAATTTACTCTCTTTACTCCTCCAACTGAAGAGAAACTCCATTCGTAATTTTTATGCTGCATAATGAATATATAGTGTATTCATCAGCGAATATAATAAATGATTTTTCAAAAAGGCACTTCTTTTCATGGATGCAATTCAAATGCCTCTGCAATCAATTCGAATGAACGCTGTCTATCCGCGCTATTACCGGCCATGGTAGAAATAATGATTTCGGTCACATCAAACTCCTTGGCCAATTGGGTGAGCTGCATTTTTACTGATTCTTTTGTGCCGGAAATAATTCTGCCGCTATTGTGTTTGATGCGTTGTAATTCTTGCGATGTAAAAACATACTTCTGAATCATCTCATATTCTCCAAAATCATGAAAGTTTCCTGCTTCAAACTGAATGAAAACATAATCCATAAATTTCCGCATTTCTTTGGCTTTAGCTTCAGTATCGGCACAAAGTACAAAGATGGAAAGCATTGCATGTGGTTCAGAAAAATAGGCTGAAGGTTGGAAATGTTTTTTGTAGGTATCAATAACTTCTTTTGTAACAAAACCATTGATAAACTTAGCAACAACTAACCCTAAACCAAACTTTGAAGCAATCAGGCTACTGCCTCCGCTGGAACTCAGGATCCATTGTTCCGGTGTGGTTGTAGCTTGCGGTACAGCCAGAATACGGCTGTTATTTCTTGTAATAGCTGTATCCGTAAAGAAGTTTTGTAAGTGATCCAGCTGGCGCACATAACTTTCTTCTGCAAAATCATTTGAAGGATTTAACAGCGAGGAAGTAACACGATCGGTTCCCGGTGCTCTACCCATCCCTAAATCTATCCTGCCGGGAAAAAGTGTTTCTAACATTCTGAAATTTTCTGCTACTTTCAACGCACTGTGGTTGGGCAACATAATACCACCGGAACCAATACGAATGTGATCTGTAACGCTGGCCAGTTTAACCATCAGAATCTCCGGAGTGGAGCCAGCAATAAAAGTTGAGTTATGATGTTCTGAAACCCAGAATCTGCTGTAACCCAATTGTTCTGCCAACTGTACAGTAGCTATTGTTTCTTCGATCGCCTCCTTTGCTGTTTTATTTTTCTGTACTACAGATTGATCCAGTATACCTAATTTTATCGTTTTCATGTTTCAGTTCTCCTACGGCAATTCTTTCAAGTGAATATAGAACCTAAAAGTTCCATTCAAGCGAAAAGCCAAAAGCGTAACGCTAAAAGCTTGAAATATCTATCCATTTGTACGAAAAATATAACACGAGCATTTAGCTTCAAGCATTTAGCGTCCTGCTTGAATAATACTTTTCACAGATTCGTTTATGACATTTAAAGAATTGGTTCAAAAGCCTTTAATTCCTCACGTTAACATTAAACATTCATTTCGTCTCTCATTAAAGTATTTGCCTGATTCATTGTTACAATAACATTCATAACCACACAAGTTCAAGGGTATTCTTACATTTCATCTTCTTAATCATTAATTAACCATAATTTAATTGATAATTATTCACTCCATAATTTTGCCCGAATTATGGGGTATTCTCTGCCATTTCATGAATCAGATTTCAGACCATGAAGAGTCGGTTTTAAAGGCTCTTAAGAGTTATTTACTAAAAGATAGCGAAGGACAACAGGAATTTAAAGACCTGACAAAAATTGCAGCATCTGTATGCCAGACAGAACATTCTTTTATCACTCTTCTTGATAAAGATCGGTTGCTTTTTCTATCTGCCAATCAACAAAATCTAGCAGAGATCGAACGTACTTTTTCTTTTGGCGATAAAACAATACAATCAGAGGAAATACACGAAGTAACAGATGCCTTACAGCATGATGTATTTAAACATAACCCCTACGTTGCCGGCCCTCCTTATCTGCGTTATTATTGTGGCACACCGCTCATTGATGAAAATGGATACCGTCTGGGTGTGTTATGTGTATCTGATACAGTACCTCATTCTCTCTCTGATAACCAAAAAAATTCTCTTGTATTACTGAGCAGACAAGTAATGCAAGGTTTTAAACTTCATCTAAGAGAAAAAGAATTGGAGCGGCAACATGCAGAACTGGAAGAAATTATACGTCAACGTACAGCCAGCCTGATTGATACCAACCACTGGCTTTCGCGCATTATTGATTTAGTACCCCATCCGATTTTTTTAAAAGATCAAAACGGAAATTATTTACTTGCTAATACTGCCCAGGGGAAATTATTCGGTAAAAAACCAGATGAATTATTGGGCAAAACAGATATTGATTTTGTCTTCAATAAGGAAGAATATAAGATTATCAAAAAAACAGACGATGCGGTAGTAGCTTCACGTAAGACAGTTATTCTTGCTGAACAGATCGTTACGCTGGGTAATACAAAATACTATTTATACACCTCAAAAGTACCGTTGATCAGCCCCGTAGACGGAGAGCTGCGTATTCTGGGCGTATCTATTGATCTTACAGAAGTAAGAGCGTTGCAGATCGAATACGATCAAAGCATGGAAGCTTATCGTAAGCTTGTAGAAATTTCTCCGGATGCTATTTACATTCAAAGCAATGATGGCAAAATATTATTCGCAAATCCTTCAGGCATTGAATTACTTGGCGCAAAAAAAATGGAGGATCTGGTAGGCATGTCTGTTATGAGCTTTATTCATCCGGATTCTATTCAGGAAGTAGAAAGCCGCATTGGCTACTCCGAGCAACTAAATGGTAAAGTATCTGAACAAAAAGCGATCACACTTACAGGTGAGATACTTGACATTGAAGTTGTTTCTGTTTCTTTCATATACAATGGTATACCCGCAGAACAAGTAATTGTACGTAATGTAACAGAAAAAATAAAAGCGCGGGAAGCTTTATATCAGAGCCGCGAAGAGTTCCGTACACTAACAGAAAATTCCACGGATATCATTGCACGTATTACTAAAGACAGGCGATTTGTATATATCAATAAAGCAATTACACCTCTTACAGGTAAACAATGGGATTTTTATTCCGGTAAAACACCGGAAGAAGCCGGATTTCAGGAAGAACTTTGTAAAGGCATTGAATACATTATTAACAAAACTATAGCCAGCAAAAAAACTTCTTCTATATATTTTGAAAACCCGCAGTTAGAGTTTGCTTTCCGTTATGCACACGTGATCTGCGTACCTGAATTTGATGCACAAAAAAATGTGAGTTCCGTTCTATGTACGGTTCAGGATGTAACTGAACTCAAAGAAAATGAACAGCAACTGATACGCACCGGAAAGGATCTGGATCGTTTTGTTTATAGTGCTTCACATGAATTACGGGCACCATTAAAATCTATACTGGGCCTGACCCATTTAATTCAGTATGATTTAAATGGAGATAATTACAGTGAAATACACGAATATGTTTCCCGGATTGAAAGATCTGTATTGCGCCTGGACGAAACAGTAAAAGACATCATTGAATACTCCCGTAATACCCGACTGAATGTTATCAGCGAAAGCATTTCTTTTACTGATATCATATCTCATGTAATAGAAAATCTGAGTTCGTTACGAAATTTTTCGCACATTCATTTTAAAACAGAAATAGATGAGCTCGTTCCTTTTCATTCAGATAGCCGCAGAATACAAATAATACTGAATAACATTATTTCAAACTCCATCAAATACGCCGATCTCTCAAAAAAGGATTGTTACATTCATTTACAGGTTAACAACAATTCAACAGGTTCTATAATCCGGATTAGCGACAATGGTATTGGTATTGAATCTGCATACATACAGCAAATTTATGATATGTTTTTCCGTGCAACGAGTACCAATGAAGGTGATGGATTGGGATTGTATATCGTAAAAGAGACACTCCATAAATTACAAGGAACTATTGAAGTAGAGTCTGCTCTCGGGCATGGTACGACCTTTGTAATACATCTGCCGAATCTTTAACTGAAATAAATTCATTTCTCTGCTATTATATTTTATACAGGATAAAAACTCAATGCTCAAGTATTTGTTGTAATACTTGCTCAGTAGGTGTCATCACTTTTTCTGATGTGCAATCATTTTCTATTTGCTGAATTTCTGAAACATATTTTTGGAGCTTTCCACTTTCATAATCTGCCAGAATACCCGGATGTATATAATGCTTTTTACATACCGCACGCGTATTACCCAACTGATGAGCCACGAGATCCATTGCTTCAGTCATTAATTTTTTCACTTGCACTTTTGTGTCTGCAAATCCTAAATGACGAAATGCATTCAAACATTTAACAGTACCTGTCCAGGTACGAAAATCTTTACTTGTAAAATCTCCTCCGGATATTTCCTTGATGTAGTTATTTACATCTCCGGAATCAATTGCATGACGGTTACCTTCGCGATCATAATACTGAAACAACTCTTTACCCGGAATATCTCTGCATTGTGAAATAATTCGCGCAAGTTTAGAGCTCTTTAAACTGATATTGTGATAAATACCTTTTTTTCCTTTAAAAGAGAAGCGTACTTCAGGACCAAGAATCTTTACGTGCCGGTCCTTCATCGTCGAAAGTCCGAAGGAACCATAAAGTTTTTCGTATAAATTATTTCCAACACGAATACTGGTTGACTCCATAACGCTTACAACAGCTGCAAGCACCTTTTCTTTAGCAAAGCCCTGTTGACAGAGATCTTCCTTCAGCCTGCTGCGTATAGCAGGTAATGCACGGGAAAAATCGCGTAAGCGAGCATATTTTGTCTGATCACGGAGTGAACTCCAGGCAGCATGATAGCGATATTGCTTGCGCTGTTTTGCATCCACTCCTGTTACCTGAATATGACCGTTTTCTTTCGGGCAGATCCATACTTGTTCCCATGCCGGCGGAATAACAAGCTTACGAATACGTTGCAATGTTTTTCTATCTGAAATTTTCGTTTCCTTAAAATAATATGTAAACTTTCCATTGCGGCGTTGGCGGGTAATACCATCTTCTTTATCGTTCACATATAAAAGTTGAACTGCTTCTGCACTGGCAGCATAATTTTTAGCAAGTCTGCGTAATTTTTTACGCGGAACCATAATAGCAGATACCGGAATTGTCAGCGTTCCATTCATAAGCATGTATTTTAATGTATTAATTATTGTGGTATCATCAGTTCATCATTTCTATCTCAGCGGATTTGGAATTATCCGCTGAGATAGAAATGATGGCAGGCCAAAAAACAACTAGCTGGTTGAAAGATTAAGTGATTTAATAGACCCCGATTTTTTAGATAAATAAGAATTCTTCTTCGTAAATATCCTCTATTGTTATTTCTTCATTCATATAAGTACTTATTTAGATATTTTAGATATTGATTTTTTAGCTGTAGGTTTCTTTGCTGTCGATTTCTTCTCAGAAGCTTTCTTCGCTGTGCTTTTTATAGCTGTTGTTTTCTTTGCAGTAGATTGCTTCTTAACCACATTCTTTTTTACTGCCGATTTTTTCGCAGGTGATTTTTGAGCAGGAACCTTCATTCCCTTTTCTCTGGCTTCAGATAAACCGATAGCAATCGCTTGTTTAGGGTTGGTAACTTTTTTCCCACTTGTACCGGACTTTAATGTTCCTTCGTGCATGCGGTGCATCGCACTTTCAACAACGCGTCCGGATTCTTTAGAATATTTAGCCATGTTAATACGTAATATTGAATGTTTTCGAATCTTTTTATAGCTGGTTGAAAGATTAAATAATCATACGTTTATTCCTTGTCAAGAAATTTTATTTCACTTTTTTCTTTCACTATAAATTGTCTTAGCAAGGAATATAAACTCATATATACATTTGCGATCCATACCAGGGAAAAACCACTGATCAGATAACCACGCCAATCACCCAACAATAATTTATATTCTGTAATGAATAAAAAGAATAGAGTTACATAATGACTGAAACAATATTCACAGGTAAAGAGATAAAAGAATTTTCTTCGGATGAGTGTCTTGCTTAGCTTGCTTTTCTCAATACAATATTCCCTTGGCTCTCTGAATACTTCTTCATGCGTGACCGTCCATGCAATACAGGCAATTGGAATTGCCAACAAGAAAAGTACTAGTACCTGCATGAATGCGATTTGCATAATTACCTTACTTATTAATTACCTCTCAAAGGTCACAAAAGTTAGATCAGGAATATTTACATTATTTTGAATATTCATTACAATATTTACACGTAGGAAATAATTAAATGAATGTTGTTTGCAGAGGTAAAATGAATTGCAATAAAAAATATGTAAAAATCAGACTTGGTAGAATATAAAATCTAACCTGTTATTCTCCTAAAAGTATCTTTTATTTCATGCTCCAGATTTTTGTTTGAGCGGACCATGTGTAATTAGAAACTGAGATAATATTATCTCAGTTTCTAATTACATTTTTTCTTCTTTATCCACTTTTTTATGAATGTCGTCTACTGCCCGAATAAAATCAGAAACCAAGGGATCATTGTTGGATCCGTATATATCAATCAGCGTACCCTTTTCGCCTGCAGTTGTTGAAATCGCATACAAAATGGCATTATCATCCGGATCAGACTCACCTTCGAATCGATAAAAATTGACAATTTTAATCTCCTGAGGTTTATATACCTGTTTCGTAGCTATAGATTTCAAGCCTTCCGGAACAGCTTTAAATTGTACACTAAAACCTAACTTATCAAGCATCTCCAGACAAGCTGTTAATGTATTCATTTGATCATTATTATCAGCTGAGTGCGCCATGTGTTTCGGGTTCAAATCTTGGTTTTGTTTTAACATCTAAAATCTTTCTTCTCATACCCATATCTGATACAGGCACATAAGCAACTCTATTTTTTTGTGCTTGAACTGTTGCTGTTTCCTGAGGTTTTGATTCGTTGTTTTTCATAATTTTTTTTGGTTAGCCGGTTATACTTATTTTTCTTATGAATTACTACATGCAAAATCGGATTAAAAAATAGACGATGTATTACATGAATTCATATAAAAGTTACATAATATACATATCAGATTTCACATATTATGCATTAAGATATGATTAAGAAAAGTAAATATGCCTTTAGACTTTAAAATGCAGAATTCATTATAAAAATTTTAACAAAAGATAAATAAAACAAAAGCGTATTAAGCCTTCTTATTTAAAGCTCTGTGATCAATAAAGGATTATTCACGCGCATTTCTGCAATCAGTTTTTCTGCTTCCCCCTCCCTTGTCAATCGTTCAAGCTCAGCAGAAGTAACGCCTACCATTTGAAGAAAAGTAAGCTGGCCATGAGGTGTAACAATGGTTCCTAATTCAGGATCAGTGGTAAATAATATCCCTACCATTTCCGTTGAATATCCCAATCGAATGGGGCCATTAGCAGGTACATAATGGTAATTATCAAACCAGTTACCGCTTTCAAAAACATAACGCGCCAGACTATTCATCAAGCCTACTACCCATTGAGGATCTTCATCCGCTTCATTGCTCTTCAAACGGAATGTGAATTCAAACCCCCAGCCGTTAAAATCACCACCCGCTTTCTCAGGCGCATAATATAATTCAGACATACCATAGCTTACCACATGCCGGTGAAAGGTTTGTTCGTGCGAATCATATATACTGGCACCATCCAACGGATCCGGGCCGCCCATCATGTATTTAATCGCCGAAGCATAATGCCTGGGTTCCTGATGTGGATATAATGAGTCCAACGCAGCATCAATGGCTAACCAACCGGGAGCATCTTCTTCCTTGTATTGTTTGATATATTCTTCTTCTGTCATGTGATTAAAAATGGTTTATACGATTTCAGATACCTGCTTTATCCAATAGATTTTTTATTTTATTGAAAAGATAGAAAAATCTTTATCTTTAACATAACTGCCACATCTTTTATTCTTTTTGCTTTATGTTAAAATCTCTCTGCCTGCATGTACTATTGATCGTATCAGTGTACATTTCTTCTGCTGTTTGTTACAGCAGCTCAGAAACAATCAAAACTTGCTATTACCATGGCCATCAGTTGTACCTTGGCCCAAAAGGCGGATGTTATTACATTAATAGTAACAGTAATAAAACGTATGTCGATCGTACCTTTTGCAATTGTTAAACAACTATTTTTAACAGAATAAAATTTTCCACTCAAAACTATACATATCATTTCAGGTAGTACAATGAAATTTATCTAATACTATGAATTAGCACGAATCCATTCACAATATTGAATATCTTCAAAATTACTTCAGACTTTACTTATTACTTCTATAAAATTAAAACCGTTTTTTATGAAAAAGGATATAGTAAAAATCTCTATGATATTCCTCTGTAGTATCCTGTTATTAGGATCATGCAAGAAAAAACATCATGACCCTGTTGCCACAACAGATAGTGCTATACAAGGCACAACAGCACTCGATCAATCTAACTACATAGCTGCCTCAAACCAATCATCTGAAGAAGCAGATGTAATTGCTTCCGGATCAAGCAGCACGGCACGTACAACAAGCGGCGGTACTACTGTCCCGGGTATGTCAATAGACTCAAGCAATGTTGCTTCAGGAGTCTTTTACATCACATATTCGGGCCAGAGTGCTTCAGGGATCATCCGAACCGGAAAAGACACCCTGATTGTAACAGGTAAATGGCATGTTGCAGGCAGCACAATTGTTTCCAAATACAATTACACTGTTACTTTTCTTAGCGGCAGAACTATTCAGTTAATCGGTACGGATACCATCACCAATATATCCGGTGGTAATTACTGGAGTCTGTTGGCTGGTACATCCATTACCACAACGCATACCGGTACAGCACAGCTGACATTTGATGGTGTAACAAAAAGAACCTGGCATCACTCCAGACAGAAAGTACGCAGCTTTGCAAATGGT
>Ga0210389_10000956_pt1 | contig 24417 bp, 22 predicted proteins | sample IncBWH28OmetaG_FD_160127 | JGI IMG/M metagenome (GOLD analysis project Ga0210389, IMG submission 160127) | Forest soil microbial communities from Barre Woods Harvard Forest LTER site, Petersham, Massachusetts, United States - Inc-BW-H-28-O ...
GAGCGGGCCGTCCGGATGTAGGTTCCGCATCGCGTCAGTCCAGCCTTGAGCCAGCAAACGCGCAAAAGCCTGTCGGCTCTCGGGTTGGATTAACGCGTTGTTATCCAACGATCGAGTCGGATAGATGTCCTGCGGTGTCGGCACGACATTGTAGTCACCGGCTAGCACCAGTGGTGCACCGCTCGCCATGAGTTCGGCGGCGTGCGCAATGAGGCGCTCAAACCAGGCCAACTTGTAATTGAATTTCGGTCCGGGCTGCGGGTTTCCATTGGGGAGATAGATGGAAGTGATCAGGACTCCCTGAACCGCCGCTTCGATGTAACGAGCTTGCCGATCTTCAGGATTTCCCGGCAAACTCGTGCACGTCAGCACAGGAACGTGGTGTCGCGCGAGAATGGCCACGCCGTTCCAGGAGCGCTCCCCTTGCCAGACTGCTTCGTACCCGAGAGTTCGAAGGGCATTCACGGGAAAGGCTTTCTGCTCTGCCTTGAGCTCTTGGAGACTCACCACGTCCGGCTCCGCGTTCGCTAGCCAAGCCAGGAGGTTGTCGAGCCGCTTATTGATGTTGTTAATGTTGAAGGTGGCGACTTTCACCAAGTCCCTTTCTGTGGTTCTTCTCTGGTGGCTGGGGCAGCCCCCGACTTGGGGGATGTGGGCTACCCGCCCGAATGGGCTGATTCGCGTGCTGCCTTAACGAGTGCATCAACAAGCTGAAGTCGTAGTTTGCCAGCCTTGCCAGGGTCGAACAAGCCAAGGTAATTGATACTTCCTTTTAGGCTCTCGATGTAGGCCCCAACTTCGGCAGGAGCCACTTTTCCGCACACTAGATTATGAATTCCTGCTCTGACGCGAGCCTTATATTGCTTCTGGACGGTCACAAGCTCACCGAGGACAAGCTTATTCAGAAGCTTGCGATCGGTTGGCCCCATGAGCGCAATCTTGCGATGGGACACTCGAAACCCTGCGCTCACTAGAACAGCGATAACGGGACCCACAACTTGCGACGCGGAGTTTCCCGAAAATGCGAGATCGTCCACCCAACTCGAATAACGAACCTGGTTGGCACGGCAAACAGCCATAATTTCCGAGTCAAAACTGCTCAGAACAAGGTTCGCCAAGAGTGGGCTAGTCGAGGCTCCTTGGGGAAGGCGTCCACGACAAGTTGTTAGCCCGGTGAGCAAGTGTGATACAGCGGAAGAGCAATTCAAAAGTCTGCGGAATACCGCTTGAACTTGCCTTGGCGTTATCGTAGGGAAAAAATTCTTAATATCTATGGTAACTAGGTATTTTCCGCCGAAATGCAACTTTGCGTTCTCAAGGATGCTTTTTCCCTTAACTCCACCAAGGAGGTGCTCCGGCAGAATCAGCCGGGCCAGAAGACGCTCCTGAATCCGAGCCTGAATCATCTTCAGGGGGTCGATTGGATTGTCGATCCAGCGCTTTTTTGGAGCCGTGATCTTTCTGGCAAATGGCCGGACTTTTGGCTTCTGGAGGAAGGGCTTGTAATATCGGACCGCGCAGGAGGCCAGGTCCTTCAACTCCGCGCGGGAGCGACCGAGTAAGATTTCCAAATATCGAAGAGAGTAGAGATTAAGACTGTCGCTTGCGCTTAACTCGTTCACGAGTGTCTTCACTTCTTAAAAGAAATTTCGCTAGATAAACGCCTATCTCTTGGAACTCCCGCTCCTCTATACCCTGCAGGTCCGAAGACTGGGTAGCGAGCATGCTAAACAGAGGCTCCGGAATCTTAAGTGCCCGGCTCAGCTTACCAATTGCGGCGAGGCTCGGCTTCCTATCGCCATTTTCAATCAGCGAAATATGACTGGGATCGAGTCCTGCTGCGTGCGCTACCTGCCGCTGTTCCATCCCAGCAATAGCCCGAGCAATTCTTAATGCTTTTCCGTAATCCATCTAATCCTTGGTTTGGTTCGTCTCTAAGAGTTGTGCCTGTCGATGTTAATCGCGATTTTTGAACGCTCGAACTAACTCTTCCACGATATTGCGGATGGATTCGTGTTGTTCATGTCGCTCCAAACCCGGCTTGCGCCGAATTCGCTTCAGTTCGTCGATTACGTGTTCGACTGCTTGCTTTTTCTCTGAATGTACGCTGCCTCCGCGCAACAAATCTTCCAAAGAAGAGATGCAGGCGTTGAGGTCTCTGCTTGTACGCATTATTTCCTCCTTTCCGGTAAAAGCATTCCGGCACCGTCAATGCTCTTCCCGTAAAGGAGCAGCGCTTCTTCAACGAACCATCCTTAGGTGTTCTAGCGAAATCCGTGCCTAAAACAGTGCGGGCCGGTTAGCCCGCGACCCATTTTCAAAATGAGTCAAAAGGCTCTGCACTGGTGCTACACCAGCCAGAGATTGCCTTTCGGCCTTGGGAAGAATTGAGCAGCAGAGGAAATTGTCAAAGACCTCGAACCACCGTTAACAGTGGCCACTTCGCATACCATACTCGTTGCTTTGCCTAAAGTCAACTGAAATGACAACAGGAAGAGAGTGGTCCACATTTCTTGTTGTCCATTAGTAATGGACATGGCATAATAATGGACGATATGCGAGTTGAACCTCCATTGACTCCTTTTCTAGAGCAGCTCCGGACCCTGCACTTCATCAGCGATCTGGATTTCTCTCCGGAGAACCGTGGCGGCGATCAAGGAATCGACGGCACCCTCAAGGTGCGCACTCCCAAAGGAACCTACTCCTTCCTCGTGGAACAGAAGCGGTCGTATCTGGACCGAGGGATACTCAATGCCCTCGTCGCTCAAGCCAAACTCAATGCAAGAGTACATCGCAAGCCCCTCTTGCTGTTGGCACGCTACATCCCCCGGCCTTCTGCCGAGCGATTGATCGAATCACGAATAAACTTTGTGGACCAAGCTGGCAACATGCACCTCGTGCTCGGTCAAAACTATGAGCGTACGATCATCGGAAACAAAGAGAATGCCGTTTCAAAAGAAGGCAAGCGGGTCAGCCCCGCAATCGCTCAATTGTTGTTCACCTTTGCCACGAAGGAACTAGCGGGAAGCTGGTCCGTTCGTCAACTGGCTGAAGCGTCCGGGTTGAGCAAAAGCAATGTCGCGAAGGTTCGACAGCAGTTGGTCGAGCGCGGAGTACTGCGAGAATCGGGGCACGGCTTTGATATCAGCGACAAATCGCGATTACAGGACGAGCTGTTGAGAGGATATGAGTTCGCTCTGCGTCCGAAACTGTTAATCGGGCGTTTCCGGTCCGCCGACAGCGACCTGGACGACATGCTCACCAGCGTCCGAAAACCTTTTGCAGACCTATCAATTCGGTGGTCGGTAACTGGCGGGCCGGCTGCTCAGGCTCTCCAGAAGTTTTATCGAGGGTTGGAACTGCCAATCTTCGTCGACTCGTTCCCTGACCAACTTCGTCGTCAGTTGCGGATCATTCCCGACAAGGCAGGGCCACTCATTTTTCTGCGTTCCTTCGGTACCATCCCGTTTTGGCGAGAAACCGAGCCGTTCCCTCTCGCACATCCGTGGTTGATCTATGCCGAGCTGATGTATTCTTCCGATTCAAGAGCGCACGAGGCAGCGGAAGAACTCAAACGCGAATTCCTCTCCTAGCGATGCCCGAACTTACCGACAACCAAATTACTGACCTCCGAGTCCTGCAAAAACATTGTGCGGCCCTCGGAGCAGACCTTGTAATCATCGGGGCCATTGCGTACCAGATACATTTTCCAGCGGAGTCCCGGCATACCGGAGACATCGATTTCGCCGTCGCCTTGGACCTTGACGAATTCGCAGAGCTGGAACGCCGACTTCTTGCCGACGGCTGGGTCCGTTTCGCAAACCGTGAGCACCGGTGGCGGAGCGCGCTGGGAACAATTCTGGACCTGATCCCAGCTGGACCCAAGCTTCGGGAAGCCAAGCAGATCACATGGCCCATTAGTCAGTTCACGATGAGCCTGGCGGGATTCGACCACGTATTCGCGACCGCTCAGACGGTTCAACTTGCTCCAGATCTCACGCTGAAAGTGATCTCATCGACGGCGCTGATGCTGCTGAAAATCGTCGCGTTCATGGACGATCCGCAACGGCGAGTCAAGGATCTGGATGACATACGAGGCCTCCTTGTGCAATATGAAGCCGACAGCGAGCGGATCTTTTCGGACGTAGTGATAGATGCCGCGCTCCAGGACTATGGACTGGCTCCCGCCTTTCTGATGGGTCTCGATCTGCGTGCGCTTTGCGCGGACGACGAAGTACAGATTGTCCACACGTTTCTCGAAGCGATGAATGAAGCCAATCCAGCGTGGATGGCGTTCGTCCGTGCCAGAGGCGTCGGGGACCATGTTGAGGAAGATGCTCGCGCCCAGATCGACACCTTCAGACAAGGTTTTGACCGGAATGTGTGAAAGGCGCCAGAACGCTCGGGTCGATCAAATCGGTCTGGACGCAAAACGGGGGACTAACGAGGTACTGGGGGACTAATTGGGGACTAGGGACTAAACGAGGGACTGAAGTGCGTTTCTTGCGCGTACTTACAGGTGCTTAGGTGTCATCCGTGCGCTTGTAAGTTGTTTGGTATCAATTTCCCTTTGAACTCATAACCCAAAGGTCGGTGGTTCAAATCCACCCCCCGCAACCATCCTTAACCCCCTGTGTTATCAACGAGTTCTTGACTTACCCCCAGATTTTGTGCTCATATCGTGCTCATGGAGAGCCCAGACACCCCGCCTGCCGTTCCGCAGGCCCACCGCCCCGTGGTTCATATTTACGTCCGTCACGGGAAGGATTGCCCATACAAAGGTGACGATGGGTGGAAGCGCTGCAGATGTTTGAAGTGGGTACGGTGGAGGGAGAATGGGGAACTCCACCGCGAGAAAACCAAGTCCCGTTACTGGGCCGATGCAGAACGCTACAAGAACAAAATTGAAGCTGCATTCGACGCGGCGCTGCACGGTCAGCCCACCACTCCAAGCGCGCCCATCACCGTCGAGCAGGCGATAGAGACGTTCATGACGAAGAAGGCGAGCAAAGCCAAGGGCACGCTGACCAAATACCGGCAGACTCTCGGTCGCCTGCAGGACTTCTGCAATCAGCAGTCCCGGTACTACCTCACCGCCATAACCGAGTCCGACATTCAGAAATTCAAAACATCCATCACTGGCACTCCGTTCACTCGACGGAACCACCAGCAGCGGCTACGCGGGTTCTTTCGCTTCTGCTGCAGAAGTAACGACATCCGCCTGCCCTACAACCCAACCGACGAACTCGAATCGATCGATCTCTCCGATGAGGAACCTGGGTCACCCTTCACTGCGAAAGAATATGTGACCATCCTGGCGACAATTGCAAAGCCGGAGGTCGGGCTGACAGAGCGTCAGCAGGTACGGATTCACGGCATGATCGTAGCCATGCGCGAGATCGGTTTCGCAATCCAGGACGCAACCATCCTGGAACGCGCCGACATTCACAAGGCTAAGGTGCGGGGCAAGGCTTGCTACCGCATAATCACCAAACGCGCGAAGACCAGTACGCCGATCAACAACGTGATCCCAAAGTGGGCTGGCGATGAACTGCTCAAAGTTCCAAACGAAAATGAACGCTATGTATTCTGGACCGGCAATGGGCAGCCGAAGTCAGCAGTCACATATTGGCACAAGCTCTTCAAGCATCTCTTCGACGCCACCGGTATACCCGACGCCATTCCACACCGGTTTCGCGATACTTTTGCTGTGACCATGTTGGAGCGTGGTGTGCCACTCCGGGCGGTCTCGCGGGCACTGGGGCACAAATCTGAGGCCGTCACTCAGCGTCACTATGCCGCGTGGACGGGCACGCAACAGGGCCAGATGGATGACTATATGTCGGCGGGCTGGGCTAAGAAGGCGGGATAGCGCCGACCTCCGCTTCCCTTCCCTCACGCCGACTTCTCCGTGCTCTGCCGAGCGTGAGAAACTGATCCTATGTGCGGGCGCTATCGACTGTCGCGGCGGAAGCAAATTATCGAGGAGCACTTCGACAGCGTCTCCGGCGAGGAGGATTGGAGCCCGCGATATAACGTTGCTCCGACCCAGCCAGTTCCCATCATTCGTCAACATCCTAAGGAGCCACGCCGAGAGTTGTCGCTTGTCCGCTGGGGATTGATCCCGTGGTGGGCCAAGGACGCCTCGGGCGCGGCCAGGATGATTAACGCCAGGTCGGAAACTGCTGCCACACTACCCGCATTCCGCGACGCCATGAAATCCCGCCGCTGCATCGTCCCTGCTGACGGCTTCTATGAGTGGAAGCGAAGCGGGAAAGCGAAACAGCCGTATTGCTTCGAGGTCAACGACGGCGAGCTGTTCGCGTTTGCAGGACTATGGGAGCGATGGAAGGATGCGGATGGCAAGGCGCTGGAGACTTGCTCGATCCTAACCACCACGCCGAACACGGTGACCTCAACCGTTCACGACCGAATGCCGGTGATCCTCGCCCCAGACAACTACGACCTGTGGCTCGATCCGGGATTCGGAGATGCTGCTGCGTTGTCTGAATTACTGAGACCATACGATGCGCGACTTATGAGAAGCTATCCGGTGAGTGCGCGGGTTAACAGCGTGGTGAACGACGATCTGCAATGCGCAGCACGAGTAGATATTGTGCAGCCGCAGCAGGCGCAGTTATTTTAAGGTGGCACCCCACTTGGCCCGCTCCGCGCCCGTTTCGGGCTGATTCGTACATCCGGATGTAGTACACTGATTCGGCTAAGGCGGCAGATCGCTGCACGGTAGGGGGCTGTTTTCGCAAGCACCGAACTGCGGACCCAGTAGGATTTAGTTCCGAACATAAGTGGGTCTGCTGCCTTAGCACTTCCGTTCGTTTCCCTCTCAGCAGCCCCAATACAGAGCAGCCCGCACTATTTACAACATCCGACCTTGATCGGAGCGCCGTCCCCAAATCACAATCGCGGCATGGGTCTGCTGCGGGAAATTCTTCGCACGCCGCGCGCTGCTGTCTCGGTCAATACAGCGAGTCTCTTACCCAAACACTAAGGCGGAAGGCCAAGGTGTCGCTTAATGTATTGAGTCAGGATTGTCGTGCCGACGCTGACGCCAACTTGCATTCCTTGGCCGAGGACCTTTCCTGCGGTCTGACTAATCCACTCCTGCACCTTTGCTCCCATTGTTTTGTCGTCTTGCTGGAGCGCTTCGGAAAGGCCAGTCAAATCCCCATCGCTAATTCCAGAGTTCTTCAGCGCCTTTTGTAGGTCGTCCCAATTGCCCACGGCTATGTTCTGGACGTTAATGTTCTGCTCACCAGCAGCTATATACACTGTGCCGCCGAAGATTTGCGTCTGCACAATGTGGCCCACCTTTTCTGCTCCCGCCGAGTCCGTCTTAACGTTCTTCAAATCTGCATCTGATTCCCCGATCTCGTCTTTAAGCTGAAGCGCCAGATTCAGCACACGGTTGCGGATCGTGTCGAGCATTCCGGTGAGGGCACTCTTCGGAAGCTCTTGTACTGCGTCTATCAACGCGTGTTGCTGAATAAAGCGGGCTTGGTAGTAATGGATTAAGTTGCTGTCCCACTGGAACCCCAGAGTGTTGCCCTCGGCGTTGAGAATGTCCTCATACGAGCTAACGGGCTCCGCGAGACGTACTGTTTCAGCAGCGGACCTGTGTTCCTTTTCCATCGCAAACGAGGGGATCGGACGTTTCACAGTCGGAAAATAATACCCAGCCGAAAAAGTACCAATCGCCGGGGCATTGACAATTCGATATTCCGGCATCTCCTCTGAGTCGCCATAGCCGTTCAGTTCGTGATTCGCCCATGCCTTCAGCCGCTCATTCTTCAACTCGTAAGCGAGTACAACACACTGTCTGAGCAGAACAGCAAGCGACTGCTTGTCGTCTGTGGCGAGCTCGATTATTTTATCTAAGAGCATCAGACCGATTATAGAGCCGCACTCTCCCCTCTTCTACTCTCCCCGAATGGACCACCACACTCACGAGGCGCTGATGCTGGGTTTGGGCGCGCAAGCAGGCGGATGCAATCGTGGAACGCCTTGGCTTGACTTGCCGTGTTATCCTACGTGTGGCGACTTGAAATCGCCTCTATAAGGCCGGGTGGAGACTCCTCCCTCTAAAGCTGAGTCTCGAACTTGAGTGGCTGCGTCAGCAGGCCATAAGTTATAGCGGGGGTGATGTGCATGCCCTACCTTCTCGCCTAATCACACAGTTAGATTCGTATTCCAACTTAGCCGAGTACTGCGTTGTGCGCGGTGCCGTCCTCTATTTATTGCTGGTCAGTGTATATCGCTGGCTACGCCGAGAATCGCGCAGGGAGTGAGAAAATGCCGCCAACGATGGCGGACCTCATCTATCAATGGGCTCCAGCGCACCCAGCCAGGCTGGCGTAATGGCAGACATCCTCGCTGGCACCATCGTGCGACGGCGCTTCACCAATGGGCCACAGACACCGCGTCGGGCGCGTCGCTAATATTGCATCGGCGCAAGAATGAAACCATTCATCATCACGGCGCTTTTCGCGTTCGTGCTGGTCAACACTGCGTCCAGCCAGACTCCGAAGCCCCTGCGTATCTCAAAATACATGCGGGATATTGGCCTCGTCTATCTTGAGGAAGTCGAACGCCTACCGCTCAACTGCGGAGATGAGACGGTGTGTGAAGACCGCTCCGAATGGAATCACTACATGACGGAACTCGAAGACCGCATCAACCTCACACTGAATGAATCGAAGCACCCTGCGGGCGACACGCCTTACCTCGACTTGCTGCGGACCGCAAAGTACGCGCGGAGCACCTACACAACGGCGTACTCTCAGGAAGACGATAACCGCATGGCGTGGATGCGAGCCTATTCAGTTTGCTATAGCGAAGCCCACACCGCAGCGATGGATGGCGAGTACCGAGGACAGAAGAAGTGCGACGCCGCGATTGAGGCTGCGATTCACCCACAGCCGTAGAAGACTGGGGATGGGCCGTGGGGGCTTCTGATCTCGAACACCGTCTTCACGCGCTCCGGTATTCGTGAGATATGTATCGGGATGAAAGCGGGGTACTTGCAGGTTAATTACATTCCAGGGAGAATGGCCCGGTGGCTTCGATATCTCGCGCCTGCTCCAAGCATGGAGCGCACTATGTTCCCACAGACTGGTTCGCCTGGCCTCGGGGTTTGCGATGATTAAAAATACGCTGGCGGCAACAAAGCTAGCAACATACTGTGTCGAGTTGCCCAGCGCACAGATGAATGGCTTGCCAGTTCCGATGGGTACCGGTTTCTTTATTTCGCCTGACGGCTGGTTCGTTACCGCTGCTCACGTGGTCACTCAAAACAATCAATCCGATGGTCCATTGCGTACAGATATTGGCCAGGGTTGGCTGATGAAGGAAGGTCCTCCAGGAGCACCCACTGGCGGTATGTGCCAAGCTCTGACGCTAGATTATGTTGATCCGCAAACCGACTTCGCGCTGATACGCGTTGACTTTGCTGCGAATGCCAATAAGGCTCAGTTGGTCGGAAAAGACGCCTTTCCCTTCGTCCAAGTATCGAGCAAAGAGTTGGAAGAGGGCGATCCCGTTTATTCATTCGGTTATCCATTGCCGCAGGTTAATTTCTTTAAGAGCAATGCTCAGGTCACTATTGGACATGTTGGACTCTCGCCGCGAGTGACCTCGGCGATTGTTTCAGCAACCATGGAACGTACCAAAATGGTGTCCACTACTCGCGACATTAAGGTTTATGTTCTAGATAAAGCGCTCAATTACGGAAACAGTGGCGGCCCGATCGTGGCGGTAGAAAGCGGAAAAGTTCACGCGCTTTGTTCGCGATTTCAGCCAGTCATGGTACCCCAGCCGCATCTTCTTGACAAAGAAAACAAGCCGCTGGCCATCGCGATTCCAAGTCTCTACGGGATTGTATCGAGCCTCGCCAATCCGACCGTCTTAGACCAGTTACACAGACGAGGCGTCGCAGTCTCCGATCAGTAGAGATAAAGTAAGAATCTTATCGAAGGACACTGCCCGACTTCTGTCCGGGGGTGTAGCGTGTTGATGAGCTGCGGAAAGAACATAGGGCAATTGACGACCGAGGACCACGGGCGGCTACCATCACCGCCCCGGCTCTGTCTGCTTCTCTACGCCGCCCTCTTCACCTTCGCCCACCTTAACCGTTGAGCCGCCGCAATCTTCTTGCGTGCAGATACCGACATCGTTCTCTTCGGCTTCGGCGCATGTCCAGCCGCTTTCTGTTTTGCCCAGCGCGCCTTCTGCGCGAGGCTAATCCTTCGCCTACCGGCTGCGGACACCGTATGCGATGCCCCGTTAGAAGTGCTGCCGAGCGCCGCAAGTGCGGCATCCAACCGCTGGAGCTGTTGCTGTACGAGTTCACGTTCTTTTCTTAACTGCTGAACTACTGCGTTCATGTGCTTCATTAGGACCCCCGGTTCGATGATAGCAAAGACGGAAGGAGGCGGGACAGCCTGAAGTTGGCTCTGGGTGCGGGATGCGGGCTGCACAAGCTGGCTGTGACCCCGAGCACCGCCATCGGTTCGCGGTAGAAGTAACGACCTGGGACTCAGACGCGATTAAACAGATTACGCAGGCTGACCTTCAGTCCCGTGGCAATCTTTTCGATGTTAACCAGGGACAGATTCCGCACGCCGCGCTCGATGCCGCTGTAGTAGGTGCGGTGAAGCCCACATCGTTCCGCAGCTTCTTCCTGGTTGATCTTCTGCTTTTCTCGCAGACGCCGAACAGCGCGGCCAAAGCGGATGCGGATGTCGGGAGGCATGGCCTGCCATTGTTATCGGTTGCATCCGATCCGTACACAGCCGATGAGTCACATCTCGCGGGACGGTGTTCGCGATTCCGAAACCAAAACGCCACCTTGCACACTATGCAAGCGATTTCGCCCATTGGAATGAGAGGCTGTTCGGATTTCGTAACGGAGGACTGTCGCCCCCGAGATCTTGTGAGATTGCGCGTATGGTGCCCTTCTCTAACGAAAGAGGAATTTGCAATGTCTTCGCAACGTGGCGATTCGCAGCGGTCATTATGGTGTGCTCGATCCAGCCAGCTTTCCCGCCCGACGCGGCATCTGGGGCTTCGCCTCTCCTTTATTTTCTTGTTGCTTTTTGTGGCAGCGGAATCCCTCGCCCAGTCGATGAGTGGAACGGTGAATGGAGAGACGAGCACGCCGATCCCCGGCGTCGGACACGACTACATTCATTTATTGTCTGAAACTATTGACCCGAGCAGCGGCTCGGTGAACCTGCGCATCGATTTTCCGACAGCCAAGTCGAGGGGGCTCACGTTGCCCTTGGGTATCTCGTATAGCACGGCTGGCCTTTTCCGTATGGCCAGCTATTTCGGTGGAACCGGCAATGTCGCCTTGTTGCCTGGTTGTCCCGTTACCAGTGCAGCGCCGTACCCCAACTTCGCGCATCCGAGCTGTGGTTGGACCTATTCGTACCCACAATCGCAGGTCTTCTATACATCCAACACCGTATACGGTGTAGATGGCCTTTTGGAAGGAACGAAGGATACGTACACGAACTTCACCTTCTCCGACCCCTCTGGAGTCTCGCACAACCTTCATACTGGATATCAGTGTATGCACTACACGTCAGGCAGCACTTCGTGTGGAGAACACAACAACGTCGGCGACCCCCAGGTTACGGCAACCCTGTCTACTGGCGGGAACATTTTGGATAGCTATACTATCAAGGACCACGACGGAACGACCTACACATTTTTAGGCGAATACCCGATCATTTGGCCATCCGAAATCGAAGACCGTAATGGCAACACTATCTATCCAACCTATACGTCAAATGGATCGACACAAACCCTGGCATTCCCCGACACTGCTGGCCGGACTGGGTACAGCATATCTTGGAGCGGGACCGGTGCATACGATACTGTTCAAGCTGCTGGGCTTACTTATAAAGTGTACTGGCGCACGATGGCCGCCCCCTCCTATTCTGTGCCAGCGTACTCTTTCTTTTCGGGGGATACGTGCCACGTCATAGGTACATTTAGCGTCGCGTCAAATACCACAAACTTTACTATGAACGTAGTATCCGCCATCGTTTTGCCTAACGGTCTGCAATACACATTGTACTATGGCGATAATAACCCAGATTCCACTCTCCGCAATCCTTATGGCCTGTTGAGCGAGATACTTTATCCGAATGGTGCCTTTGTAAAGTACACATACAGGCTTAGTGACACCTATAGTCTCGGGGGCGACTTCTGAGGGTGGACATTTGACGGTAATGGGAATGGTGAAGTGCCAATCGCCAATGACTGCCCGTACATCTATTCGAGTCCCGTCGTGGCGACGAGAACTGCGAGTTATGACGGAGTCAGTACGGCACAGACGCAAACCTTCACGAGCTATTCAACGATTTTTTCGACAGCGGAAGGCGAGGAAACGGATTGGTCATCTAAGGTTACGACTGTGAGCACTACGGATGCGATTCGTAACGTGAGTTATGTGAAGACGTATTCATACGGCTCAGTTAGCATTACGCCGCCTCCGTACACGCAGGATACAATCGCGATACAACTCCCCGTCGAAAGCCAGGTAATTACTAACGGCTGGGGAGGCACGGCTTTGGAGACCGTCAGTAAGTTTTGGCTGAATCAGTTCTCCATGACCGAACAGGACACCACCCTCGGGGGGAAAACGTCGAAAACCATCTACCCCACCGGGTCTTATCTCCCCACAGAGATCGACGATTGGGATTTCGGGGCGACGGCGGCTACGAGGAAAACTTTAATCACGTATCAGCCGATATCATCACCCGGCATTATTTCCGTGCCTTGTCAGACGGTTAAGACTGACGGAAGCAGTAATCGGCTTTCCGAAACCGACAATTACTTCGACGGTGGCACTAGCCTATGTGCCACTGATGCAGCGGGTCTCGCGACAACGGGGGTCAGCGGCCTGCCGACGCAAACGCACGACGAAACGCTGTTTGGCCCAAGCTCTACTACACCGCGCGGCAACCTCACGCAGAAGGTCCAATGGGCGAGTACCGGTACTTCCCCGACAACTACGTACACCTACGACGAAACCGGCCAAGCTATGAGTATGACCGACGCCTGCGGAAACCCAAGCGGGGCTTGTGCCGACATGACTGGAACGAACCACACTACCACCTACTCGTACAGCGATAGCTACACCGTTCTGTCAAGTGGTGCGAATACTTCGTACACGCCAAGCAGCAGCACGAATGCATATTTAACTACGATCACGAACCCGCTGGGGCAAAACGAGACTTTCTCTTACGACTACCACAATGGGCAGTTGACAGTGTCTAAGGACCCAAACGACATTAGCGCGGGCCGCGCGGGAACGACCTACATTTATAACGATCCATCCTCACGCCCAACTCAGGTGAACTATCCCGATGGCGGTCAAGCGGAATACTTCTACAACGATGCGGTGCCATCGGTTACGACCTGCGAAAACATCAGCGGCAGCGCAGGCGCGGCCTGCAGCGCAACCAGTCCAGCAACCGGATGGAAGACGAGCCTTTCCACGATGGACGGCTTGGGGCTCGTGATCGAGACAGAATTAGTTTCAGACCCCGATGGCGCGGATTTCGTAAATACGGCCTATGACGGCGAGGGTAGTGTCTACACGCGGTCTAACCCACATCGGACGGCATCGTCATCTACCGATGGCACGACGACGTACCTATATGACACTCTTGGCAGAACTGTACAGGTGACGGATGCCGACGGTTCAATCGCGACAACAGCCTACGACCTGACTAACACGAGCAGCACTGGTCTCTGTAAGACAGTTACAGACGAGGTCGGCAAGTCTCGTCAAACGTGCGCTGATGGACTCGGACGAATGACGGGCGTCTGGGAAGCCCCGTCAGGACTCAACTACGAGACCGACTACACTTACGACCTCCTCAATAATCTAACCAGCGTCAACCAAAAGGGTAGCAACAGCGCCAACGCCCGGACGCGCAGCTTCGTATACGACTCGCTTTCTAGACTGACAAGCGCAACAAATCCGGAGTCTGGAACCACTACTTACGCCTACGATCCCAACGACAACCTCGCTACAAGAATTGTGCCTAAGGCGAACCAAACGGGAACGGCCCTGACGACCCACAATTACACGTATGATGTTTTGAATCGGCTGGTTAAAGAGTCACACGCCGATCCAGCGGAAGGGACCGAACTCTATGCCTACGACATCGCGGGCCTAACTGGATGCCCCGGAACTGGACCTCCGACCCTCAGTACCCCGACGAACCTCGTTGGCCGTCGGACCGCAATGTGCGCTGACCTAAGCGGGTCGGCTTGGAGCTACGACCCAATGGGTCGCCCCCTCTCCGAGGGGACCAATAATAAGGGAACGTCAGTGCAGACGTACATCGTCGGCTACACCTACGGGCTGGATGGCTCGCTCAAGACACTAAAGTATCCGAGTGGAGATGTCGTTACGTACACGGTCGGCGGTGCTGGTCGAACCACTCAGGTATCCGACTCCGCGAACACTTATATCGCAACCCCTCCGAGTTGGCCTACGACCCCAATGTACACGCCGAACGGTGCCTTAACGGGCATGACCAGCGGGTATACCAGCACGTTCTCTGGTCTTGTGACTTCGAATACATACAATGACCGCTTGCAGCCCCTCTTACTGTCGGCCACGGGTCCGGATGTCTCGACCTCTATTACGTTTGCTACATATCCCAGTGGCTGCGCGGGCGGCTGCATCGCAACTTATACCGTTTCCAGTTCGGCGGGCATCGACGTAGGAGACAGCGTCACGGTTACCGGAAATAGCAACACTATGCTGAATGGGACTTTCAGCGTGTCTGCTGTTAGCACCGGGTCCGTGACAGTGCATTTCAGCGACGAAAGCTCCAGTGGCAAAGGTGGCGGGGGAACGATGACGGACAATACCTCTGGCCTGTTTTTAAGCCTGTGCTATGACTTTCATCTCGGCGTCGCAGTCAATAGTGGCTGTAGCTTCTCGGCCAACACCAGCGGGGATAACGGGAGCGTCTTCCAGGTGCTCAACAATGTTGACTCGACCCGCAGCGCCATCTACTCTTACGACATTCTGAATAGAGTCTCGCAAGCCAACACGGAGAACACAACCTCCGCGAACTGCTGGGGTGAGACTTACACCATTGATAGTTGGGGGAACCTGACCAGCAGGGCGATCCCATCCGGCATGTCGGGGAGCTGTGTTACCGAGGGCAGCCTGGGCGCAACCGCCACAACCAGGAATCAGCTTAGCGGCCTCGGGATGGTGTACGATGCAGCAGGCAACGTCACCACCGACAACCTGAATAATGCGTACACCTACGACCAGGAAAACAGAATCTCTACGGTTGCCGGGTACACCTACTACTACGATGCCGACGGCGCGCGAATGGAGAAGACCACGGGATCAGCGGCAACGATGTATTGGCTCGGACCGTCGGGTACATTAACCGAGACCAGCCTCGCAGGCACGATTAACGAAGAGTATATTTACTTCAACGGCGAGCGCATCGCCCGTGTGGATCGAGCGAGTGGAACGGTTCACTACTATTTCTCGAATCACCTGGGGTCGCACACTGTAGTCACGAGTGCCACAGGCGCTTGCGAGCAGGATATCGACTACTATCCATACGGCGGCGTCATCACGAACCATTGTCCGAACGTCGCGCAAAACTACAAGTTCACCGGCAAAGAACGGGACTCCGAATCCGGGCTCGATTACTTCGGGGCAAGGCATTACGCCAGCGGGCTCGGACGTTTCATGATTGCCGATTGGAAGGCCAAGCCGACGAGTGTGCCGTTCGCCGATTTCGGCGACCCGCAGTCACTCAACTTGTACAGCTACGTCAGGAACACGCCGACAAGCCTGTACGATCCTGACGGACACTGCTGGCGTTGGTTACTTAACTGTGACACGGCGAAAGTTACCGTAACAAATAGCTCAATCCTCGGCGTCGTTACCGTGTCCACGTCCTCCACCACTCTCATCAAGGACAACGACGGCAATGTGTTGGGTTGGACGACGACAACCAAAACCGCGAGCTTTTCGACTGAAGGCCCCATGGCCGGGACATACCTTGGCACCGTTACCGAGACGACGACCATGCCGGGCATGTTGGGGAACGGGCCCGTTCAGTATGAATCATCCTCCAGCACTACCCACGACTTGAAAGAAGCAGTCCAGACATTCGGCGGTAATAATATAATGACTGCGCAGAGAATGGCTGGCTCCTATATTTATGGCGTTTCAGACTACTCGACCAGTTGGTCCTGGAAGGATACTGGACATACAGCCGCAGCGGTTGGACTCGGTGCCTTGGGCGTCGGATGTGCGATTGGTGAGCCGTGCGGTGTCATAGCTGGGATCACAGCGGCTGCTGGGGTGGTTGAAGGAGTATCCGCCGTGAATGATGCTGGTAACGAGGGAAGTCACTGAGAATGACACCTGGAGGCAAGAAACCATGTCAAAGGACATAAAAGCTCGGCTATTCGTGTTCGCAGTCAGCGTTGCTGCGCTTGTCGGCACTCTTACGGCGGGCATTGTAGAGTTTGTGCGCAAAGGTTTTTCTTTGGACCTTACCCTGGGCGTCACTACTACTGCCATTATCGCGGTACTGTCCTGGGGTAGCTATCGCAAGGCGCGTCGCCGAGCGGCACTATGACCGGCGTGGAAAAAATGAAATAGCGTTATGCCTGGCGATTACGGTGACTCAAGGGTGGTCAAGGGGGGCTCTCCCACCCCTTGGCCGTCTGAAAATCGTAAAGTAGTACTCGTCCCGCTCGCTTTTTCTCGGCTGTAAACTTCACCCGCTAATCGCGCGCGGATTGCTCCCAGTTTCATCTCCTCCCCGCGCCTACTTGCTCCCATGCTCGCCGTTGCAGTCGAGGCCGATGCGTGCTTGCCGACGATGCGCGCCGATTGCCAGCGCGCCGATTGCCTTGACTGGCGCGGCATTCGCGGCGCATTCGCAAACGCGTCGCAATCCTCTTAGTGCGCCGACAAAATACCAGTAAACGCGTTACAGGCTGTCAAGTTTTTTCTTCGCTGCGTAATCAAGCACATACGTATGTATGTAGCCAGCGCTGACCAGCACCCGCTGTAGAGTCCGGTTGCGGCACACAAATCGATTCACCACGGAGACAATCACATGGCTCACGATCTGGCGGTAATCAATGGCAAGCACGCGATGTTCATGGTCGGAACACGGGAAGACGCATGGCATAAGTTAGGCCAGCGCTGCGATAGCGCTGTGAACTGGGAACAGGCTATGGGGTTGGCTGGTCTGGATTGGAACGTTGTCAAGAATCAGAACTACGCACGGAATCCCCAAGGCCACGTTGTACCAGTCTCAAGTTATTCCATCTTCCGCGACACGGACGGCGCGGAATTGGCCAGCAACGTTGGCGAAGGCTTTACCGTTAAACAGAACAGGGAGTGCTTTCAGTTCGTAGACGATCTCCTCCAGGACAATGGCGGCGCGCATTATGACAGCGCTGGCGCGCTGGGCAACGGTGCGACGATCTGGTGCGCAGTCCGCGTGCCGCGTGCCGATATCGCCGTCAACGGTGAAGACAAGTCCGAATCCTACCTGGTCTTCACCACGGCGCACGATGGAAGCATGGCGCACACTGCGGCGCTGTCATCCGTTCGTGTGGTGTGCCGTAACACACTCCGCCAAGCGCTAAGCACCAATACCGGCATCCTGCGAATAAAACACACCAAGAATGCCGACGTTCGCTTCGAAGACGCACGGCGCACGATGGACGGCGTGGTCATGGATGCACGGAGACTGCAGGACAAGCTCCAGATGCTGGCCACTCGGAGAATCACGCGGGAGTCGATGACCAGCGTGATGGATCGTCTTTTCCCCCAGCCGAAGGACAAAGAACAGAACGTCACGCGGCGCGAGAACATCCTCGCCGATGTGTTGAGGCTTTATGAGTCCAATGACGGCAACGCGTTCCCGTCTATTCGTGGGACAGCCTACAACCTCCTAAACGCGGTCACGGAGTACACCGACCACTACCGCAGCGCGCGTATCACGGACGCAAGGCAAGGCTACACCGTGGAACAGGCACGCGCGGAGAATGCTGTCCTGGGCACGGGAGAACGTCTGAAGACGCAAGCTCTGGAGGTCATCCTCGAATCGACTGCTGGCGCGCCAGTGCATAGCGTAATCCAGTCGCGGCCTATGGCCACGGCTGGAGGAAGTCTACTGGACGCTGTGCTGGCGAACTCCGCGAACTGAGGCGCGACATGGGGACGGCGAGTTCCGTAGCGCTCGCCGTTCGCTTGATTCGCCTCAACCCATTCCACAGGAGACCACACGATGACGCCACAGACAGCTTTCGATTTTCCCCAGCCATTATCAGAACGCTACCGACCGCAACACATCCAAGACTTCGTAGGCTTGGAGCGCCCCAAGAAAATCATCACGGCGTTCGCTTCTAAGCCGTATTCCAGTGCGTGGATATTTTTAGGGCCAAGCGGTACAGGGAAGACTTGTATGGCGCTGGCGCTTGCTGCTGAATTGCCTGCGGAACTGCACCACATCCCCGCGAAGGAATGCACGTTGGATGCCGTACAGGAAGTTTGCCGACGTTGCCACTATTCCCCGCGCCAACCTGATACCTGGCAGCCCGTGCGCTTCCATCTCGTTCTCATTGATGAGGCGGACCAAATGTCACCAGCGGCGCAGTTGGCGCTGCTGAGTAAGCTGGACGCAACCGCCTTCCCACCTAACACTATCTTCATTTTCACCTGCAACGCTACCGATAACCTGGAGAAGCGCTTCCTCAGTCGTTGCCGGACCATTGAGTTCTCCAACTACGGCATGTCATCCGAGATCACATCATTGCTATCCGGCATCTGGGCACGGGAGACCAGCGGCGCGGAGATGCCAAACCTCCAGCGCATCGTTAAGGATTCCTGTAACAACGTTCGGGATGCGTTAATGACTCTGGAGACGGAGATCCTGGCCGCTTAGCGGTTAATCCTTGACTCGTGCTGTATGCCGCTGTATACCGATGACGGAGGAGATTTATGGCAGAAAAGAAAGATATGGTGCGCGTAACGTTCTACGTCGAAACGAAGTCCAAGCTGAGGCTGGAGAAGCTGGCCGAACAGACCGACCGCTCCGAAGCGATCATGGTGCGCAGAGCTATCGCCGCCTACCTGGACGCGGAAGAAGAAGCGCTGAGGAGGAAGAAGTAGCGCTGGCGCAAATGTCATACCAGACGCGCGTTCTCGGCCACAACCTGTAGCGGTGGTTGCCGGGCTTTTCGGAGCTTTTGCGGTCGGCGCGAGTGGCGCACAGGTTATAACTTCTCAGACAGTCGGGAGGATTCCTTTGAAGATGAAACGAGCGGCGATCTACACGCGTATCAGTACCGGCGAACAGAACTCCGATCTACAAACGCGCGAGTTGCCGGACTTCTGTGAGCGGCGAGGCTGGCACCTGCACGAGACCTACGACGATGTAATGAGCGGGGCAAAGGATCGAAGGCCAGCATTGGATCGCCTCATGGCTGATGCCCGGCGCGGGAAGTTTGACGTGGTTGCCGTGTGGCGCTTTGACAGATTCGCGCGCTCGACATCGCACCTGCTCCGGGCCTTGGAAGAGTTTGCGGCGCTTGGCATCGACTTCGTGAGTGTGACCGAGGCCATCGACACCAGCACACCAGCGGGGCGCATGGTCTTCACTGTTCTCGGCGCTGTTGCCGAGCTGGAGCGCAGCATAATCCGCGAGCGTGTCGTTGCCGGACAGCGTGCGGCTAAGAAGCGGGGAGTGAGGTTCGGCAGGCCCACCGTTGCCGTGGATGCGGCCCAGGTGCGCAGGCTGAGGGATGGCGGGTTGAGTTGGAGGGCGATTGCCGCTGAGACTGGGATAGCGAAGGACACGCTGCGGAGATCACAAGAGATCACGGCGGCGCTGTAAATCAGGTGAACAAGGAAGAGGGATTACATGAAGTACGCTTCGTTGGTCGTTGCCGGTTTAGTTCTCGCCGTGGCTGGCTTCATGGTTGGCCGCGCGCATCCTGCACAGTCCCCGGCAGAACTCTTCGAGCGGCGGCTCGCGTGCGACAAGATGGCTGACGCCTACTTTAGCGTCAAGCCAAACGATGGTGATGCCAAACCAACGGCCATGACGCGCATCGACCGCGTTGATTTTAGTCCAGCTCGCAATTCGTGTATCGCGTCTGTGGTTGGGCTCTCTTCCTCTAATGGCGTGACACTCCTCCACTATTCGGTAGTTGACTTCATAACCCGCGAGACCCTGTTCACCGGCTCGTGCAATGTCAACGACGCTACAGATAAGACCTTCTGCGGAAACGGAGACGGAAAAGAGAAGGACATAGAACTTAGACAACAGAGAGATACCGCGTTCAGGGCCGCGATGCAGGACAGGCCAAGCAAGTAGGGCACCGAGCGAGCACAACAAACCCCACGCGCCATTGCGTGGGGTCTTTGTTTCTGCGGCTCTGTATTTATCCGCGTTGCATCTTGGGCAGTGTTCGCGGTGATACCTGCCGGTGCGCGCCTGCGATGAGCTGCTTAGCGAGCTGATCGGCGCGGGCTCCCTTCGCGCGTGGGTGTTGCTGCTTCACGATGGCTGCCACTTCCTCCGGCGATAGGCCGTTAATCTGGACGTGTAATGTTGCTCGTTGTTTTTTGTTCATAAACTTTAGTCCGGTGGAGTGTGCGCCCTCCAATCTGCTTTGCGTTGCAAAGTGACTACGTCGAGTAAGCCTGTGGGCGCTTTATTCATGTGTCCTATATTCCGTCCACGCTACGGAGTGGATCGCGGCGTCTTCATTCCTGGCGCTGCCTGCGGCTTCGTCGATGTTGATCGGCTGGCGCTTCTACATCCTGCAACTACGTGCTGTGGTGCGCTGCTGGCTGACTGCTGATGATTAAGGGCGATGCCTTGGGAGGTTGGGAGGGATGTATAAGCGTCCTCGGTGCCCTATCTACTATGTTCTGGCTATGGGTCTGTGGATGAATGCCACCGGAAGCGGGCTGGGGATGTCGAAAAAGTAGCCTGTCCAGTATCCACGTTCTGCGCGGGAATCCCTTGCCTCTCTGGGCGAGATGCAGTTTCGAGTTCTTCGAGTGCAGCGAATAATCTGCTCGCTGTCCAACCCTCGGGAGTCTTTTCGCCCCCAGCTCGCGCTTCCCAGAGAATCGAACGTTGAGCTGACCAACAATCGCAGAGCGGCGGCCTGTGCAGCCGACAACGTTGGATGTTGGACGCACCGTCACGGAGAATGTCGGCGATGAAGCTGCGCTCGATCAGTCCAAAAGGTGTGGGAAGTAGGCCAAGCGTCTGCGCGATGAAGCGAGCGTTGGGATCTTCACGGCGTCCATTTAGATTCCTGGCTCGCGACGCCACGATAATGCTTAGATCGACGCCGAGCTGGTTGCGCTGATAATCAGACAGTTTCAGGTCTGCAGCGTGCGCGATTGCGTATTCCAGCTCCTCTGGGCTCGCAGATCGCTTGCGCTGGAGAAGCTCATCCACGTTGGCCCTGGTCAACGCGACCGGCTTCGCTTCTACTTTCACGCGCGCAGGTTGAGCTTGGATTTTCGGAGTTGCTATCTCGCGGTATATGCGTTCTGTTGCTGAGATGAAGGTCATAGCATCCAGGACAATCCATCGGCCATAGCTGGTGGCGAGGGTGCCCGGCGTGCAGGAGTCTGATTCACTTCCCAGCGTAGCTCGACTGCTTTCTGTAGCTCTATGGGGACGGTCCGCTTGACCGGAATTGGGGGTGACAGTAATGCTGCTTCGTGGCCCGCGACGATCTGGTCGTAGGCTTTCTCGTCTTGGGATTTTAGTTGGGCCGCGAGATCCTGGAAGATGGTCAGGTACTTGTTCGACTCGATAACGCAGTCCCATGAGAGCGAGACTGCAAATTGAGCGGCGAGACGGAAGATGCGCTCCTTGATTGCTTCGAGTCTGCCGACAAGTTCTGCGACCGTGGCGTCCGCTGGCGGTGCTGGCTCCGATGCCGGTGCAGGCGGTTGCTGCTGAATCGCGACCTGCGTCGCCAAAGGTAAATCACTAAGTCCAGACTCGGCCAGGGCTTTGGCTTTGCGCCGTTCACGGCCCGCCTTATCGTACTGGCGTCTTTTTTCCAGGCGAGCGGCTTCACGGGCCTCATCGGCTTTTTTCTTGGCACGGATTGCAGCAAACGTCACGATCATGGACTTAGATCCCCAGCGCGTTGTTGGTCGGACGCTGCGACTTCGGAACTCTCGGGGGCTTGAGTTTTCTAAATGCAACCTCACGGACAAACGCCAATGACGCAGCCGCAAGGAGGCGCGGCGGTATTCGCCCTGGCTCTTTGCGGGATCGGTGCAACAACCGACGCAGCATCAATAGCGGAGGATGTTCCAACATGCGCAACGCGCGCACGCGATCACCAACACTCGCACCATCTTCCTCGACCAAGCGGGCGAGTGCTGTCTCCGGCTTTAGAAACTTGCTCATGGATTGCTTTCTTAGGAGTGGCGCGCCTGCGCCGTCTTCCTCGTTATTGGATCGTGGATTGCGCGGCTCCACTGCGCATCCGAGTCAGCCTGGCTGGCCGGGACTCGTCGATAATGCGATGCAGTTCGACCAGGGCCTTCCGCTTCTGATCGTCGGTGCGCCGCTGCCATGATCCACTCTGGATTAACCGGCCCATGCGCTCATAGATCGCCTGTCCTTCAGCCTGCGCAAACTGCTGGCGCTCGGCATCTGTAAGTGGTGTCGGCTTTCCCTTCCACTTGATCTGCGTAGGCGGCTGTGGGGTCGAGATGCCGAGACGAGCGAGTTCGTCTACTACGGGATCATGCTTTGCGGTGGTGAACGGGAACGGATTCGCACCGCCCAGGTTGCTGCCAGGGCGCTGCACCGTCTTGCCCGTGATATCGATGATCGGAGGCGCAGCCGAAGTCAGGCCAGGGATGCGGCTTTCCACGGCCTGCATTCCAGACTGGGGCCTGCGAATAGTCGGGTCCATCGTCTCGGCGATGTTCGCGACGCCAGCGGGAATGATGCTACCGGCCTCACGGTTGATAAAGCTCTGCGCCCGGCCACCGACTGGATCGTGTACAGCTTGCAATAGATTGGCGAGCGTGCCCATGAATGGCATGTCGTCCAGGTTCCGCATGACGTGTTTTACGGCTGTGTCGGTTTTCGATTGCGCTACTACTTCACTGTCACCGCTCTGGTTGCCATGGATTGCGTCCGCGATGAGCCCGGTGGTGAGCCCAAGTGGTTCGAAGCGCTTATATGAGAAGTAATGATCGCCGAGCTTGATCGAGTACGGCTGCCAGCCAGTAGCGCGCTTCGTTTCTTCCTTCTTATAGTCGGTAGGACCTCCGCCAGTAATGTTGCCGTTGAGCGCGAGATATGCAATCGCGGCGGAGATGGAGGAACCGAGCACGCCGCGAGCGAGCGCGTCAGGGTCGTGGTTGATGAGACCGTTGAGTAGCTCGTAAGGCGTGGCATGAGTAAGTGAAGCCTTGAGCAAGTTTACGGGTGTCTTGAAGAACGGGAACAGCCAGCGGCCAGGCGTAACACTCTTCATTGATTCCGGCAGCCATGACACGTTGGGCTTGGCGGCTACCAGCTCTCCAGCTTTCTTGGCGACACCGGTCAGCTCGTTCTGGAATGTGTTCGTTGTCGCCAGCTTGTGGGCAGCTTCCTGCATGTCATCGGTAGGGTGATGCGACAGGTACTCTTGGCGTGCATGAAATGCGTCGCCATTAAGGCCCTCAACTATGGCGCGGCGTGCAGCGAGCGCGTTGAGTTCGCCAAAGTAGTTCCCCGCGTATATCAAGTTCGTCATCCGGCTCATGGCCTCGCTGGGCGCGCGCACGACCTGGCCGGTAACGCCCTTGATTGCTTGCTGTCCAGCGTGTTCGAAACCAGGGCTGCCTTCGAGCTGGAATTCACCAGTCAGTATGGGCTTCGCATGTTCGGCCAACGCTTGCACCATGCCTTTGGCGTAGTACCAGCTTTCGGCGAAGTACCGATCCTGCGCCGTGACCTTGGACAACCCGCCCGCTACTACCTTCTTCATCGCTTCGAGCGCCGCCATCGAAGCCTCGCTCGCGGTCTTCACGATAATGGTGTGAGGCGAGCTGAGCAGTGAATTGCGGTAGAACTCGAATAGCTTGTCCATCGTCGTCGCAGGCTTGACTTTAGCCACGAACTGACCCAACTTCCGCACGGTTTGCGGGTCGGTCGGATCAAATTTTGAAAGTAGTCGCACAGCTTCTGCGCGCGCCTCTGGTGGCAGCTTGGACAACACGTTGGCGATCTTGGCTTCAGGCAGCGCCGCCTTCCCAATGTTGAATCCACCGAGAGCGCGACCAGCCTCGGCAGTGATGCCTGCTACTTTCTCCTGGATGGCCTGATGTTG
>Ga0210389_10000957_pt1 | contig 24404 bp, 19 predicted proteins | sample IncBWH28OmetaG_FD_160127 | JGI IMG/M metagenome (GOLD analysis project Ga0210389, IMG submission 160127) | Forest soil microbial communities from Barre Woods Harvard Forest LTER site, Petersham, Massachusetts, United States - Inc-BW-H-28-O ...
CTTCGCCAGCAGCTTGCGCCGGTCCCGGGCGTGACGTTTCCGGCGCCCGACGGCGGCAAGTACCGACAGATCATGGTCGATATCGATCCAGTCAAGCTTCAGGCCAGAGGCTTGACCCCGACAGACGTGGTGAACGCGGTCAGTGCTCAGAATCTGACTTTGCCATCCGGTCTCGCCAAGATCGGCGACACACAATACACGGTGCGGACCAATGCGATGCCAGTGAGCATCCCTGACCTCAACAATATTCCAATCAGATACATCAACGGGCAGACGGTATTCCTGAGGGATGTCGGGCAGGTGCATGACGGCTGGGCCGTGCAGCAAAACGTCGTGCGCAACGACGGCCGGCGTTCCGTATTGCTGAGTGTGCTCAAGAACGGCAATGCCTCGACGGTTGCGGTCGTCAACGGAGTCCGCAAGGTCCTCGAGGTTGCCCGCGCAGCAGCACCGCCTGGCCTCGGCATCAACGAGCTGTTCGATCAGTCGAAGCTCGTCACCGCATCGATTGCCGGTGTGCTTCGCGAAGGAGCTATCGCGGCCGGCCTAACAGGCCTGATGATCCTGCTATTTCTCGGCTCATGGCGGTCGACCCTGATTGTCTTGATCTCGATCCCGCTATCGATCCTGACGTCGATCGTGATCCTCTACTTCATGGGGCACACGCTCAACACCATGACGCTTGGCGGCATGGCGCTTGCTGTCGGCATCCTGGTCGACGATTCGACTGTGACGATCGAAAATACCCACCGATTGCGCAGCGAAGGCATGAATTTGGCGGCGGCGACGCTGCACGGGTCCGCCGGCATCGCCGTGCCGACGATGGTCTCGACGCTTGCGATCAGCGCCGTGTTCACGTCGGTAGTGTTCCTCGAAGGACCGGCAAAGTTCCTCTTCACCCCGCTCGGGCTCGCGGTCGTGTTCGCGATGCTTGCGTCCTATGCACTCTCGCGGACGCTGACGCCGGTCATGATTGGCCTGCTGCTCAAGGGCGAGCACCACGGCGAAACGGATGGCTCGGGCGGCCTGTTCGCGCGGCCGCACCAGCGCTTCGAGCACGGATTCGAGCTGTTTCGCCGAGGCTATGTTCGCGTGCTGACCATGTTGCTCAAGCGGCGCCTCATCGTTCCGGTCGCCGCCATACTGATGCTCACGCTGGGGGCCGCCATGGCAACCTTCGTTGGCCGCGATTTCTTCCCCGACATCGATGGCGGACAGATCAAGCTCCATGTTCGCGCACCGGCGGCAACCCGCATCGAAGCCACCGAGCGCATCTTCCAGGAAGTCGAGGACAAGATCCGCGAGGTGATCCCGGAGCGCGATCGTGACCTCATCGTCGATGACATTGGCGTGCCGCAACGGCCGTACAATCTCGCCTTCACCGACGGATCGACCATCAATGTCAATGATGGCGTGATCCTGGTGTCGCTGAAAGAGGGGCACGCACCGACGGCCACCTACGTGCGCAAGCTCCGCGAGGTGCTGCCGGCCGCATTTCCATCCGCGACCTTCTATTTCCAGGCCGCCGACATGGTCACGCAAGTTCTCAATTTCGGCTTGCCATCACAGATAGACGTGCGGGTCGTCGGTCGCGATCGCGCGACCAATCTGCGGGTCACGCATGGGCTGCGGCGCCGCATCGCGGCCATTCCGGGCATCGCTGACGCCCATCTTCAACAGGAGCTCGATGCGCCGGCCTTCTTGGTGGACATCGACCGCTCGCGTGCGCTGCAGCTCGGTCTCAGCGCGCAAGCCATCGCCAATGATGTCAACATCAGCCTCAGCTCGTCTGAGCAGGTCGCGCCCAATTTCGGGACCGATCCGGTCGCCGGGATTCCCTACTTCATCGCGGTCCAGACGCCGGAGCGCCAGACGAGTTCGCTCGGCGATCTCGGCAACACACCGGTGTCCACCGCACTCGCCTCCAACGGCCCGCCGATCCCGGGATTGTTGAGCAACGTGGCGACGCTCAAGCGCGAGAGCGTTCCGACCAATTTGAATCAGACCAATATTCAGCCGGTGTACGACGTCTATGCCAGCGTGCAGGGCCGCGACCTCGGCAGCGTATCGAGTGACATCGGTAAGATCGTCGCCGAGCTGCAGAAGGAACTCAAACCCGGCAACACCATCCGCGTGCTCGGACAGATCCAGAGCATGCGTGATTCCTTCAGGGATCTGGGTATCGGACTGCTGTTTGCGGCCGTGTTCGTTTACCTGCTGATGGTCGTCAACTATCAGAATTTCGGCGACCCGTTCGTAGTGATCCTGGCGCTGCCGGCAACCTTCTGCGGCATCGTCACAATGCTGTTCATCACGAACACGAGGCTCAACGTCCCCTCGCTGATGGGCGCGATCATGGCCGTCGGCGTCGCCTCGGCGAATTCTATTCTGCTCGTCACGTTTGCGCGCGAGCAGCAGCTCAAAGGCAGGAGCGCGTTTCGGGCTGCCCTTGATGCGGGCCATACCCGAATCCGCCCGGTGCTGATGACGGCCGCCGCCATGATCGTCGGCATGATCCCGATGGCGATTGGCGGCCCAGGCGAGGAGCAAAACGCGGCGCTCGCGCGCGCTGTGATCGGCGGGCTCTTGTTCGCGACGCCTACCACACTGCTGATCGTCCCGTATCTGTTTGCCAAGCTGCGCAAGCGCAATGACGGCGTCGCGGCATATGGCGTGTTCGAGGATCTCCCCGATGAATGATTCCACGCAATTTGAGGCCCATGTCGGCAACGTTGAAGGATGGCAAGGTTTAGCTATGACCCAAAAAGAAATTCGTGTCGGAATTGTCGGTGCTAACGCCAAAGCAGGCTGGGCAAAGCTGTCGCACGTTCCGGCGATCAAAGGTCTTCCCGGCCTCAAGCTTGCGGCTGTGGCAACGCGCAACGAGCGGAGTGCGCGGGAAGCGGCTGAAGCCTTCGGTGCTGATCGGTGGTTTTCCGATCCCTTCACGATGATCTGCGATGACCGAATTGATGTCATTACGATCTCCGTCAAGGTGCCCGAACACCGCGAACTCGTTTTGGCGGCGCTGGAGGCGGGTAAAGCGGTGTACTGTGAGGCGCCTCTCGGACGAACAGTGGCGGAGGCTGAAGAGATGGCTAGCTCGGCAGGTTCGCTTCATACCGCCATCGGATTGCAAGGTCGTTTGAATCCAGCCGTGCGGCGTGCGGCTCAATTGCTTTCCTCGGGAAGGATAGGGCGACCGCTGAACGCGAGGGTTGTCTTCTCCTGCAGCGGCTTTGGACCGGAGTTGCCGTCCGCGCACGACTATTTCAACAAGGCATCTTCTGGCGCCGACCTGTTGACCATCCCTGGAGGACATACGCTCGATGTGGTGGAAGCGATCCTCGGACCGATCACCGAGGTCCATGCCCAGACCGAGGTTCTGTGGCCCGTTGTCAAACTGACGGATACGGGGGAGCAGAGTGTGCGCGAAACCCCCGATCACATCGGCGTTCTGGGGAAGACACGTTCTGGTGCCGTATTCGCGGCCGACATCAGCGCCGGGGAAGCGATGGAGGATGCTCGCTTCAGGTTCGAGATCAGGGGATCGGAGGGATGGCTTAGCCTGACCAGTGATCACCCCTACGGTTTACAGGCTGGGGATATCAAGCTGACGTCAAACGTCGCATTCGCGACACCCGATGAGGCTGCGGTCTCCGGTGGATTCATGGGCGCGGCGATCAACGTGGGAGAGGTCTACGTTCATCTTCTACGCGATCTGCATGCCGGCACCTACAGCACACCCGGCTTTGAACACGCACTTCACAACGCCCGTCTCGTCGAGGCTGTAAGGTACGCCTCCGAACGAGGCGATCGACAGAGCGTTACGAGTTAAAGCCGTCAATGGATCGAAGCGCACTGGTTCGGGAGTCTCGCCGATGAATGATATTCGAGATCAGAGCGACGCGGTCGACCGGAAGCGACTGGACAGCCCCACGTTGCACCGCGAGATCGAGAAGCAGCCAAGGCATCGCACGCGTGTGCGCGGCCACGGTGGGCGTCTGTTTGCGTTAGGCGGATTTGCGTTGCTTGCCGGCGGCCTCACGCTGGGCGGGTGGGGAAACTATTCGCTGAAACAGGAGGTCATGGCGACTGCAAAGCAGCAACATGATTTCGTGCCCAGCTTGCGGGTCGCAACCGTCGAGGCGAACCCCGCTACCGTTTCAGTCACCTTGCCGGGCACAACAGCCGCATTCGCTGCGGCGAACGTCTATGCCCGCGCAACCGGCTATATTGCGAAGCGCGATGTCGACATCGGCGATCGCGTCAACGTGGGAGATCTGTTGGCGGCGCTCGCTGTCCCCGAGCTCGACCACCAGATTTCGCAAAACGAGGCGACCCTCGATCAGCTCAAGTCGTCGCTCCAGCAGGCGCGGGCCAACCGGGATCTGGCGCAGGTGACCTGGGATCGCGACTCGCCTCTGGTCCAGAAAGGCTGGGTCACTCCGCAACAGGGCGACACCGATCGCCTCAACTTGATGTCGCGCGTGGCGGCGGTCGCGGTCGCCGAGGCGAACATCTCCGCGCAGGAGAACCTGCTCAAAGTGCTGCAACAGAACCGGGACTATGCCTCGGTTGTCGCACCCTTCAACGGCGTCATCACCCAGCGTAATGTCGATGTTGGCAGTTTGGTCCAAGGCAATGCGGCAAGCGGCACCTTCATGTTCGAGATCATGCAGGACAGCGTGATCCGCGTCTGGGTCTACGTGCCGCAAGACTCAGCCTTTGGTGTCGTGTCGGGTATCGATGCCATCGTGCGCGTCCCGGAACTCCCCGATCGCGAGTTTTCGGGAACCGATGCGCTGCAGTCGGGCACGCGAACGCTGTTGACTGAAATCGACATCAGCAATCCCGACAGCGCGCTGGCTCCCGGCGTCTACTGCACGGTCGAGCTCCACATCCCGCGCAAGACGCCGAGCCTCTTGGTGCCGGCCGAAGCGATCATCTTCAACCGGGACGGAATGCAGGTCGCTGTCGTCAACAGTGGCAAGGCCGAAATCCGCAAGGTGAAAGTGAAGCGCGATCTCGGCACGCGGGTCGAAGTGGATAGCGGCATCAAGGCGGGGGATCAGGTGGTCCTTAATCCGCCGGTCACGCTCGTCGACGGCAGCAAGGTCAAGGCCATCCCGGAGGCACCGCGCACATAGGCCGGTCAGAATTTTGGGGGCCCTTCGCGGCGCGACGAAATCCCGACACGCTTGCGTCGCCAAATTAATTGATATTAACTGCAAAACTAGTCGACTAGTTAGCCGGTAATCATGGCAACGAAGCTAGGAGCAGCTCGACATGTTTCATGACGAGGACAGGCGATTTCGTGCCGCGTTTGGCTGGGCTGCCGCGGCGCTGGCTCTTTGGCAGGTCATAGCCCCGGCACCGGCCTGGGCGGAAACCAGGATCCGCTATCTCCTGACGTCGCCGTCTCCGAACGTTGCCGAGGCCGCCCATTCGTCGGTGCCGGCAACCCTGGGATATTGGAAAGATGCCGGTCTCGACGTCGAGGTCAAACCGTTCAGCGGTTCGACGGGCGCAACACAGGTCGTAATTTCGGGTGCTGCCGAGTTTACGATGGGCTCTCCCGAAGCCTTGCTGGTCGGGATTCAGGAAGGCGCCAAGATCAAGGCCGTCTACAACCATGTGCGTGAGCCGATTTATACAATCGCTGTCATCAAGGACAGTCCGATAACGAAGCTCGAAGACTTGAAGGGCAAGACGATCGGTGTCCTGAGTCTGTCGAGCGGTGCGACCGCCGTCGCCAAGGCGATGCTCCGAAGCGTCAATTTCGATCCCGAGAAAGAGGTGAAGTGGCTTCCGGTCGGTCTTGGTCCACAGGCGGCCAACGCTCTTTCATCCAAGCAGGTCGACGCTATTGCGATGTGGGACTGGGCCTATGCCACGCTCGAGAATCTTGGCTTCCAGTTTCGGCATTTTGAAACGCCGCAGACGGCAAGCCTGCTTAGCTTGATGCTGATCACCAATGACGCCTTCCTCAATGCCAACCGCACGGCTGCGGTGAGCTTCGCGCAAGGTATTGCCAAGGGCGCCTTGTTCGCGTTGACGAATCCTGAAGCCGCGGTCCGGATACATTGGGCCATGTACCCGGCGTCAAAGCCGATCAATATCCCCGAGGATCAGGCGTTGCGTGAGGCCGTCCATGTTTTGCAGGCGCGCTTGAACAAATACCGCGTCGACCACCGCAAGGACCCGCGTTTCGGTGCGTTCCTGCCCGACGAATGGCTCGCAACGCAGGGCTTCTTCTACGATGTCGGCATGATCAAAGCGAAGCCGGACGTCAGTTCCTACTATACAAATGACTTGATCGATCAGGTTAATGCGTTCGACAGGGCGGCAGTTATCAGGCAAGCCGAGTCCTATAAATGACGTCGAGGCTGACGCTGATCGATATCAGCGGTGTCGGAAAGCAGTTTCGTTCACGGTCGGGCGCGATGCTGCACGCGCTTGCCGATGCTTCGTTGACGGTCGAGGCTAACCAATTCATCTGCATTGTTGGACCGTCCGGCTGCGGAAAGAGCACGCTGCTGCGCATGCTGGCCGGGCTTGAACCGGTCAGTTCGGGGCAGATCACAATCGACGGCGTCCCGGTGTCGGGAGCCCGTCGCGACATTGGGCTGGTGTTTCAAAGCCCGGTCATGCTGCCCTGGCGAACGATCCTGAAAAACATTCTTGTCCCGGCCGAAGTTCTCAAGATGGACAAGACGGCATCGCGCAAGCGGGCGCATGAATTGTTGGAACTCGTGGGCCTCGAGGGCTTTGGCGATCGATATCCTGACGAGCTCTCCGGCGGTATGCGTCAGCGTGCTGCGATTGCGCGCGCTCTCATGCACGATCCGAATATTCTCCTGATGGACGAACCGTTTGGCGCGCTCGATGCATTGACGCGCGAGGCCATGAATCTGGAATTGCTGCGGATATGGCAGGGCAGCCGGAAGACCGTGATCCTGGTCACCCATTCCATCGAAGAGGCGCTGCTGCTTTCAGACAGGGTTGCCGTTTTCTCGCCACGGCCGGGATTTGTTCGCGACGTGATCGACGTTCCGATCGCGCGCCCGCGCTCGGCGGCAACGCGAACCGATCCCGTCTTCATCCGGCTCGCCGACAGACTGCGTGGCTATTTTGAAACCGAATCAACCGCGACGACCGGACATCAAGAAGGCGTTGCATCATGAACTGGGGCATACCGGCGACGATCACTCGCTATCTGCCGCCTCTGATCGGTGGTGTCGCGATCGTTCTGGCCTGGGAATTTCTGCCGCGAATCTTCAATATTCCGACGCTGCTTTTGCCGCCGCCGACGCTGGTATTCAAATCGGTCTGGCTGCTCTATGACCGAGGCCTGTTGCTTGGCAATTTTGCCATAACCCTTGCCGAGGCGCTCGGCGGATTCGCAATTGGTTCGGTCTGTGGCGTCTTCTTCGCGTTCCTGGTGACGCGTTCGCTGTTGATAGAGCGGATGCTCTTGCCCTATCTCATCGGCCTGCAGGCTTTGCCGAAAGTGGCGCTGGCGCCGCTCATCGTGGTCTGGATTGGCATCGGGATCGAGTCCAAGGTTGCGATTGCGGCGGTGATCTCCTTCTTTCCCGTGCTCATCAATGCCATCGTGGGGTTCTCGACCGTGGAAGCAGAGAAGATCGATCTCATGCGATCGCTGGTGGCGTCGGGCTGGCAGCAGTTCAGCATTGTCATCTTTCCAAACTCGCTGCCGTTCATCTTTGCGGGCCTGAACGTGGCCATCGTATTGAGTATTACCGGGGCACTGGTTGGCGAGTTCATCGGAGCCGATCGCGGCTTGGGCAATCTTCTGCTTCAACTGAACTACAACATGGATATTTCCGGGATGTTTGCGGTGCTTCTCGTGCTCGCGCTGCTTGGGGTCGTTCTCTACGCGCTGGTTCGCTTTTTGCACACCCGCCTGGTGTTCTGGGCCAAGCCGGACAATCTTAGGGTTGGCAATGACTGATCATTTGGAATTGTAGGAGATGACTGTGACGGACTCTCTCGTTGGATTTGAAAAACGCGGCACGACGGCGATTCTGACGCTGAACAATCCGCCGTTCAATGCGGCTTCGACCAAGCTCATGAACGTGCTGCACGCCCGGCTCGACGATATCGAGAAAGACGAGGGCATTCATTGCGTGATCCTGACCGGCGCAGGCGAAAAGGCGTTTTGCGCCGGCGCCGATCTTCGCGAAGAGAAAGACTTCGGCAGCGCCGAGGCTTCGGAAGCGTTCCGTGCGCTCGGCCGGCGGACGCTGGATCGTATCGAAGCGTTCCCGGTCCCGGTGATATCCGCCATCTTTGGCTACTGCATCGGCGGCGGTACCGCGCTCGGATGGGCCTGCGATATCAGAATAGCGGCAGATAATTCGTTGTTCCGCGCGGCCGATGCCTATCTCGGCCTGGTGCCGAGTTGGGGAATGGGATTGACGCGGCTGCCTCGTTACGTCGGCCGAAACCGGGCTCTCGACATTTTGCTGCTTGGGCGAGACTTCGGCGCCGAAGAGGCGCGTGAAATGGGCCTCATTACCAAGGTCGTCAAGCGGGCGGACCTGATGCAGGAAGCGATGGCCGCGGCGGAGCGCATCGCGAGCGCCTCGCCGATGGCGATCCGTGCAACGCGGGAAGCTGTTCACTTTAACTCCCGGGAAAGCTGGGCAGATATGGTGGGTTTTGAACTCGAGACCTGCCGGAAGGTATTTGCCCATCCAGATGCCCATGAGGGGCCGCAAGCGTTTTCCGAAAAGCGCAAGCCTCAGTTCAAAGCGCGATAATGCCTGTCAAGAGCCTGCTCAATCCGCGGTCTGTGGCGATCGTCGGCGCTTCCGAAAAGGTCGGACCGGGGTCCAACGCGATCAAGGCATTGGAATTCGTCGGTTTCGATGGCGAGATTTTTCTCGTCAATCCGCGGAGCCCGACCCTGTTCGGACGCCGCACCTATGCCTCGCTTGAGGAAATACCGCATCCGGTCGATGCCGCCTTTGTCGCGGTTCAGGCCGACGGTGTGCTGGACGTCGCAAGAGTAGCGGCGCGTAAAGGCGTCGGTGCGCTTACCATTCTGTCGAGCGGTTTCGGCGAAACAGAAGATGGAAAGGCCGCACAGGAGGAGCTGCAGCGAATTTGCGTCGCGAACGATATCGCGGTTTGCGGCCCGAACTGTCTCGGTCTGTTGAACTTCGTCGGTAAAGCCGCGCTGTTTGGGACCTCGTTACCGGAAAGCGTATCGCGGGGCGGCGTGGCCGCCATCGTTCAGAGCGGCTCCATTGGCATTGCGCTGCTCAACTCGGCCCGCGGACTTGGCCTCAGCTATCTGATCACGACCGGCAATGAAGCCGTTACGACGGCGTCGGACTATCTCGAAGCCGTCATCGATGACCCCAAGGTGACGACGATCCTGCTGTTCGCCGAGCAGATCAAAAAGCCCGCAGCTTTCATGGCGGCGTTGCGGCGAGCTCACCAGCTAGGCAAGCCGGTCATCGTGTTGAAGAGCGGCCGGTCTCAATCCGGCAAGGCCGCCGTTATGGCCCATACCGGCGCGGTAGCGGGTAGCGACGAGGCCTGCGATGCGGCGCTGCTTGCGGCAAACGCCCTTCAGGTTCATTCGCTGGATGATCTGATCGAGACAACTCTGTTCGCCTCTAAAATCCGCAAACCCACCAACGGAAGCGCGTTGGGGGGCGTATCCTTATCGGGTGGCGAGATTGCGCTCGTGCTCGATGCGGCCGAAGAGTTCGGCATTGACTTTGCTCCGCCGTCGACCGCGCTTCCGACGATCAAAAAGCTTCTGCCTCCCTTCGCCCATCTGGCAAATCCGCTCGATCTGACCTGGGCGGGGCTCTACGATCCCACTGTGGCGGAGGGATGCGCGCAGGCGCTCGCCTCGCAGCCCGACGTCGGCATGTTTCTCCTGATCCAGGATGCGCCGAGTTCATTGGGCGAACAGCAGGCGACCCGGTATGCGCGGCTCTTGGAGAGTGTCGGAAAGGGAGTTGCGGCGGCGAACAAGCAGTTGATCGCTGTTTCCAACCTGTCCGACCAGCCGCACACGACGCTTCAGGTCACGGCAGATCGCTTGAATGTGCCATATCTCAGGGGAACGCGGTCTTCGCTTGGAGCGATCGCCAGCTATCTGGCTTGGGCCAATCGGCCGCCGGCTGGCAAGCCAAGTGCGTCCGATGGCGCGCGATCCGCGGCTAAGACGTGGCTAAAAGGAATTTCGCCCCATCGTCTGCCCGCCGAGCACGAAGCGCGTGAGGCACTGAAGAGCTATGGCGTGCAAGGTCCACCCGAGTGTTTTGTGACGTCGGTTGCTGACGCCGTCGCCGCAGCCAGAGAGATCGGTTTCCCCGTTGTGCTGAAGGGGCTGGTCGAGAACATGCTCCATAAATCGGACGCCGGCCTGGTCAAGGTCGGGCTACCGTCAGAGTGGGACGTGCGCGCGGCGGCCGAAGGCATGATCGGCTCGATCGGCCGGTTGAAAGACGCGAAGTTTCTCGGCTTTCTCGTTCAGAGCAAGATTGCGTCGGTCCAGGAAATCTTTATCGGCGCACGCGTCGACCGCGACTTCGGCCCGATTGTCGTCGTCGGGGCAGGTGGTGTGCAGGTCGAACTCTACAAGGACGTTGCGATCCGGCTCGCTCCGGTCGACGAGGAAGCGGCTCGCCAAGCGCTCTCGACCACGCAGGTGGCAAAGTTGCTCGGTGGTTTTCGCGGCGCGCCAGTGGGAGACATCGGCGCCGTCGCCCGGACCGTCAGTGCTGTTTCGCAGTTCATGGTCGACTTCGCCGACGATCTCCTGGAGGTCGAGGTCAATCCGTTGGCGGTCCTGCCGGACGGGCAGGGATGCGTGGCTTTGGATTGCGTGCTTGTGCCTCGGGAACGGAAATCGTGATCCCGAGCAGATCGTTACCCTAGCCGTTCAACGACCGTCCGGATCGGGCATGGAACAAGAGCGCTTGCAAAGTTCTAGCTGGGTTCCGCGGACGAAGTTCCCTCGCGCAAACATGCTCCCGCCGCCGCCCGTGGGATGACGCGAACTTCCGCCTTGACTCGTTCTAAAAAGCTTGGTGGGCTACTAGTTAACTAGTCAACGGAGGCGAGCGGCATGAAATCCTCTATGTACGATCAGCAGCAGTACGAGTTGACGCGTCGCCCGCTGCGCCAGGCCGGGCCGCTCCCTGGCTGGTGCTACACCGACAACGATTGGTATGAGCGCGAGCTCGAGACCATTTTCCGCAAGGAATGGCTTTGCGTCGGCCGCGTCGAGCAGATCCCGAAGACGGGCGACTATTTCACGATTGAACTGCTCAAGCAGCCGCTGATCGTTGTCCGTGACGCCGACGCGGTGCGGGTGCATGTCGGCGTTTGTCGCCACCGTGGCGCGATCATCGCCCAGGACAAGGGGCGTTGCCGTTCGTTCGTGTGCCCCTACCACAGCTGGACTTACGCCTTGAACGGTCGGCTGGTGGGCATTCCCGGTTCGCCGCATCCGCTCGCCGGTGTCGAGGGTTTCAACAACGACGATTACGGGCTGATCTCGATCCGGTCCGATATCTGGGGCGGCTTCATCTTCGTCACCTTCAACGCCGATGCGCCGCCGCTGCAGAGCTGGCTTGGCGATCTTCCCGCGTTCCTAGCCGACTACGATATCGAACAGATGCAGTGGACCCACGTCGACCCCTACGATGTCGACTGCAATTGGAAAGTCTGGCTGGAGAACGCGTTCGAGAACTATCACGTCGCAACCGTTCACCGGCAGCATTACGATCCGAAGAATCCGCAGAACTGGCAATTCGAACGCCCGAGCGGACCTTGGGAAGCGATGTTCAGCAAGCGGAGCGTCGTGGCCTATTCCGGCCTGCCGGAAATTCCCGGCCTCAGCGCCGATCGGAAGGTCGGCCTCTATCACATCTGGCTGCAGCCGAGCCTGCAGATCATCGTTACGTCGTCATACATGAAATATCGGCAGTACCTGCCGGAAGGGCCTGACAAGGTGCGGCTGCTGGAGAACTGGGCGTTCCCGCGCAGCACGGTCGAGCGACCTGATTTCAGCACAATCGTCGGCCCCGAGTACTATCACAAGTATTCGCAGATCATCCGCGAAGACCTCACGATCAATCCGGTCGTACAGAAGGCGATGCGGTCAGGCGCGTTCCGTCCGGGGCGCTATTCGCTCGAGGAATACGTCGTCCACCGCATCGGAAACTACGTGCTCGACAAGGTCGTCGGTCCCGACGAACCGAACTCGCGCGCCTTGCGCGAGGGCGTGGCATCGCGCCAAGCGGCGGAATAGCGGCAATCTGGCATCGGGGAATTCAAGTGAACGTACAAATGACAGCAGGTACAAGCGGGCAAAAGCGGAATTATTCGGAAGCCAATCCTTTCCGGATCCATATCGAGAATGCGCGCTCGCTGATGCCGGTCTTCATCGTCCGTCCGGATCAGTACGAGCCGGCTCTGGCGCGTCACCCCGATGTCGCCAAATGCGTGACGACGAGCTGGGGTTACGACGGGGAAAATTATCGTGGTCCGGCCGCCGAGGCTGATGCCATGATCACCTATCGTTTCCCCAAGGACACGCTGAAGACCGACGCACCGAAGCTGAAGTTGTTGCAGGTGCTTGGCGCCGGCGTGGATTATCTCTTGCCGCTCGACTGGGTTCCGAACGGCGTCACGGTACTGACGAATAGTGGCGCGCACGTGCCGAAGGCGGCGCAGTCGGCCTTGATGGCGCTGCTCATGATCAACGCGCAGCTGCCGGAGCTCGTCACCAGCCATCGCGAGCATCGCTGGAATCGCATCTTCACGACCACACTCGAAGGCAAGACGCTCCTGATCGTCGGCGTCGGGCAGATCGGTGGGGGCGCGGCTGGACACGCCAAGGCTTTCGGCATGAAGGTGATTGGCACCCGCCGAAGCAATGTCGCCCATCCCGCGGTCGATGAGATGCATCGCCCGGACGCGTTGCACGCGCTGCTGCCACGCGCCGATATCGTGCTCGTCAACACCGCGCTCACCTCAGAAACGCGCTTCATCTTCGGCGAGAAGGAGTTCTCGTTGATGCGCAAAGGCACGGGATTCATCAACATGTCGCGCGGCGGGCTCGTCGATCCGGCTGCGCTCGATAAGGCGCTACGCAGCGGTCACTTGAGCGGGGCCGTCATCGACGTCACCTATCCCGAACCGCCACCCGCCGACTGGCCCTATTGGGACACCCCTAATCTCATCATCACGCCGCACGTCCTTTCCGACGATATCGACGCCTATGTGCCGCGTACGCTCGACATCTTCTTCAGCAACCTGCGCCGGTATTTCGCCGGCGAAGCGCTGACCAATGTCGTCGATCTGGCCCGGGAGTATTGAGATGACGCTGCACGCCGCGCCACCGGGCAGAACATCCGAAGCGCGGGTGCACGAGTTTCTTTATGCCGACGGGAAGATGCCGGCCGCCTGGCAGGTCTCGCGGAAGCAGGGCGAAGGGTCCCGGTTCGGCCGCCTGATGTGGATCGCAGGCCAACACGATGGCGACGAGAAGGGCGGGATCTCGAGTCCGGGCCGCGTCGCCGCGCAGGTCGATGCGGCGATGACCAAGATCGGGCGCGCGGTGGAATCGCTCGGCGGCCGGCCCAGTGATATCGTCAAGCTCGTTGTTTTCCATACCGTCAGCGATCTCGACGGCGAGTATAAGCTGCTTCGGCGCATTCGCTCCCGTGTCGAAAGCGACGTGCCGCCGGTGATTTCGCTCGTGGCGCTGCCCCGGCTCTGGCACCCCGATATGGCGGTGCTCATCAAGGCGGTCGCGATCGACAATGCCGACGGCGAGGCGCCGCGCCGCCCCGGCAATCCCGCCAGGCATTGGGGATGGCCGCGCGGCGGCGAATTCAGCCAGGGCTTGCGCTGTGGCGAGTTTGTCTTTGTCAGCGCGCAGTCCTCGAAGGACGGGACGGGGGCGGTCCTGCACGATGGCGACATCGTCTCTCAAGCGAAACTGACCATCAGGAACATCGCCGATGTGCTGGGTACGCTTGGTTGCGATCTCGACGACGTGGTCAAACTAAACACCTGGTATCTAGGGCAGGGGACGGACGCCGATTGGCGCCGCGCCGCCGAAGTACGCAGCAGCGCCTTTCGATTTCCCGGCCCCGGCGCGACCGGCGTCCCGGTACCCCGGCTGTATCCCGACGGAGCCATGATCCGGCAGGAGTGCATGGCGCTGCGAGGGTCCGACGGACGGTTGCCGCGCGCGCTCTCATGGCCGCTCGGGCATTGGGACTGGCCAATCCGCGTTTCGTTCCAGCAGGGGATCAAGGTTGGCCGGCTGATCGTGCTCGGCGGACAATATTCGATGGACGAAAGAGGCCTTGTCGTCGACGACGGGAATATGCCGCGGCAGACCGACAACACGCTGGAGTTCATCCGGCGCATCCTCGATGGCTTCGGCGCGCGATTAGAGGATCTGGCGGAAGTCACCGGCTTCTACAAATACGACAGCATGCCCGCGGGCCAAACGCCGCTCGCCGGACGCAGGTTTGGACCCCAAACCCCGCCCACGACAGAAGTTCCGCTTGGCACCATGGGCCTGGAAGGCGTTACGCTTGAAGTGGAAGGTTTTGCGATCGCACCGGAGCAGGTTGCCTGAGGGCCGACAACAGAAGAGATAATGCGATGGACGAACTGAGCCAGGCCACCCAAACCTACCGCGAAATCAAGCGCCGCATCGTCGAGCTCGAATATCGGCTGGGAGAGCGGCTTTCGGAAACCCGTCTGGCATCGGAGCTCGGCGTCGGACGCTCTCCCGTGCGCTCCGCCCTGGCGCAGCTGAGGAGCGAGGGGTGGGTCGCGATCTCGCCGCAAAGCGGCACGTTCGTGAAGGCCCTTACCAATCGCGACATCGAGGAGGTCACGGAGCTTCGCATTGTGCTTGAGATGCATGCCACGCGCGTCGCCGCCGAACGTATCACTCAAAAGGACATCAGCGCGCTGCAGGTCGCGTTCGATACGCTGGGGCCGAGCATCGTCGCCGGCCGCTCCGAACTGTTCATCGATCTCGACAAGCAGTTGCATCAGACGATCTACAAGGTCGCCGACAATGAGCTGATCTTCAATATCCTGAAGAATTTGCATGACAAGGTTCAGTGGATCCGCCGTGCCTGTTCCGTTTCGCTCGATCGCGTTCAGGACGGCTTCCACGAGATCGAAAGCATCTTCAAGGCGATCGAGCGGCGCGATGGCGATGCGGCTGCCGAGCGAATGCGAAGGCACATAGAAAACGCGGCCGCGTTCTGTCGCGCGATCGCGCCTGAAGCGAGGGCGACGCAGCCGAAGAATTCCCTGGACGTTGCGACAGGCGTTCCATGAACAGACCAGAACGATGACGATGACCCGTCTACTCGATCTCCGCCGGGTGCAGGTTGTTGCAGTAGGTCATCCGGCTGCAGACGTCATGACGTTCGGCTTTAACGAGGCCGATGGCCGGCCACTCGAACCGTTCGCGCCAGGCGCCCATATCGACGTGCAAATTCCGGGCGGCCCGGTGCGGCAATATTCGTTGTGCGGCAGTGTGGTCGCGTCCGGTGCCTACACCATTGCCGTGAAAAAGGAACCGGAGAGTCGCGGCGGCTCCAGCGGCATGCACGAGCGGATTTCGGTTGGCGCCCTGCTCAGCATTGGGGGGCCGCGCAATCATTTCCCGCTGGCGCCGGGCGAACATCCAAGCCTCTTCATTGCCGGCGGCATCGGAATAACGCCGATCACGGCGATGATCACCGAATTGCATGAAAAAAACCGGGACTGGACGCTCCATTATTGTGCCCGGTCGGAGAAGCATGCAGCCTTCTATCGCGAACTTGCGAAACTCTCCGACGGGCGGGTGCATACTTATTTCAGCGAGGCGCCGATACTTGATGTCGATGCCCTGATCAGCCGCCAATCGCCGGATACGCACATCTATTGCTGTGGCCCGAAACCGCTGATGGAGGCGGTCGCGCGCGCCACTTCTCCCTGGCCCGAGAAGCAGGTTCACTTCGAGTGGTTCACCGCGCCTGCGAATGATGCCGGTCCGAACACGACCTTCGAGATCGAACTGGCGCGAAGCGGCGTCGTGCTGACGGTGCCGCCCGACCGCACCGTTATGCAAGTGCTTCGCGACAACGGTTACTACGTCAACCGCGCGTGCGAAGAAGGTATCTGCGGTACCTGCGAGACGGCCGTCGTTTCCGGCGAACCTGAGCATCGCGATGCCGTCCTTTCCGCTGAGGAACGCGCGGCGAACAACACGATGATGGTCTGCGTATCACGCGCGAAAGGATCGCGCCTTGTCTTGAATCTATAAGGATAAATGGACATGCAAGAGCGCGGTATCGCCTGCTTTTGGTCTGACTCTTGCATGATGAAAAGAAATTCGTCGCGGAGGATTGATCGTTCATGAGGCCGACATCAACAGTTCTCGAATTCCCGCCGACGAGCGGTTCCGCGTTGCATGCATCGACGGACTCCATTGCGGTATCCTTGCAGAATGTCTGCAAGACCTATGCGACGGCCAATGGTGAGGCCGTCAATGCCTTGCAAAAAATCAACCTGGACATTGGCTCGCAACAATTTGTCTCGGTGATCGGTGCATCCGGTTGCGGGAAGACAACCCTGCTTCGCATCATCGGCGGACTTGAAACGCAATATGACGGCGACGTGCTGCTGACCGGCAGCAAGCGAAGCGGGCCGAACAAAGACATCGGCATCGTGTTTCAGGATGCAAATCTGTTGCCTTGGCGGACGGCTCTCCAGAACGTGCTGTTGCCCGCGCAGGTCTTGAAGCTCGACCTGAAACTCGCGACCGAGCGCGCTTGCTGGTTGCTGGAGCTTGTCGGTCTCAAGGGTTTTGAGAGGAAATATCCGTTCGAGCTGTCAGGCGGCATGCGCCAGCGCGTCGCAATTGCGCGTGCGCTCATTCATGACCCCTCCGTGCTTCTGATGGACGAGCCGTTCGGTGCGCTCGATGCGCTGACGCGCGAGCACATGAACATCGAGCTGCTGAAGATCTGGCATTCGGCAAAGAAGACGGTCTTCATGATAACGCATTCGATCTCGGAAGCGGCTTTCATGAGCGACCGCGTGATCGTGATGTCGCCCCGTCCCGGGCGTATCATCGAAGACGTGGCGATCGACCTCCCGCGTCCCCGCGACCTCGATCTCCTGAGCGATGCAGTATTCGGCGATTATACCCGCCGGCTGCGTCGCCTGCTCGATCACGGCGATAACCTGCCGGAGAGCGAAAGAACGATCCCACGAGGGAGATTGCACCATGACTGAGCTAGCTCCAGATGCCGGAACAACGGCGGGACCGGTTGCGGCAAGCGGCCGTGCCTCGGTCCGTGGCCGTACGATTCCCGGCAGCGACTCTATCATCTCATTGAGTGCGTTTGTGGTCCTTCTCGTGGCGTGGGAGGCCGCGGTGCGTGTCCTGCACGTGCCCGACTACATCCTTCCGGCGCCGACAGCGATCTCGATGTCGCTTTACTACGGACTGAAATCCGGTTTGTTCGTGGAGCACTTCTTCGTCACGGCGTTCCAGACCCTCGCAGGATTTCTATTGGCGGCGTTCTTCGGTATCGGTCTGGGAGCACTCGTTGCCCAGTTCCGGATCGTGGAGCGGACCATCTATCCGTGGCTCGTCGCGCTCCAGACGCTGCCCAAAATCGCAATCGCTCCGCTCATTATTATCTGGGCAGGCTATGGCATCCAGTCGAAGATCGTGATCGTCGCGCTCGTGGCGCTGTTTCCGATCTTGGTCAATACCATCGTCGGGCTGAAGTCCTGCGATCAGGGCAAGCTCGACTTGATGCGTTCGCTTGGAGCCACCGGCTGGGAGACGTTCCATCTCGTGCGGCTGCCGAATGCATTGCCGTTCATCTTTGCTGGATTGAATGTCGCGATCGTGCTCGCCATCCTGGGCTCTATCGTCGGTGAGTTCGTCGGCTCCAAGGCTGGCCTCGGCAATCTCATCCTGGAAGCCAATTTTCAATTCAATGTTGCCCAGATGTTTGCGATCCTGGTCATTCTTGGCGTGTTCGGCGTCACGTTGAGCCTGATCGTCCGCTTCATCGAGGGACGTTTGATGTTTTGGAATGCAGGCTTTTCGCAATCGATCTAGTCAGGGACAGGATTGCGGCTCGAGGGAAATATCAACTTGGATCACTGAACCATCAGGTGGAGGTTTCAACATGCGACGCGGACTTGTTTCACTTCTGGCGGTAATTGCGTCTGTCTCCGCTACCGCGGTGCAGGCGGCCGATAAAGTCACCTACGCCGTCACCACGACGAACATCTCGGTTGGCCATGCCGCCCAGTCGTCGATTCCCTTGGGCCTCGGGCTATGGAAGGATGCAGGCCTCGATGTCGAGGTCATCGGTTTGTCCGGCGCAACCGCGGGCGTTCAGCAGGTTGCCAGCGGCCAAGTCGACTTCGCGACCGTCGGCACCGATGCGCTGATGATCGCGCGGTCGAAGGGCATCAAGGTCAAGGCGTTCTACACTTATACGCAGCGGCCGATCTATCAGGTCGTCGCGTTGAAGGGCAATGGCATCACCAAGATCGATGATCTCAAGGGCAAGACCATCGGTGTGCCGGATATGAGCGCAGGGTCTGTGCCGTTCATTCGCAGTATTCTCAAGCGAAGCAACATCGACCCCGACAAGGACGTTAAGTGGCTGTCGGTCGGCTTAGGGGCGCCCGCGGCGAACGCGCTGCGCCAGAAGGCGATCGACGTATGGGCGGCGTGGGACACGGTGGTTGCAGCTCTTGAGAACAATGGCTTTGATTTCGTCCAGATCGCACCGGCCTGGTCAACGGAACTGCCGGGGAACGTACTGATTGCAAAGGAAGAGACGATCAGCGCCAACCCGGAGCGTGCGATCAAGGTTGCGCGCGCGATCGCGGAATCCACCGTGTTCGGCTTTGCCAATCCTTCGGCTTCGGTACGCAACCATTGGAAGCTCTACCCCTCCACCAAGCCGCAGAGCGGTGACGACGAGAAAGCGTTGAAGGACGCGGAACACGTTTTCGACGCCCGATTTGATCTCATGACGTTGCCATCTGGTATGAGCAAATGGGGCATGAACATCGATGCGAAATGGCAGGAGCTTGCCGAGCTCACGGTAGAACAGGGGCTATTGCCCAAGGATTTCGACGTGAAATCCACCTACACAAATGAGCTCATCGACAAGATCAATGATTTTGACGCCGACAAGATCAAGGAGCTCGCCAAGCAGTCCACCTGGTGAGCCCGGTCTGGCTCATGGTCGCGGCGTCATTTGCGGCACTTGAGAATGGCAGCGGCTGAATTCATCAAAAGGTCTATATCGGAAGCCCTGCCCATCGTTGAAATCTGGCGCATACTGGGCGCGCGGATATCCGAGCTTGAGGGCGTGAAATGCGGGTCGTAACGACCGATGTTGCGGTGATCGGGGGAGGCGCCGCGGGCTGCTATGCGGCGCTGAACCTGAGCAAGCGGGGCATCAAGCCCCTGATCATATGCAAGGGGTTGGTCGGGAAGAGCGGGGCGTCGCTGTTTGCCGGCAATCTGGTGATCTCGGGCCGGGCGCTGGGTAACAGCGAAGAGAACGCCAGCAACACGGCCGAGTTCCTGATCAAGTATCACAACCAGTTCCTGATTGATCAGAACTGGGCGCAGCGATGCGGAAAGTGGATCGAGAAGGTCTATTACCCCGAGCTTGAAGAGGCGGGCCTCTACTTTCGTCGTGATGATGCGGGCGAGGTTGTCACCAGCCCCGGGAAGATTCGCAGCGTCGCCGCGAATGTTCAGGGCAATTCGGGCGTCCCGTTCATGGACCTGCGCCGCAAGCAGATCATCAAGGCGGGTATCGCACGAATGGAGGAGACGGTTGCGACCTCTCTCTTGCGGAATCCGGACGGTTCGGTCGGGGGCGTGTTCTGCCTGAACTACATCACCGGCGAATACACAGCAGTGGTCGCGCGCGCCGTCATTTTGGCGACCGGCTATTCGGATCGCCTGCATACGCGCTCCACGGGGACAAGAGAGATGTCAGCGGACGGCATCGCGCTGGCGTGGCGCGCCGGCGCAACCCTGCTCAACATGGAAATGCAGTGGTGGCACACCAATGACATGGCGCATCCGCCGAGCTGGCAACGGATGCAGATCTATCCGAACCCGATGCTTGGCTCGGAAAAGTCTGCACGAATGCTCAACGCGGCGGGCGAGGAATTCTTCAATCAGCAGCAGGACGATCCGCTGGCGTTCGGCCCCTATACCGTACAGTTGAAAGCGCTGGTCAAGCAGGTTCGCGCTGGCAAGGCGCGCTACGACGGCGGATACTATGCGGGCTTCGACAATTGCAACGCGGCCGAAGTCGAGACCTACACGACCTACGGAAAAACCTTTCGGCAGCTTGGTCTGCCATTTCCCGCATCCATGGCCGAGACCGCGGTTTCGTCGCACTATCGGCAGGGCGGCATCGATGTCGATACCACCACCATGCGTTCATCGATTCCCGGGCTTTACGCGGCAGGCGGTGTAGGCGGCCACAGCAACGGGTTGATTGGGCTTGCAACCTATGACGGCCAGGTCGTTGCCGAAGGTGTCGCGGCGGATATCGCCATGCCGAAGGCTGCCGCCGTGCCGCAAGACCAGATCGAGGCGGAGTGCCGCAGGCTTGATCGGCTGCGCAGTTCTTCAGGCGAAGGACCTGCGCCGGGCAGGGTGAAGGAAGATCTGCGGCGGATCATGTGGGAAAAAGCCGGGGTTGAGAAGAATGCGTCTGACCTGCGTTCCGCGCTCGATGACATCGAGCGGCTTCGCCTCGATCTGCCCGGCATGAAAATCCGCAATGCCGGAAAATCGGCCAACTACGAGTGGCTGGATGCGATCGACGTGACGAACATGATCGATGTCTGCGAACTCGTCATCCATTCTTCGCTGGAACGCAAGGAGAGCCGTGGGCCGTTTATTCGGCAGGATTTCCCGTTTACCGACAACGACAACTGGCTCGCCGCCAATGTCCTGAAGAAATCCGACAACGGCCTGCGATTTGAGCAGCGGCCCTATGACCTTCCGCTGTTTGCGCCCGGCTTTTCCAGGAAAGACAACCTCGAGGTTGCCTGGTGACATTGGCCTCTCCCGGCGACCCTCTTGGACCCGTTTCCCCTCCGGTCGATGGCCGAAGGCTGGGGCAGGCCGAACAGCATGACACGCTGGCCGCCCGCAATTCCCGCCTGACGCCGGGCGAACTGCTGACCGTCAAAGTCCGCCGGTCGGCGGTGCCGGAGGGCGAGGACGTCTACCAGGCGTTTCATGTGCCGTACCAGAAATGGATGCGGGTGCTGGATGCCCTGAACTGGATCGCGGAGAATGCCGCGGCTGACCTGGCGTTTCGGTGGTTCTGCGGGTCGAAAATGTGCGGGACCTGCGCGGTCCGAATGAATGGCCGCGAGGTGCTGGCGTGCTGGGAAGCGGTCGAGCCGAACATGGTGATCGAGCCGCTGCGCAATCTTCCAGTCGTTCGCGATCTCGTCGTCGATCGAACTCGCTACGAGGACAAGGTCGCCAGTCTTGAGCCGTGGATCGAGCGGCGTGAGCCCTACACGGAATTTCCCGAACCGCTCACGCACAAGCAGATGAAGGACGCCTCGAAGGCGCTCGACTGCATCAGTTGCATGTGTTGCTACTCGGCCTGTCCGGTGATCGGCCTCGGAGACCTGACCGATTTCGCGGGCCCCGCGCCGCTGGTTCAATTGGGCCAAACCGCGCTCGATCCACGCAACAGCCCGGAGAAGGTCAGGCGATCGCTCGAACTGACCGGGATATTCAATTGCGTGTCCTGCTACAAATGCGAAGAAGTATGTCCGGCCAGCATCCCGATCGTCAGTCGGATCATCGAGCCGCTAAAGGCCAGGACAGCACAACTCGCCCCCGAAATGGCCAGGCACTCATTTGCCTTGCGCGGCATCGTTGCCCGCCGCGGCCGGGTCGATCCCGGTGCACTGGTCCTGAGGGTCCAGGGGTTGCGCGCGCTGGGCAAGCTGCAGCGCATTCTGCGGTTGCTGGTGCGCGGCAAGATCAATCCGATCAGGACGCTGCTTGGGATAAAAACCAGCGCCGCTGAGGCCGCCGGCCGGCTTCTCGGCAGGGAGGCGGAGAAGCAATGAAATTCGCCTATTACCCTGGATGCTCTGCGCGCAGCACCTGCGCCGAACTCAACGAGGCGACGCACCTTGTCGCCTCCAGGCTCGGGCTCGATCTGGTGCAACTCGAGTCGGCTACCTGCACCGGCGCGCGCGAATTGCGCGCGATCGATCCGGCAGGCTTCTATGCGCTCAACGTCCGGATTCTGGCGCTGGCGGAAAGCCTCGGCCTGCCCTTGATGACCATCTGCAACACCTGCACTTTGAACGTGCTGGATGCGCATGCGGCTTTTGTGAGCGATCCGGAACTCGCAGCATCAGTGAACGCAAGGCTCGCGGAAGAAAATCTGCATTACAGCGGACGCACCAGGATCAGCCATTTTCTCTGGGTGTTGCACGAGGATATCGGTGAGCAGCGGCTACGCCAGCAGGTGGTCAATCCGCTCGCCGGTTTGACCGTCGCTGCATTTTATGGCTGCCATACTACCCGTCCCCCGGGTCGTTACGGGTTTGTCGATTCTCGCAATAGCCGCGCCCTGGAGCGGCTTGCGGAAATCCTCGGATGCCTGCCGATCGAGTATAGCGGCCGCACCGAATGCTGCGGGTTTCATACCGCCGCCCACGACGAGATAGTTGCGATCAAACTGACCGGGCAACACGTTCTGGCGGCAAAGGCCGGCGGCGCGGCCACGATGGTGACGCCGTGTCCGCTGTGCCATACCGTCCTCGATAGCTTTCAGCCCGAAATGGAAAAGGACATCGATCGGAAATTGGACATGCCGATCCTGCATCTTCCGCAGCTTGTCGGGTTGGCGTTGGGGTTGTCTCCCGAACAACTGAAGATCGACCGGCACATGGTGCCGGCCGGCGTGCTGGACCGCTATGCCGCGAGCGTCCCAACCGGGCTCAAGTGATGCCGTCGCCCGGCAGGTTGGGGCAATCCCAGTAGTCAGCGCTGAAATGTTGCGCAGCCCAAACCGGCTTGCCGGCCTGGTGTCGAGGGGACTTGGCTCTTGCGTGGATCTGCCGAAGGTCCGAAACTGTCGCAACGGGACTTCCGGCAGGATAACGGGACCTCCGGCAGGACCATGGATCGCGGTGGATCATGAGGGATACGGTCCTTCTGCTTGCGATGAACGGGCTGATTTGGGGGCTGATCATTGCGCTCATCGCGCTTGGTCTTTCGGTTATTTTTGGTCTGCTCGACATCATTAATATCGCCCACGGGGACTTCTTCATGGTGGGCACTGTACTGGCGTGGTTTAGCCTGTCGGCGACCGGTAACTTCTGGATTGGCTTTATTGCCGCGCCGGTGATCGGGTTTATCATCGGGGCCATCATTCAGCGCCTCGTCATTCAGCCGATCCATGGCGCGGCGGCGTTGTCGATCGTGGCGACCTTCGGCCTCTCGTTGATTCTTCAGGAAATCGTGCGGATAACGTTCGGGGCGACGCCGCGTCGCATGCTGGCGCCGATCCAGGGGACTATTCCCCTATTCGGAGTTGATTATGAAATTTATCGATTGTTCGCGGCCGGGGTCGCGCTGGCGGCGCTGGTCGGCTTCTTTCTGTTCCTGCAGCACACCAAGCTTGGGACCTGGATGAGGGCCGTTCGGCACGACCGCGAGACCGCCGTCGCCATGGGTATCCCGGCGCGACGGGTTTATGTGCTGACTTTCGGTGCCGGGTTTGCGCTGGCGGCATTTGGCGGCGCGGTCGCAGCGCCGATTACCACGGTGGATTTCCGCGGCGGCGTCGATGTCTTGCCGTTCTGCTTCATGGCGGTCATCATCGGAGGGCTCGGCAATCTCCCCGGCACGGTGGCGGCGGCAGTGCTGCTCGCGTTTCTCGAAGGATTGATCCAGAGCGTCGCCGATCCGACGGTGGCACGAATTTCTTCGCTGGTGCTGATGAGCGCGGTGCTGTTGCTGCGGCCCCAGGGGTTGTTCAAAGGCTTCACGAAATGACCCGGCGCTACATCGAAATCGGCGTGGCGATGGGTGTGGCGGCATTTCTGATCGCGGTGCCGTGGCTGATCCCCGCACTGACCGACAATTTCTGGGTCAGCGTGATTACCGAAATTCTGATCTGGTCGCTGTTTGCGGCCAGCGTCAATCTGCTGTTCGGCTATGTTGGCCTGCTGTCGTTCGGACAAGCGCTTTACTTCGGCTTCGGCATGTATGGCGTCGCGCTCGGCATCGATCATCTCGGCTTGTCGTTCTGGCCGGCGTTCGGATT
>Ga0210389_10000958_pt1 | contig 24401 bp, 22 predicted proteins | sample IncBWH28OmetaG_FD_160127 | JGI IMG/M metagenome (GOLD analysis project Ga0210389, IMG submission 160127) | Forest soil microbial communities from Barre Woods Harvard Forest LTER site, Petersham, Massachusetts, United States - Inc-BW-H-28-O ...
GACAGCTGGAGGGGGGCTTAAGCTGATCGTGATGCAGTGGGGAAATACCGTTTTGGGAGCCGACGGCAAACTCCAGTACGGGGCGCCTCACATCAAATGGGCCACGGTGGACGGTATCTCTTATGCAACCGGAGCGCGCGTGGTCTACCGAGAGTGGCAAGTTGGCCTGGCCGTGTCGCATACGGTCGACCTTTTCACTCCCTATATTGGCGCCACCTACTCTCATGTTAAAGGTGAAGTTGAACACCTCAGCCACACCGTCTATCCGAGATCCCACTTTAAGTTCCGCTGCCGCGACCATTTTGGCATGGCGGTGGGATGCTCTCTCTCATCAGGGAAAAAGGTCGATCTTAACCTCGAAGCGCGCATGTTCTCAGAGCAGGCTGTCACAGGAGCTGCAAATGTTAAGTTTTGACAGGAAACTCCGGGCGACCTTATAATTGTGCCCTTCATATAGTAATATGTTATAGGAGTTGTATATGAACGCACGTCGACTACTGGCCCTTTCTTCAATGGCGCTCTTCACCGCCCTGAGTGCGATCGACATTACCGATCAAGAGATTGAAGCTCTGCGGGACTGGATCAATACGAAGCGTCTTGTCACGGTCAAAGAGCTTGGCGGCCAGCTTTCAATCAGCGGCGATGTGCATGCCGAGCTCCAGTCGACCACAGAGGTCAAAAACGGAGAAAGGCAGAGGGGTCCGGGAACGGGGACTCCAAGCAACGCTTACGACGTCGAGTTCAATGTTAATATCGATTATCGGACAGAAAATACGTGGGCTGCAGCCCGGATACGGTTTGACAATAACGCCGGCACGGTCAACGAGCTGGTGGGAAGCGGTACAAATAACAAGTTGAAAGTCGATCGGGCCTACTTTGGGTACCGCGTTATGGATCGCGACCGGCATACGATGGAAGTTGAGCTGGGCCGCAGATCGAACCTTTTTGTTCTTTTTGACTCAAAACTTCAGTTTCTTTCGAACTTTGATGGTGTGAATTTTAAAGACTCTTACTCTCTGGAAAACATTGGGGATCTGTACTATCAAGTAGGGGCATTTCTTGTGAACGAGAGAAAGAACCAGGCAGCCTATGCGGGAGAGGTCGGCCTCCAAAATATCGGGGGCACTGGCTTTTACACGAAATACTCACTCATCGATTGGGATACAAAGGATGTCGAAAAGATTCCGGAGCAGTTCCACTTTATTGTCTCCCAGTTCATTTTGGGCTACAAGTTCATCCCTGTCGTCTTAGATAAGGTGATTTTGATCTACACGGCAGGCCTTTATAACCACCGGGCGCGACCTCTTGCTGTCTCTGCACATAAAAAAGCGAATTTCGGCGGCTATTTGGGCTTTACGGTAGGTCAGTTAAAGATGGCGGGCGACTGGTCTTTAGAGGCCAACTACCAAGTCTTGGCTGCACAGTGCGTGCCCGACTTCGATGTGAGTGGTATAGGTACGGGCAACAACGCAGACAACGGCTTTTACTACCATAAAAACAAAGAGGTTGAGACTTGTGGCTGTAAAGAGAAAATGGCTCCCAATACACGCAAACAGGCAGAAGGGAATGTGAACTACCGCGGCTTTAAAATTAACCTTCAATACCTCTTAAGCAATAACCTCAACATTCTGCAAGAGTGGCAACAATCGATCACATTAGACAAGAAAATCGGACCTTTTAGACGGTACAAACAATATGAAATTGACTTCATTTATCTTTTCTAAAATCGTGCTTGTTCTTTGTTTTTCTGTCCAAGCAGCAGCCCATGCTCCCTCTCTAACCTTTGAGAAAAAGAAGAAAAAGAAAGAGAGTCGTCAAGCTCCTCCCCCACCAGCTGCCGAAAAAAAGAAGTGCGGCTGCGGTAAATAAGAGCCATCCTCCAAAGCAAAACACTACACAGTAGATTAAAAATAAATTCCTCTGAAGTTTTATTTCTTTTTGAAATGAATTGTGGTGTGAGGTTTGAAGTCGATATCGACGTAAACTATCTGTTCGGCACCGAGTTTGAAAAAAGAGAACACTTTTGATGTGGGCTGAAGCGCTTCTGGAAGGGATGGGGTGCGGATAAGAAGACAGGGAGTTACGGTATCTGATGCCAGCTCTTTGGCTTTCTCTAGAAGAGAGGTTCCTGTGGCATCTGAGGGGACAGAGTGGATCGAGTAAAAGAGATGGTAAAAACGCGAAGGCTGGTGCGATACCAAGAAATGGACTTTGGGTGCCGCACTGCAAAGCAAAAGGGCTTTGAGACGTGTTGCATTTCTCAAGACTAAAATCCCTTCAGAGCTTTTCTCGAGGAGTTCCGGGTGAAGAATTTGTAGCCGAAAAAAAGGTCTAAGAAAAAGACGTGTGAAAAAGGGAAAAGAAAAGTCGGAAAGGCGTACGAACAGAAAGATCGAGAAAAAGAAGGTGATGAGGCCAGTCACTCCAAAGCCGGCAGCGGAAGAAATCTCTAGCATTTGGCTATAGAAAAAGAGAGCAAACGAGGCAACGAGCACACCAAAAAAGCTTAAAAAGTTGTTGGTTGCAATGACTTGACCCCGCTTTTCATCGGGACTGTAGAGCTGGACAAACGTGTCGAAGGGGACAACAAAAAAGCCTCCGAAGATGCCCAGAAAGATCAAGAGAGTGATGACTCCAGTAAGAGAGGTGGAAAAGATTGAGAGCAACGCAAGGAGTCCCGAAATCATGAAACCGGCAAGGCACGGAAGTCCTAATTCTACACGCGAACGTGAGGCTTTTCCTCCGAGATAAGAGCCCAGCGCAATACCTAAAGCTGTCGACAGAAAGAGGTAGCCTCCAGAGATTTCACTTAAGTGGAGTGAGTCGATAGCAAAAGGGATGATGTTGAGCTGGGTAAATGCTCCAATGAAGAGGAAATAGGCAGATCCGGTCATCGCGATGAGAAGGTGTCTTCGAGGAGCCGCAAAATTCAACGTCTCCCAAATCTCTTTCAAAAAGAGGGGGTTAATCTTTTTTTGCGAGCCTTGTGGAGGCGTACGCCGAATCCCAAACGTGCTGACAAAGCCTGCGGCAGCAATTAAGAGACAAAAGCCGGCGACTAAGACAAAGTTCTTGCCTGTGATCGACGTCATGAAAGAGGCGAAAAACGTGCCGATGATGATGCCCAGATAGGTACAAGAGGTGATGAGGCCGTTGGCTCTAGAGACGCGGTCAGGAGGGACGAGTTCGGGGATGATCGCATATTTCGAAGGACCAAACAGGGCGCTGTGGGTCGAAAGGAGAAATAAAAGTGTATAGCTAGCCCAAATGCTTTTTAAGGCGAAGGCAAATATCGCCAGCGTCATGATGCACATCTCGGCGACTTTCATAGCGATGAGAAGACGTTGCTTGCTGAAACGGTCAGCTAACACGCCAGCAGCAGAGGAAAAGAGTAAAAAAGGAATGACGAAGAGCGCTCCCACTTTGTAAAGAATCGAACTGGCATTTTTTTGCCCTAAAATATCGATAAGAAGATAGATAATTACGAACTTGAAGATATTGTCGTTGAGCACGCCAAAAAATTGGGCTAGATTCAAAAAACGGAGCGAATTTTTGTCGGGTTTAGAAAAGCCAGGAAGTCGAGAGAAGAAACGGTTGAGCGCAATGAATTTAGACCTCGAAAAAAGCCTCATAATAACCTCGAATTATAGTATCATTAGGAGGTGAACTATGAAAGTTTTTTATAGCAACCATTTAGAAACTCTTGCCGATATGTTGCGGGATGAGCTGTTTTATCCTGGAGCCCACCCACTGGAGAAACGGTGCGTCGTTGTTCCCGATGCGTCGGTCAAGAATTTCCTCTTTTTACGCTGGGCTAAAGACCCTCGCTTGAAAGTCGCAACGGGTATGCGTGTTGTGACATGGTCGACGTTTTTAGGCCAGTTTCTTCCAAGTCGCATGGAGCTTTCTTTAAAGATTGAACGGGAGCTGGAATACGTCGAAGACGACGCTGTACGCAACTATCTCTCTCAAGGGAGCCCGCGGCGTAAAGCCTCTTTGGCCGACCACTTGAGCGACCTTTTCTTGAACTACCACCTCTATGGAAACGACGGTCTGAAAGAGGGGTGTTGGCAACACCAGATTTGGAGCAAAGTCTGGAGTGTCAGCGAGGTTGAGTCACCGACGGCTCTTTTTCATTTGAGCTTTTTACCAAGAAGGTATTTCCCCTTTTTTCCAAAAGTGTTTTGCTTATCGCCCTCAGAGATGTTTTGGGGAGATTTCCGCTCTCCTAAAGAGCAGAATTATTTCCCTGCCCTGCAAGAGTATTTCGAAGAGCAGCACCCGTTTTTAACATGCTATGGCAAGATGGGAAGAGAGTTTTTACGCACACTGGAAGATATTCCTTCCGAAGAAAAGTATGAGGCGGTCTCGGGCAGCTCTCTTTTAAAGCGTGTTCAGCGCGAGATCATGGCACTTTCTGTCGAAGAAAAAAAGGGCGACACTTCGATCCAAATCCATGGAGCCGCTTCCAAACTTCACGAAGTCGAAATCGTGTTCGATCTAGTCTTCCGTCTGGGAGGGCGCGTTTTAGTATATGCTCCCGATATCAACACCTATGCTCCCTATATTCACATGGTTTTTGGAGGAAGGTCCGACTACTCGATTATCGGTCTTGAACTTAAGAAAGAGAGCCCGGCAGCGCAAGGCCTGATCCAGCTCGTGCAGATTTGGAAAAAAAAGTTTTGCACGCAAGAGATCGTTGCCCTTCTAGAGATGTCTCAGTTTTGTGAGAAATTTCAGTTTTCGGAAGACGATGTTGCCCTCATTCAGGCATGGCGTCCTTGGGAAGGTGTGATCGAGCGGTTTGCTGCAGAGGCTGTCATCGACATGGCCGATGGAGAGTGCTTGGGTCGGTGGCTTAGCATCGTTCGACTCTTAAACGCAGAGCTCAAGAAACTCGAGGAAAAGCGGTCAGCAGAAGAATGGATGGTCTATTTTAAAAAACTTATTTACCAATTTTTTTCTCTTAGGCCCGAAGATGACGCTTTGGTGCGTGCTCTTCAAGCGGCTGCCTTGCCTTCGGAACCGATTGTTTTTGAGAGCGTGGAGCGAATATTGGAGTCGGTTTTGAGTCAACGGTCAGAAGCATTTCAGAGCTCTTCCCTCCACGGTGTGAGGTTTGCCTCACTCGGCCCTTCCCTTCCTGCAGATACGATCATCATGATGGGGATGGATGAAGCGAGCTTTCCTCGATTAGAGAAAAGATCGTCGCTCTGTGAAGTCGAAGACGGCTACATGCCCAAGCTCACGGAGAGAGATCGGTATCTATTCTTAGAGCTCTTTTTGTCGACGCAGGACCATTTTGTTGTCACTTATTGCTACTTAGATGAAGAGGATGGGAAAGAGCAGATGGTGTCGACCGTCGTGGAAGAGATGCGCTCCTATCTGCCTTATGTGAAGATCGAAAAGCATCAAAAGCCGGAGTTTGCAAAACTCGAAAAGAGGGCAGCACCCACCATTCTCCATCCCCCCAGGTCCGACTATATTCTCGACTTCAAACACCTTAAAAAGTTGGCGCAAAATCCAGTCGAGTTTTTTTTCGAACGGTCATGTGGCATTGCTCCCGAGAAAAAAGTGGCTAAAAACGTCGACTACTTCCTCTCTCATTGGGAGGTGGCCTGGTTTCGGCAAGGGACGTCGTCTCCCAACTTGCCCGAAGGCCGTTTTCGCGATGTCGCCCTGCAACAGATTGCAGAAGAGAGGGAAAACTACGCTCAAGCCTTGCAGCGACTAGGAGTGGAAGAGGTGTTTTCAGTCGAATTTAAAATCGGCTGCGACCATCCGATCGAGTGGAAACCTGGAGAGTGGATCTATCCTCCCTTCCAAATCGGCGGTGCAACGGTTGTCGGAAAATTGGACGAGGTCACAAAAAAGGGGATCCTTTTCCGTGGAAGTCAGCGGTTGGAAGATTGGGTTCGAGGCTGGCCTTTTCTCCTCATGCTCTCGCATCTGCCGATTGAGCCTAACCTGCTTTTGATCACGGACGAAAAAGCCAAATCCTCCCCTTTTTCTGATCCTGAAGAGGCGTTTTTGCGCTATGTTGCCTACTACGAAAAAGCTTTGCAGACGCCCTCTCCTCTCCTGCCAAAATTTGTGAGAAAGATTTTAAGGGAAGGGAAAGTGCCCGAGCATGCCACAATGACCTGGTCGGAAGATTGGATCCCTTTTTTGAGGGAGACGTTCCATGAAACGGTTTGATGTTTTAGACCGGAGTGTGCCGGTGCTGGGCAAAAAGATCATCGAGGCTTCGGCAGGAACGGGCAAAACTTTTGCTATCGAACATATCGTGGTGCGTCTTTTGCAGGAGAGCGACCTGAAGCTCGACCAGATTTTAGTCGTCACCTTCACGAGGGCTGCAACGCGCGAGCTCAAGATGAGAATTCGGGCGAATTTGGAAAAGCACCATCCGCAAGCGGTACGGATGTTCGATCAAGCGCAGATCTTTACGATCCACGGCTTTTGTCAAAAGATCTTGGGCGAGTACGCTTTTGAAGCAGGCGTGGGCTGCGACCTCCGAGAGTGGAACCCCAGCGAAGAGTTTGATCTTTTCTTGCAGCAAGCGGTGAGCACGCCCGCTTACGCAGCGGCGCAGGTGATCAATCTACTCAAAAGGTATCCGGTCGAAAAACTTCAAGAGATGGTGGTGAAAGAGAGGAGATCTTCTCATCCTTTGGCCGACTTCCCAACTCTATTTCAAGCGTTTCAAGATCAGCTGCAACATGTAGAAAGAGGAGGAGATTTTCTAGAGGCCGCAAAAAATTACAAGCGGATGACAGAGGCCGATTTTATCGAACAAGCTGTCTCACTTGACAAGATGATCGAGAGAAGACGTGTAACACACGAAGAGTTTAATCGGTTGCTGCGAAAAAGGCCCTATTTCTTAAACGGATTCCGAAGAGAGAATTTAAAAGTCAAAGGAGTCTCCTGCCCTAGTTTCGAAAAGTTGCAGGAGGCGCTCTGCCCCATTTTGGATCTGGCAGGATCTCCCGACAAGATTTTGAAGCGCCTTGTGAATGACTGGCACGCTTTTTCGGAAAAGCGGATGGTCGAAGAAGAGAGACTCTCTTTTGACTCTCTTTTGACCCGAGTGAGCCAGTGTTTAGAATCTCCCGAATTTATTGCCCGTGTCAGGAAACGGTACCGAGCGGCTATTATCGACGAGTTTCAAGATACCGATCCGGTGCAGTGGAAGATTTTTAAAACACTCTTTGGTTCAGAGGCGACAAACGCTTTTTATCTCGTCGGAGATCCCAAGCAATCGATCTACGCTTTCCGCGATGCCGATATTTATACATTTTTGGAGGCGACGCACCACTTTGGAGCTGAAAACAGAGCCTACTTAGATACGAACTTCCGCTCAGAAAAAGGGTTGGTTGCAGCGATGAATCGCCTCTTTGGGGAAAAAGAGTGGATCGACCTTCCAAAACTTCAGACATACTTGCCGGTCACAGCGTGTGCTGCTGTAAAGGAGGGAGAAGGGCTCCTTCAGTTTGTCCTAGGAGAGAGTGAAGACGATTTTTTTCCGTTCATTGTACATGAAATTGGCCGTCTCCAGTTGCAGCCCCAAGAGGTTGCTGTTCTCATTAAAGACCGGTTTCAAGGGATGCGCCTGTTCGACTATTTGCAACGGTGGAATCTGCCGTGCACGCTACGCAAAGGAGATCCTGAGCTTGCAGAGCAAGCCGAAGAGGCTTGGGAAGAGGTGTTGAAGGCCGTGCACAATCCTGAAAACTTAGGCTATGTAAAACGGGCTCTTTTAGGTCCTCTGATGCGCGGGAGCGTGGATGGTGCTGTTGCAGCACAAGAGGTGTTTCGTGGGCTCAAGCCGATTTTGCTAGAAAAAGGTTTTCCGATCTTCTACAGCCACCTTTGCCGTCGCAATCTCATTTATTTGGACGATGTGTCACAACATGTGGCGGAGCAGTTGGCCGAAAAAAAAGAGAAGGAACGGGTCTGTGTCAGCTCCAAAGGTATTCAAATTTTGACGATCCATGCGAGTAAAGGGCTCGAATTCGACAACGTTTTTTGCTTGGGAGTCGCCAGTCGTACGCCAACTGGCGATGAAAATCAGCACGAGCAAGATGCCGAAAAGATGAGACAGCTCTATGTTGCCATGACCCGTGCTAAAAGACGGCTTTACATTCCCGTCGTTCGAGATGGGCAAGAGCTAGAACCGGGAGAAGCCTCTCCGATCGAGCTATTTTTAGAGCGGGTCAAGCCCGATTTGACGACATTTTCCTGTATCGATCTTAAAAGAGAGAATCTCAACCTAAAACCATTCGCAAGTCAGGCTGCCGCAGTCAAAGAAAAACAGCCTCCACCTCCCGAACTGCCGGGAGAGTTTCTCCTCTCTTTTTCGGGCATCTCTAAAAAGCAGTTTGAACCCAAACAGATTCCTGAAAACATTCTGCCCGCAGGTCCTGAAACAGGCATCATCTTGCATGCGATTTTCGAAAAAAGCTTCAATGGGAAAAAAGTCGAGATAGGAGCCGAAGTCAAAGGAACTATTCTGGAAGGATGGGAAGCCGAAGTTCAAGAGATGGTTGACAAAACAATAGCCCTTCCCCTCTTTCAAGATTTAGATCGTCGCAAAATCGGTGTCGAGATGGAATTTTTCTTCCCTTTTGACGGCCACATCATGAAAGGATTTATCGATCTTTGCTTTGAGAAAGATGGGAAATATTATTTTGTCGATTGGAAAACAAATTGGTTAGAAGCGTATTCCCAAGCAGAGATGGAAAAAGTGATGCATGCAGGAGACTATTTTCTTCAGGCTAAGATCTATGCGGAGGCTTTAAAGCGTCTTTTTAAAAATTCTGCCACCTTCGGAGGAGGGTATTTTATCTTTGTGCGCGGCCCTGGAGTTTACCATTGGAGGGAGCGTGATTGAGACGTTGTTTGCCGACCTTTTCGAAGAAGAGAAAGAGCTTTACAGCCGGCTTATGCAGGCGTCGATTGAGGGCCATCTGTGCATCGAAGACGCAAAGGTGGCAAACTTGAAACCACACCCTCTTGTTGTTGCCGATGTAAATCGGCTTTACTTAAAACGGAATTGGGTTGATGAGACCCGTGTGATTGATAACCTGAAAAGGTTGGTGGGCCCTTTTCCGAACCCTCCTGTTGCATTTGAGGGACTGACGGCTGATCAAGAAGCTGCAGCTCAGATGGCGATGTGCCAGGCAGTCTCAATCATTACAGGAGGGCCAGGAACAGGAAAGACACATATCGCCAAAGCCGTTGCCCAAGCTGTGGGAGACAGGGTCGTTTTGATGGCTCCCACCGGTAAGGCTGCGGCAGGGCTGCAGCAGATCGGCTCTCATGTGCGTGCGGGTACGGTGCATGCGATCTTAGGCATTCGCTCGCGGCGCGACTTTTTGAAAGAGGGGTCGTATTTGCCTGCCGATCTTGTCATTGTCGATGAATGTTCGATGATGGACGCCTCTCTTTTTGCCTATCTTTTGGGTTCGATTTCAAAAGGGACACGTCTCGTGCTTATGGGAGATGCCGATCAACTTCCGGCTGTCGGGTCGGGCTCTCTCTTTGCCGATCTAGTCGATCTTCTTCCAACCACGCGCTTGAAGCAGGTTTTGAGGTCGCGCGAGGAGAAAATTTTAAGTTTAGCAGAAGCGATTCGTAGGGGAGATGGGGATGAAGTCGTGCGTCGGATCGAGCCTTGGGACGAGCGTTGGAGAGAGGGAGGGTGTATCTTATCATGTATGCGCGAGGGGCCTTTGGGTGTCAATGCACTCAACCAAAGGTTTAAAGCGGTACCAGCTCCTATCATCCTCAAGCGGACGAATTACGATGTCGGTCTCTATAATGGAGAGACGGGCCTTCTGATGCACGATCATGCCCTTTTTTCAGGCGATCGGAAAATCCCCCTTGGAAAATTGCCAGAATACGAATACGCCTACGCTCTGTCGGTGCACAAAAGCCAGGGAAGCGAGTTTGACCATGTGACCATTTTGGTGCCCAAAGGGTCGGAAGTTTTTGGGCGTGAAGTCCTCTACACGGCCGTAACACGAGCACGCCACTCTATCTGTCTTGCGGGAGATGTCGAAACGATCCGCCAGACCGCTCTGCGCTCCTCTAGAAAAATATCGGGCCTTCGTGCCAGAGTGACACTATGAAAGCTCTCTTTTTGCTTTTGCTCTATTCGGCTCTTGTGGGCTCACTTCGAGAAGATTTAGATGAGCTCGTGCACCAATTTGATTCTAAAGCTCATGTGGGCATTGAAGTTGTCTCTGTAAAAACGGGGCAAAAGCTTTACCGTAAAAATAGCGACCATCTTTTTATTCCTGCTGAATGTGCTCAAATCTTTACAGGGGCCGCGGCCCTATCAATTTTAGGGGTCGATTACCGATTTGAGACCCAAATTTTTTGTGATGCTCAGCAAAATCTCTATCTGAAAGGGTGTGGAGATCCAACTTTAACGGAGTGTGATTTAGAAGAGCTCGCTACAATCTTATGTAAAAAAGATGTTACAGAAGTTAACTGTATCTATATCGACAACTTTGTGTTCGATGATGCAGCACAAGGGCCTGGCTGGATGTGGGATGAGCTCAGAGAACAGGAGAACTCTCCTGTAGATGGATTAGTAAGTGGTGCGGGAGAAAATTTTAAAGAAATTCTCGCGAAAAAAGGTGTCACCGTAGCAGGCAGTGTGGTGCGAAAAAAGACAGCTACTGATGCTACCCTTGTCGCCTCTCACTTCTCCAGACCTCTTAGTCAAATCGTGCAGCAAATGATGAAGCGTTCGGATACTTTTTATGCCGATATGTTGTTCAAAAAGATGGGACAGCAGGCTCTTGGAGCACCAGGAACCTGGCAAAAAGGATCCCTAGCTCTCAGGCAATTTCTTTTGCTCTATGCGGCCATCGATCCTTCCGATTTAGTCGTGCTCGATGGGAGCGGCCTTTCCCGTTATAACCTGCTCTCGCCCCGCTATATGATCCAGCTGCTCACCTATCTTGCCCAAGAGTTCCAATGCAATGCAGAGTTTGCCTCTTCTCTTCCAATCAGTGGAGTTGATGGGGCATTAAAGCACCGGCTGGTTCAAGTTAAGTCGCGCGTGCGGGCAAAGACAGGCACAATGACGGGGATTTCGACCATGGCAGGCTATATAACAACAAAAAATAATGATCTTCTGGCATTTACCATCTTTATCAATGGCCTTAATCGGCCCTCTAAAATCTACAAACAAGAGCTCGAAGACACCATCTGCCTCAAGCTTGCTGACCTTTAATCTAGAGAAATAGCCATCTCTTTTGTAATTGCTTCCATAGGCATGACGGGGACACGTCCTGCGGCGTGATCCCCCGCTGCCCCCTTGAGCCTCACCTCACTGTGCCAAATCGATCCTCCTTCGAGGGGCCTTGCGGAGCAATGCTCCCTCTCTCGTTCGGATCAATTTTGCTTTGTGATCTGAGGCCATCGGCTGCTCCGCGTGCTCACTTCCCACTCCTTTCAGTCGTGGGACCCTTCTCGCTACGGTCGCAGAGCTATCTTAAAGAATTATTCTCTTAAACTTCGCCCTGCGACATGACGCGAAAGGGGACCCGCACTCGAAGAGTGTGGGGAGCGAGCGCATGAGCAGCCCTTCGACTCAGATCGCACAGCAAAACTGGTTCGAAGGAGAGGACGTTAGGCCGGGGGCGAGTATTGCTCCGCAAGGCGCAAGGTGGTCGCGGGAGGTGTGCCGAAGGACACACCATCCGACATGAAGAATGGGAGGCAGCTTCAAAAATTTAACTTAATTTTGTGCTGGTTTTTATATTTAAGGGTCTTGGAAGTAGGGACGGAGAGTTTCGCAGCAGGTGTGCATCTGATCGTCATTTAAGGCTGGATTGTAGACCATCGCTTTGAGAACGATTTGTCCTAAAGAAGAAAGACAAGGGAAGGCATGAAAATGGACATGCGGGACACTTTGGCCGGCGTTCACACCGTTTTTCTGCATCAAAAAATAGTCGGTAGCGCCGTACACTTTCTGGTAGATCGGAGGCAATTTGCCAATCATGCTTTGAATTTCTAGCAGCTCTTCTGGAGAGAGCTGCTCAAAGCGTGTAACGTGCCGTTTCGGAATCACGAGGACATGCCCTGAAGCCATGGGGGTTAAAGAGTACAAAACAACAGCACTGGAGCCTTCGTAAAGGAGTTGTTTTTCGATCACATCAGAATTACAAAAGGGACAAGCTTTCTCTTCGGCGTTTACTCCAAGAAGAGAAAAGACTGCAATTAAGCAGACAAAAAATCGCATTATGCCTTTTTTAGGCGATGTACAAGACGGGATTTTGTGCGTGCAGCTTTGTTGAGCTTAAATTTGTTGGTTTTGACGCCTTTGTCCATCAAGCTGAAAACGGTGTTCAGACGTTCTTGTATTCCAGCTTTATCGCCTTTGATAACGGCGGCTTCAAAAGCATTAATGGCGGTCCTGACGCTCGCTTTGAACCGGTTGTTGATGACTTGCCGCTTGAGACTTTGGAAGTCCCGCTTTTTAGCGGACGGGAGTCGTCCTCCACTCTTTCTCTCTTTTGCTGCCGGTTTTTGTTCTTCTGCCATGGTAATTATCCTCAATTAAAAAGAGCGTTATGATATCGTCTTAGGCTGATTATGATCAAGATGATCTTACTTCTTGTCTCTGCTTTTGTTGGATTGTGGTGGACAGGGGGTGCCCTTTTCGATCTTTGGTCGTATTGGAGGCTTGACCAAGTGGCGTGGGCTCAAAACGCTTCATGGAGTGTGATCGAATACTCCCCTTCTAGCTTCGCTTTACAGGCCAACTACCAGTTTGCTATCCAAGATCGACAGTGGGATGGTAAAACAATTTTTAAAACGCCCTATTTGAATGGGGGCTCAGCTGAAAAAGCTCTCCAACTGCAGGAGCAAGGGCCGCTACAGATCTGGTACAACGGTCGCAACCCCCAAATCTCTTCGGCCGAAAAAGAGTTTCCTTTCAAAAAATGTTTTTATGCTTTGATCACACTCGGCGTGGGGATGTATTTTTTTTTAAAATTGAGATAAAAATTTAACCATGAAATACTCTTTTCTCCTATGACAAAAAGAAGCTTGACGGTTTGGGGTTTGATCATGATTAATCTGGCTGCGCTAGGAGGGATCCGGGCGTGGGCTCCGATGGCCGAGTGCGGTTTTCCAGTCGTTTTCTTTCTGATCTTAGCGTGCCTCGTCTTCTTCCTCCCCGTCGCTTTGGTAGCAGCAGAGCTGGCCACGGCTTTACCTAAAGCGGGAGGTGTCTATGTTTGGGTGAAAGAGGCGTTTGGACACCGACTGGGATTTTTGGCGATTTGGCTTCTTTGGATCGAGAATGTGATGTGGTATCCAACGGTGCTGTCGTTTATTGCCAGCACGGTGACATTTGTCTTTGACCCTTCGCTCATTCACAACCCTTTTTACACAGTTGCCCTTGTACTCGCCATTTTTTGGGCAACAACGCTCATCAACTTAAAAGGGGTCAAGGTGTCGACTTGGCTCAGCTCTTTGGGAGCGATTTGCGGAACATTCATCGCCGGTGGGTTGATTGTCATTTTTGGCTTAATCTGGTTTTTCAAAAACGAGCCGACCCAGATCAGTTTCGACTGGAAAAATTGGCTGCCGCAGACAGCCTCTTTTTCTCAATGGGCGCTCTTTGCCGGTGTCATTCTCTCTTTTCTTGGTATCGAGATGTCGGCCGTTCATGCTTCAGAGGTGAAAAATCCTCAAAGAAATTATCCCAGGGCGATTTTTCTCTCTGCCTTATTTGTGATTCTCTTCTCTGTGTTGGGAGTGCTCAGCATCGCGATGGTTGTTCCGCACGACCAGATTGTGCTCAGTGCAGGAGGGCTTCAAGCCTTCAGCCTCTTTTTTGAAAGTTTTGGCCTTACTTCCCTTTTGCCCATCATGTCGCTCATCATTGCCTTGGGTGCTTTGGGCTCTATGAGTACCTGGATTGTCGGTCCCTGTGTAGGACTCATTGCAGCTGCAAAGGAAGAAGACATGCCTGCCTTTTTAAAGGCCACCAATCGGCATGGAGTGCCGCAAAACATCCTTTTATTCCAAGCTATCTTGGTGTCGATTCTCGCCTCTCTTTTTCTCTTTATGCCCACTGTCAACAGCGCCTACTGGGTGTTCGTTGTGCTGACAACCCAGCTCTATTTGATGATGTACATCCTTCTCTTTGCGGCTGGTATCAAGCTTCGCTACAAGCGGCCCGATCTCGTTCGTCCGTTTAAAATTCCAGGAAAGGTTGGTGTGATGTGGTGCGTCGGAGGTGTCGGCATCTTAAGTGCTGCTTTCACAGCGATTGTTGGCTTTTCCCCTCCCAGCCAAATTGCTCCCGGCCAAGGGTGGGGCTATGTGCTCTTTCTTGGCGCTGCCATTCTTTTTTTCACTGCCCTCCCTTTTGCCCACGGCCTTATTAATAAGAAGAAAACCGCTCCAAAATAAGGGTTAAAAATTTTCGATACGTCCTCTTCCAAGGAAGACGGAAAAGATGCCTTTTTTCAAGAAAAGTATTTCTCTTGGACGTCCAGGGCAGGGTAAGGTCAATGGGGATCGGAGGCCCTTTAAAAACTCTTCTGCCATCACGGATGACCTCCACCTGATCGTAAATTTTGGTTCCATTCACAAAGTAAGAAGGCCCCTGTCTGAGGTAGAGCTCGGCGGGAGTGAGCTGCTTGCGATTGAATCGGCTATCGTGTAAGAGCCAAACTACCGTGTACCCCATCTTTCCATAGTCTGCATTGCGTCGCATGACCTCTTCTAGAGAGATGGGCGAGTATTGAACTTCAAAAATTGTTTTTCTATTTTCCCAGAGGGCATCAGCGATCCGACCGATCTCTGGTAGGGGCTTTTCTAGCATAACTTCAGGGATCAGTGATTTAAGGTGGAGTTGGATTTGGACATGTGTTAAACTCTTTTGATGCTGCCGACAAAAGAGGTGAGAGCGCAGGTGGAAAAAATGGCACTGGCGAAATCTTCCTCTGCGCAAGCGAACAACTCCGCGGCACTCGGGACAACAATAGTTTTGATGCCGGGTAGCGTGGATGGCAAGGATGGGGCTGTTTTTGTCTAAAGCGTATAACTGCATCTTGACGACAAGAAAAAATTATCGGATATTTACAAGAATTGCATGACCAAAGGAAATTTTTCCAACGTTTTTAATCAACAACATCAGCAGAAAGTCGAAGAGCTCGTAAGCCTTGCGAAAGAGCAAGGGTACATCACATACGAGGAGATCAACGAAATTCTGCCGATGACGTTCGACTCTCCTGAGCAGATCGATCAGGTGCTCATTTTTCTTTCTGGGATGGATATTCAGGTTTTGAATCAGGCCGAAGTCGATCGGCAAAAAGAGAGAAAGAAAGAGGCGAAAGAGCTCGAAGGATTACCTAAAAGGCCTGAAGGCACCTCGGACGACCCTGTTCGCATGTATCTGAAAGAGATGGGCTCGGTCCCTCTCCTCACACGTGAAGAAGAGGTCGAAATCTCCAAGCGAATCGAGAAGGCGCAGATTCAAATCGAAAAGATCATTATGCGCTTCCGGTATTCGACGCGGGAAGCCATCTCGATTGCCAACTATTTGATCACGAATAAAGAGCGTTTCGACAAGGTGATCTCGGAAAAAGAGGTGCTCGATAAAAATCAGTACCTAATTCTCCTTCCTAAAATTTGCAGCCTACTGCGCCACGAAGACGGTGTGCTACAAAACTACCTCTTTGAGATGCGCGATCCCGCCCTGAAAAAGCTCGATAAAGCCAAAATCTTAGAAAACATCGAAAAGTGTCGCATCCGCACACAGGCTTATCTGCGGCAGATGCACCTGCGCCACAACATCATCGAAGATTTTGGAGAAGTGATCTTGACGGCGTACGACCGGTTCTTGACGCTGGAAAAAGAGATGCAAGAGTTGATTCCGCGGGCAGAGAAGAATAAATTTGCTGCAGCCAAGCTCGTCGCTGTGCAGCGCAAACTCTATAAACGGGAACTCGCCGCTGGACGGACGCTCGACGAGTTTAAGAAAGACGTCCGCATGTTGCAGAGATGGATGGACAAGAGCCAAGAGGCAAAGCGTGAGATGGTCGAGTCGAACCTCCGTCTTGTCATCTCGATCGCAAAAAAATACACCAACCGCGGCCTCTCTTTCTTGGATTTGATCCAAGAGGGAAATATGGGTCTCATGAAAGCGGTCGAAAAATTTGAATACCGTCGTGGATACAAGTTTTCTACATATGCGACATGGTGGATCCGGCAAGCTGTGACGCGAGCGATCGCCGACCAGGCGAGAACGATCCGCATTCCTGTCCACATGATCGAGACCATCAATAAGGTGTTGCGCGGAGCGAAAAAGCTCATGATGGAGACGGGGCGCGAGCCGACACCCGAAGAGCTTGCCAACGAACTTGGCTTAACTCCAGAGCGCGTTCGAGAAATTTATAAAATTGCTCAGCATCCGATCTCCCTGCAAGCCGAAGTCGGCGATGGTGGCGAGAGCCAGTTCGGAGACTTTCTCGAAGATACAGCGATCGAATCGCCTGCAGAGGCAACCGGCTACGCTATCTTAAAAGACAAGATGAACGAAGTGTTGTCGACACTGACCGACCGAGAGAGGACTGTTTTGATTGAGCGATTTGGTCTTTTGGACGGCAAGCCAAAGACATTAGAGGAAGTTGGTGTTCGCTTCAAAGTGACCCGGGAGCGTGTGCGCCAGATTGAGGCGAAAGCTCTGCGCAAAATGCGCCATCCTACCCGTTCCAAACAGTTGCAAGCTTTCTTAGACCTGTTAGAAAGCGAATGAGCCTTAAAAAACACATCAGCGTATGGAGTTTGGTAATGATCAATCTCGCCGTGCTCGGCGGGATTCGAACATGGGCTCCAATGGCCGAGGCGGGATTTTCAGCCGTCTTTTTTTTATGCCTTGGCGTTCTCGCCTTCTTCCTTCCGGCATCTTTAATCTCTGCAGAGCTGGCCACGACATGGCCGCAAGCTGGAGGCGTCTACGTCTGGGTAAAACGGGCTTTTGGCCACAAGTGGGGCGTCTTAGCCATATGGTTTTTGTGGATTCAAAACGTCATCTGGTACCCCACAATCTTGGCTTTCATCGCGGGGACGCTCACCTTTGCCTTCGATCCTTCTTTGGTCCAAAGCAAAATTTATATGGTGACGCTGATTTTGGCCATTTTTTGGACCACAACGCTCATCAACTTAAAAGGGATTAAAGTCTCAACCTGGATCAGTTCGATGGGGGCGATTTGCGGAACGTTCATCGCCAGCATTTTGATCATCGTATTTGGACTCATTTGGTATTGGAATGGCAATCCCATTGAGATTGTGTTTTCTTGGGACTCTTTGATTCCCCAAATGAATTCTACCTCGCAGTGGGCCCTCTTTGGAGGGATCATGGTCTCCCTCTTGGGCATTGAGATGTCGGCCGTCCATGCCTCTGAAGTTGATAATCCCCAGAAAAACTACCCCAGAGCGATCCTCTTCTCTTCGATTTTCGTCATTCTGTTTTCGATTTTAGGTGTGATCAGCATTGCGATGGTCGTCCCGCAGTCGCAGCTTGTCCTTAGTGCTGGACCCGTGCAGGCATTCGAATTTTTCTTAACGGCTTATGGGCTTAAAAGCCTTCTTCCTCTCATGGCCGTTGTCGTGGCTTTAGGAGGCATTGGTTCGATGAGTGCGTGGGTGGTAGGTCCTTGTACAGGTCTACTGGCGGCCGCGCAGCAGGGCGATCTACCAGCGAGTTTGAAGGTGACCAACGCCAGAGGCGTTCCGAAAAACCTCTTGCTGTTTCAAGCTATCATCGTGACGGCTCTTTCTTTCCTCTTCTTGCTCATGCCGACGCTCAATAGCGCTTATTGGATGCTCATTGTCTTGACGACGCAGCTCTATCTGATGATGTACTTTCTTCTCTTTGCTGCAGCCATCCAGCTCAGGCACACCCATCCCGACACACACCGCCCTTTCCGCGTTCCTGGAGGCAAAATTGGCATGTGGAGTTTGGCCATCGTTGGGCTTCTCAGCTCACTCTTTGGCTGGGTGATCTGCTTTTTTCCACCTCACCAACTCCATGCCGGCAGTGAACTACGCTACATCCTTTTCTTGGGCGTGATGATCGTCATCTTTTCTACCATTCCGTTCTGGCTCAAGAAAAAATTCACCCAACTCAAATAGCTTGCTGCGGCTTTGCCATATCGATCCTCCTCGCTCGCCTTGCTTTTCAAGCAATGATCTCGTTCGTGCGGACCGCTGCCCCGTTGGGTCAGCTTCGATCTGGCTTTGCCTCGCTAACGCTTTTTTTCTTATAATTTTCCTGCTGAGTTAATATTAGCAGAGCAATTTTGCATACCGACCGCTATCATCTCCTCCATTGAGATCTGCCGCAGCCGAAGTATTTCCATTGCAAATTCGGTAATGATGTTGCCCTCCAGCCAAACTGCTGCTAATCCAGTTTGGGTTTTTTACAACGGTGACTTGTTCTCCTATCTGCCAAGACCAACACTGACATCGACCCTGTAGATTGCCAATAGTCCAGGTGGAGTCATCCATCAATTTGATTAGAATGCCCGAAGAGATTCTCTGGATAGACTCGATCCTTCCTTCAACACCCCCCGCTACGGAGGTGCTGCTGACAAGATTGATCGCAACATCTGCACCGGAGCCAAGAAGATTGGATGCTGCTGATAATACACTGTTCAGGAGAGATGACATAGCTTTTCTCCTACGCTCTGCTTTTTATTCTTACGAATCAAAACAATATAGGATGGTAAAAATTTAAAAAACAAGAATTCAAAGTAGTTCTATTTTTTAGAAGTACTGAGCCTATGCTTGTCGAAATCTTGGAGAAGATTTTTGAGCTGGCTTTTAAGAGAGGGTAATTGCTTTTTCAGTGTATGCCAAAGAATTTTCGTATCTACACCGAAATATTGATGTATAAGTATATCTCTCATCCCTTTCATTTCTTTCCAAGGAATTTGAGGATACGAGCGCTGAACAGATAGAGGAATGCTTTTACTAGCTTCTCCCAAAATTTCGAAATTTCTTATTACAGCATCAATTATAAGATCATTTTTTTTAAATTTGATGAGAGTCATCCTGCTTGTATACTGTTCTATTTTTTCGATTGCTCTAAGAATATCACCCATTCGAAAAATCCATTCCCTAGAAGACATGCTTTGCCTCGTGTAGAATTTTCTTTCTCAAAGCCGGGTGTAAAGCTGCTTTAGTTACTAGATCTACCTCATGTTTAAGCAATTCCTCTAAGTAGTTCTTAAGGCCCATAAAATTGAACAGGCCTTTTCTTGGATCAAAATCAATCAAGATATCTATATCACTTTTAGGTGTAGCTTCTTCTCTTGCAACAGATCCAAACAGAAAAAGAGTTCGAACTCCTCGACCAAGAAGTTCTTGTTTATGAGAACTTAAGATCTTTTTTACCTCTTTGTATACCATGTTCCCGCCTCATTTTCTTCTTTATTGCAAAGTCTGTAAAAAAAATCTAATAACATTAGAGGTTTGGAGTGTAGCGGGATCGAACCGCTGACCTCAACAATGCCATCGTTGCGCTCTACCAACTGAGCTAACACCCCAAGAGCTTGTTATTTTAACTCGAGGGAGACTCTTAGTTCAAAGGAAAAAGGGCGGCATTGTCAAAATGTAATTTTTTGGAGATAGTAACGGCATATGGGAAGATTGTTTTTTAGTCATATTACAGAAGCTCCCTCGGATCCTATCTTAGATATCACGGTGGCTTTTCGTGCTGAGCCTCGGCCTAAAAAAGTTAATTTGAGTGTTGGGCTCTACCGTGACTCAACTCTGGTCACGCCCATCCTTAAGGTTGTAAAAAAAGCAGAAGAGAGTTTGCTGAAAGAGGAGACGACCAAGGAGTATCTGCCGATCGAAGGGAATCAGCAGATGGTGTCGAAGGCCGGAGAGCTTGTTTTTGGGGAGTTTTTCTGGATGAAAGAAAAGAACCGGATCTTTGGGGCGCAATGCCCAGGAGGCACAGCAGCTTTGCGCGTGGGCGGCGAGTTTTTGAAACAAGAAGTTGCTGAAAAAATTGCCATTTCTGATCCGACATGGCCCAATCATCGCGCCATTTTTATGCGAGCTGGAATGAAGGTCGAGATCTATCCCTACTACAACTTTAAAACGCAGTCGCTCGATTTTGAAGGGTGCTCTAGCTTTTTAAAAGAGTTAACACCGGGCACGGCCGTTGTTCTGCAAGCCAGCAGCCACAACCCAACGGGGAAAGACTTTTCTCAAGAAGAGTGGAAAGCGCTTTCGAAACTTTTTAAAGAGAACGGTCTCCTTCCCTATTTTGATGTTCCTTATCAAGGGTTGGGAGTTGGTCTGGAAGACGATGTGTGGCCTGTTCGGTACTTTGCTTCAGAGGGGCACGAGCTGCTGGTGGCCTACTCGTTTTCCAAGACGTTTGGCCTTTACGCAGAACGGGTTGGCGCTCTTTTTGCTGTTACAGAGTCGGAGAGTGTCAAAAGAAGGGTCGAGACAAAGATCAAACAAATCATCCGCGCGGGCTACTCTAACCCTCCCAAACATGGCGCTAAAATCGTAGAAACTGTTCTCTCCTCGTCTCAGCTGCGTCCAGCATGGGAAAGCGAACTTGCTGAAATGCGAGGAAGGATCCAAGAGGTTAGAGTTGCTCTCACAGAGGCGCTGGTTGCAAAGAGTCGAAAGCGGGATTTCCGGTTTTTAGCCGATCGGGTCGGGATGTTTTGTTATACAGGGCTAGAGAAACACCAGGTCGATCGTTTGGCAAAAGAGTTTGCGATTTATATGACGCAAGACGGTAGGATAAATATCGCAGGTTTAAATCGGGATAATTTAGACTATGTCGTCGATGCAATTCTAAAGATGGTATGAAAAGATTTTCTTATAAGCCTTACATCTTGCTAGCCACGGTTCTTTTTGGAATGTTCTTGATGCCGACATCAGGAGTCGAAGGGTTGCGGTCTCTGACAGTGGCCACCTTATCTCCTCCTTGGAGAGTCGTCCATTTTCTTAAAACGTCGCTCTTTCGCATTGCCACCATCGCTCCTGCTACCGCCTCTCCTCAGATCCAGCAAGAGATCCAGATTTTGCGACAAGAAAACCACCAGCTCCGCTCTCAAGTCCACCTCTTAAAACAGTATCTGGCATCGGAAGAGCTGCTCGACAAGCAAAAAGAAAGGGTCAAGACTTTAGGAATGGGAGACGCATTTTTCAAAAGAAGATCTTTAGAAGTGTTGCGACTTTTAGAGATGCAGTCACAAGCTGTCATGGCGAAAGTGATTTTTCGAGAGCCAGCATCTTGGAGCAGCTCTTTTTGGGTCAATGTGGGCGAGAGGAACAATCAGCTGATGGGAAGCCGGGTTGTCACTAAAAATAGTCCCGTCGTTATAGGAACCTCGGTCGTGGGCATTGTCGATTATGTCGGAAAGCGGAAGTCGAGAATTCGCCTGCTGACAGACTCTGGGGTGAGGCCTTCGGTCCGCGCTGTCCGAGGAAGTGAGCAAAATCGGACACTTTTGGAGAAAGTTCACAGCCTGATCTCTCTTGTCAAAGTGCGCGAAGAACTTAGAGACATTGTTCCCTATCTTGAGAAGCTGAAGGAGGCTCTTGCGAAAAAGGGGACATCGCTCTACTTGGCCAAAGGAGAGGTTTCGGGGTCGAGTCAGCCGCTGTGGCGCTCTTTGGGCCTTACATTGAAAGGGGTGGGCTTTAATTACGATTTTGCCGATGAAGAGGGGCCTGCGCGGCAGATCGAAGGTGAAATTCCCCTGCTTCGGGCGGGTGACCTCTTAGTCACGACCGGTTTGGATGGTGTTTTCCCTGCAGGATTATCGGTCGCTTATGTGACGCACATCGATTCTTTAAGAGAGGGAGGCGCTGCGTATGATCTTGAGGCCAAAGCAGCTGTAGATCATTTAGAAGATCTCTCTTTTGTTACAATTATTCCCCCTCTAGATGAAATCTCTGAAAGTATGTAAACTAACTCCTGTTTTTAAAAAATGGAGATAGTATGCAAATCGAATCTTTTCTTATGATTTTGACAACGACTTTGGCTCTGGGCGCAGGAGGCACACTTTTTGCAGATGCTGGAAGCGAAGACGTTGCAGACGCGAGCGAACTTCAAGATGAAACGACTGAAGTCGTCCTGATAGAAGAAGTCAAAAAAGATCAGAAGCCTAAAGAATAGGCTAGCTCTTTTTTGATGAGTTCTATCGGTCTTTCTTCTCCAAAAGCTCTCTTATAGACCTGCCTACGTATAGAAGATAACGAACGCTGGTCCCAATTTTCTTTTAAAAAATTGAGTAGAGAGCTTGCGGAGGGAATAACTATGCCACACTCTTTGAGCGCTCCTCTATTTTCTTGAAGGAAAAACATCGGCTTGTCAAACGGCAAGAAGTCGTAACCAATAGACGAAAAATCGCCTAGGTAGGCGTCGCAGGCGTTGAGAAGAGGGTAGATAGGAGGAAAGTCGGTCAAAAAGAAATTTTCGTACCGGCTCATCAGAGCATAAGTCTGCGCAGGGTAAAGCTCTTCTAAGAAAGGGTGGAGTTTCACAATCAGATCAAAGTCGGTCTGCAGCTCTTCGATAACCCGCTCGCACATCTCAAAAAAATTAGATGGGTTTTCTTGATTGGGCCAAGTGGGGGCATATAAAAGGAGAGGCCTCTTTTTGGGAGGGATAAAAGCATCGTAAAATTGTTGGTGCTGCCGGTAGAACTGGTATCTAAAATTGCCGGTGATTACAGTCCCATTTAAAATCTGCGTAGGTTGAATCAGATCGAGCATCTGTTTTCCATAGACAAGGGAAATATCTTTGGGATAGGCGAGGGTTGCAGAGTGGCCTTTGTCAGAGTTTCCGTGGGGGCAGTAGACGACGCGCAGCTTTTTTCCGAACAGGAGCTCGATGAGAGGCACAAGCTCCATCGCCCAAAAATGGCCCGATTCGATAATGGCATCGAATTGGGAAAGAGTGTGAAGAGAGAGGTCAATTGGCTCTTTGAGCACGATGTCAAGCTGGGGGTAAAATTCTTTCCCCAGAGTGTACGTCCTCTCTTCTGTGACAATGAGAGGAATCTCCAATAAGGCACATAAAACGCCCAGATGGTCCAGATAGGTGCTGGGTCCTGTATGGACTCCCACAATGTCAAGCCGCTTTACAGTTTGCTGAAAATCTCTTTCTGAATTGTTTCCCATGGTTGCTCTTTTCCAAATGTGTCGGCATACATCTCTTCTCGAATTTTTGAAAACGCTCGGTCATTCGGAAGGTGGTGTGCCAAGATCTCGTAAATCTTTCCGTAATCGGTAGGGTCGATGGTGATGCCACAACGCATTAAGTGAGTTGGTTTCCGGTTTTGGTTGAGGAAAAACATCGGGCGGTTGAAGGCGAGGAAGTCGTAGCCGATGGACGAGGCATCTCCGATATAGATGGAAGTTCTTTCGAGCAGGGGGTAGATCGGAGGAAAATCTTTTAAAAGATAGAGGTTGGGTTTTTCCTCACAGTCGAAGGGAGGCAGATTGGGGTGGGGCTTGATGACCAATGTCATCTCTTTAGGAAGGTTGTGGATAAGATGAGAAGTCGCTTCAAAGAACGAGGTCGAATTTTCAAAATCATTCCACGTTGGCGCATAGAGGATGACGTTGTTAAAAGGGAGTGGATAAGAAACCTTTTGACGCCAGTAAAGTTGGCGGAAATTGCCCATAAAAATGGGATGTGGGGCCTGTGGCTTGTTCAGAAACGTGTTGGCCATTTTTTTTCCATAGACGAGAGCTGTTGTTTCGTTGCAAAGGGGAGCTAGGTTCTCTTTATCAGAGTTTCCGTGGGGCATCCAGATGGTTTTGACGTGTTTGCCTTGAAGGGTTTGCATAAGAAAAAAGGCGTCGTCAAACATCAACCTTGGCAAAGAGCAGAAGATCGTCTCAAAATTTTCCACCAAAAGGGCAGCCACTTGCAGATAGTCCCAGTGGAGAACCTGGCATTCGGGATAATAGAGTTGCATGAGATGGGCAACATGTTCGTCAGTGACGATCAAAGGGATATTAAGAAGACAGCAAAGAACAGCCACATGGTCGATATGGTGGACCATAGGGCCATAGATCAGACCGGCACATGACATACTTTCATTTTATTCTTTGGGAGGAATGGTCGCAATCGATGTTTTGGGCTTGAGCGGCTCGGGAAGTAGATGAGGCTGTGTGTTTGAAATATGAAAGAGGGCCTCATTCCGACTGTTTTGTAAGTTGAGGCGATCGATAAGAGCCAAAAGTTGGTCGTGTAAAAATAGGGTCTCACAGCTGTTTTCGTCTTGGAAAGGAAGGGCTGTCTCTAGAGGACCTCCGGCGATCGATTCGAGTTTTTGGGTTGCCTCTAGTCTGGCTTTACGGATGGTATTGAGCTG
>Ga0210389_10000959_pt1 | contig 24400 bp, 23 predicted proteins | sample IncBWH28OmetaG_FD_160127 | JGI IMG/M metagenome (GOLD analysis project Ga0210389, IMG submission 160127) | Forest soil microbial communities from Barre Woods Harvard Forest LTER site, Petersham, Massachusetts, United States - Inc-BW-H-28-O ...
GGGGACAGGGCAGAGGCCACGGCTGGAGAAGGGCCTGGAGAGTGGTGACGATCGGGACCGCCGGCCAGAGCGACCGCAGGTGGACGACGCTGGCCGCGCAGCACACGCCTCTGGACTGTCATCGGCTCACCGGGTGATACTCAGATAACTCGCCGGAGGACCCCGGCGGCGTGACAGTGCAGTCACAGATTCGGAGACCATGTCCGCGGACACTCACGCGACGGGACCGCAGCGCAGACAGGGAGCTGCCGCGCGGGCGGCCAGCCTGATCGCGGTCGCCGAAGACCTGGCCGGCGAGTTCTCGCTGCGCCCGCTGCTCGAGCGCATCCTGCTGCGCTGCACGGAACTGCTGGACTGCAACGCCGGCTCGATCTGCAGCGTCGACGAGGCGGCGGGCACGTACCGCAAGGAAGCCGACATCGGGGTCGCCTGCCAGTCGGGCCGCGTGTTCCCGCTCACCGAGGGGATGACCGGGGCCGTGGTGGCGCACCGCGCGCCGGTCTGGTTCACGCGCTATGACCAGGTCCCCGGCGGCCACGTCGCCGCCGCGGACCGTGCCACCCTGCGCGGGGTCATCGGCGTGCCGCTGGAATGGCGCGGACGCGTCATCGGAGCCTGCATCGTGTTCAGCCGCGACGAGCGGCGCGTGTTCGGCCCCGACGACGCCGAGCTGCTCGAGCTGTTCGCCCGGCACGCGGCGATCGCGCTCGCCACCGCGCGGATGCATGAGGTCGCCGAGGAACGCGCCAGGGCGGAAGCCACGGCGGCCGAGCGGGACCGGCTGCTCGGCGAGGTCCATGACAGCCTGGCGCGACGGCTGGCGAGCATCCGGATACACCTCGACAGCGCCGAGGGCCAGCTCGCCCGGGTCGCGGACGGGACCAGGGGCGAGCTGGCGCAGGTGGCGCGACGGCTGCGCACGGCGGGCGCCGAGGCAACGGACGCGATCGCCGAGGCGCGGCTCACCCTGCTCGGCCTCGCGCAGTCCCCGCTCAACGGCCAGACGCTCGACACCGCGCTCCGCTCGGAAGCCGCCTGGGCGGAAAGCATCGGCGGGCTCGAGGTCAGGTTCGTCACGGCCGGGACGCCCGCGGCCATGGACGACGACCTGTCACACGAGGTGTTCCGCGTGGCGCGGGAGGCGCTCACCAGCATCGTCCGGCACGCTGGTGCGCGCTCGGTCCGCCTCGGGCTGCTCTACGAGCAGGCCTTCGTGACGCTGCTCGTGCAAGACGACGGGGCGGGCTTCGACCCGACCGCGGCGGACGAGCAGGGAGAGCTCCGCGGACTGCGCGCCAGCAGCGAGCGGGCGCGCTCCCTCGGCGCCACCGTGCAGGTCGACTCGCTGGCGGGCTGGGGCACCCGGATCCGCGCGCGCTTCCCGTACCGCCCGCCGGACGAGCCGGACGCCGGACGGCTGCGCGTGCTGATCGCGGCGGGGCGGCCCGTGCTGCGCGCCGGGCTCGCCCGGCTGCTGTCCGGCACCGAGCCGGGGATCGCGGTGGTCGGCGAGGCCGCCACGGCTCGCGAGGCCCTGGAAGCGTGCGACGTGCTCAAGCCGGACGTCGTCCTGGCCGACCTGGGCATGTCAGCGGGCGACGTGACGGCGGATAGCGGCGAGAGCGCCGCCGGCCTGCTACTCGGCCACGATCCGGGTCTCGCCGTCGTCGGCCTGTGCGACGTTGGCGACGAACGGCTGGTCGCCAGCGCCATGCGCGCCGGGGCCCGCGGCTGCGTCGACATGGGCGCGGACGGCCCCGAGCTCGCGCGGGCGGTCATCGCGGCGGGCCGCGGCCAGGCCATCCTGTCCGGCGCGGTGCTGCGCCAGTTGCGCCGCGGGCTGCGCGACGACGGACCGGGGACCGTGCTGACCGACCGCGAACAGCAGGTCCGGAGCCTGATGGAGCAGGGCCTGCCGGACAAGCTCATCGCCGAGCGGCTGGTGCTGTCCATCAAGACCGTCGAGAAGCACGCCGGAGCGGTCCTGCGCAAGACCGGCGCGCGGAACCGGACCGAGCTGGCCGCGCAGGCGAGCGGCACACGGCCGCGGAAATCGGTCAGGTGACACTGTCGCCTGCGACGTGATGGGGAATTGGGGGTAGGGAAAATCCTCCCCGCAAGATGGGGGGTTCCACCGATTCGGACCGCCCCGCCCGCCGCGTAGGTTCGGCGTATCCCCGGATGGAGGTCTGGTCCGTTGCCTGTCGTATCCCTGAAGGAAATCCTCGACCGGGCGTTCGCCGAGCGCTACGGGGTCGCCGCCATCAACGTGGTGAACGACCTCACGCTGGAGGCGGTGCTGGCCGCCGCGGTCGAGCAGCGCTCCCCCGTGATTATCCAGACGTCGGTGAAGACCGTCCGCTCCGTCGGAGCCGACCTGCTGTTCGCCATGTGGCGCGAGCTCACCGCGGGCATCGAGGTCCCGGTCAGCCTGCACCTGGACCACTGCCCGGACCGCGACGTCATCACCATGTGCCTGCGCAAGGGCTGGAACTCGGTGCTGTTCGACGGCTCCCGGCTGCCGGTGGAGGAGAACCTGCGGCAGACGATCGAGGTCGTCGCCGAGGCCCGGTCCCACGGCGCGCACGTCGAAGGCGAGATCGAGGCCATCACCGGCGTCGAGGACGACATCGGCTCCGACGAGGAAGCCAGGCGGCAGTCGCTGCCGGTCGCGCTCGACTTCATCAGGAAGACCGGCATCGACGTGTTCGCGCCCGCGATCGGGAACGCGCACGGCGTCTACCGCGCCGAACCGCGACTGGACGCGCAGCGCGTCTCGGACATCGTCGCGGCCGAGCCCATCCCGATCGCGCTGCACGGCGGCACCGGGATGACCGACGCGCAGTTCATCGACCTGATCAGCCGCGGCTGCGCGAAGGTGAACATCTCCACCGCGCTCAAGATCACGTACATGCAGTCCAACCTGACGTTCCTGCGCGGCGCCGAAGAGCGCGGCACATGGGACCCGCCGTCGCTGTTCGCCGCCGTGCGGACGGCGGTCAAGGACATGGCGGCCGAGCACATGAGCCGATTCGGCAGCATCGACAAGGCCTGGTGAGCACGTGACGCGCGCCCTCATCCTGGACTGCGACGGCGTGCTCGCCGACACCGAGCGCTACGGGCATCTCGTCGCGTTCAACAAGACGTTCGAGGAATTCGGCCTGCCGGTCCGCTGGAGCGTCGCGGACTACCAGGAAAAGCTCCGCATCGGCGGCGGCAAGGAACGCATGGCCAGCCTGCTGACCCCGTCGTTCGTGGCGCGGGCCGGGCTGCCTTCCGATGCCGCGGGCCAGCAGGCCGCGATCGCCGCCTGGCACCGCCGCAAGACCGAGCTGTACCTGGAGCTGGTCGCCTCCGGCGCCGTGCCGCCCCGGCCGGGGGTGGCTCGCCTCGTGGATTCCGCACTGGCCGCCGGGTGGCCGGTCGCGGTCGCCTCCACGTCGGCGGAATCATCGGTCCGCGCGACGCTGGAGCGAGCCGCGGGCGCGGCCAGCGCGGGGAAAGTCAGCGTATTCGCCGGCGACGTCGTGCCCCGGAAGAAGCCGGCGCCCGACATCTACCTGCTGGCACTGTCGTCGCTGGACCTGCCGCCGGACCGCGCCGTGGTCGTCGAGGACTCGCGCAACGGCCTGCTGGCCGCGGACGGCGCCGGGATCACCTGCCTGATCACCGTCAACGACTTCACCAAAGACGAGGACTTCAGCGAGGCGGCCCTAGTCGTCTCCTCCCTCGGCGACCCCGGCGGAGAGCGGACCGTCGTCCTCGCCAACCGCAGCCGCGCCGACCCGGACGGCTGGATCACCCTGGCCGACCTCAGCAGCCTGCTGCCCGCCGCCGAATTAGCCGTCGCGTAAGGAGCGCACCATGCCCACGGCAGACCTAGCCGACGTCGAAACGGTCGTCCGCACGATAGCGACCGTCGCGGTCGACAACGAGACGTACTTCGGTGAACTGGACGCCGTGGTCGGCGACGGCGACTTCGGCTACTCGATGGCCCGCGGCTTCGAGCTGGTGCTCAGCGGGTGGGACGACTTCGACCGGACCGACATCGGCACCTTCCTCAAGAAGGTCGCCGTCGTCATCACCAGCCGCATCGGCGGCACGTCCGGCCCGATCTGGGGCACCGCCTTCCTGCGCGCGGGCGCGACCGCCGGGACCGACAGCGACCTTGACGCCGCCAAGGTGGTCGCCATGCTGCGCGCCTCGGTCGAGGGGATCAAGGCACGCGGGAAATCCGACGTGGGCGACAAGACCCTCCTCGACGCGCTAGTGCCCGCCGTGGACACGATCGAGAAAGAGCTCAGCGAGGGGCACAGCGCCGCCGACACGCTGCGCGCGGCCGCCGACACGGGCCGCGAGCACGCCGAGGCCACCCGGCCGATGCTGGCCAAGCGCGGCCGCGCCGCCTACACCGGCGAGCGCAGCATCGGAACGCTCGACGCGGGCGCCGTCGCGGTCGCGGTCATGCTCGAGGCCCTCGCCGACCAGTGGACACAACGCAGCTGACCAATGCCGGCTGACCAATGGAGGCAGTGAGATGAAGAAGTTCGTCAACGATCCCCGTGACTTCGTACCCGAGATGCTCAAGGGCATCGCGCTGGCCAACCCCGGGACGCTCAAGTACGTGCCCGAGTACAACCTCATCATGCGGGCCGACGCGCCCAGCGACGACAAGGTCTCCATCATCCAGGGCTCCGGGTCCGGCCACGAGCCGGCGCACGTGATGGTCGTCGGCAAGGGGATGCTCGACGCCGCATGCCCCGGCGACGTCTTCTCGGCGCCGCCGATGGACTACGTCCTGGAGACGAGCAAGCTGCTCGCCACCCCCAAGGGCGTGCTGCACATCGTGAACAACTACACCGGTGACCGGATGGCGTTCGAAATGGGCCAGGAGATGGCCGAGGCCGACGGCATCACGATCAGCACCCTGATCGTCGACGACGACGTCGCGGTGAAGGACTCGACCTACACCGTCGGCCGCCGCGGCGTGGCGGGGAACTTCTTCGTCATCAAGGCCGTCGGCGCCGCGTCAGAGCAAGGCGCCGGCCTCGACGAGCTGGTGCGCATCGGGCAGAAGGTCAACTCCGTCACCCGGACCATGGGCATGGCCCTCACGTCGTGCACGCCGCCCGCCAAGGGCTCGCCGCTGTTCCAGCTGGGCGACGACGAGATGGAGATGGGCGTCGGCATCCACGGCGAACCGGGCCGCCGCCGCGAGAAGCTGGCCAGCGCCAACGCGATCGTGGACGAGCTGCTCGAGGCCGTAGCCAGCGACCTGCCGTTCAAGCAGGGCGACGATGTCGCGCTCATGATCAACGGGCTCGGCGGCACCCCGGTCAGCGAGCTCTACCTGCTGTACGGGTACGCCCACGAGCAGCTGGGCAAGCGCGGCATCAACGTGCGGCGGAACTACGTCGGCAACTACTGCACGTCGCTCGACATGGCGGGGGCGTCGCTGACGCTGAGCCGGCTGGACGACGAGATCACCGGTCTGCTCGCCGCGCCCGCGGAGATCGCCGTCCGCACCTTCTAACAGACTCGTGCCGGGCGGATCTAGGGGGAACCGCCCGGCACGTCCCCGCTCTGGCACGGGGTGTGTCGCGGGCCGGAGTGTGCCGCGGGGCCGGAGCCTGCCGCAGGCCAGCGCGTGTCGCGGGCCGGCGACGGCGCTCACAGCAGGTCGGCGAGACGCTCGATCAGGGGCGCCGCGGCGGCGAGGATACCGGTCTCCTCGTCGGCGAAAGATTCCTCGAGGACGGCCGTGATCCGGTCGACCAGGGCGTTGCGTCCCGAGCGGATGGCCGCCAGGCCCGCCGGTGTCAGGCTCAGGATCGAACGGCGCCCGTCCGCGGCATCGGCGCTGCGCGCCACCAGGCCGAGCCGCTCCAGGCTGGCGATCGTGGTGCCCATCGCCTGCGGCGAGATCTGCTCGCGCCGGGCGAGCTCGGCCGCCGTGATGGCCCCGAGCCGGTCGAGCCGCGACAGGGCAGTCAGCTGCGGGCTGCTCAGCTCGCCGTCATTCCGCGAGTCCCGGACACGGCGCTTGAACGCGCCGATGGCGACCCGCAGCTGGTTGGCGGTCTCCCGGGCCGTTGGCGTCTGCGCGGCTGCACTCATGGTTAGCACCTTAGTTTCCAATCTCAGGCTCGGCTCCCTTCCCGGTCGCATTGGGTCAGGTGCGCCAGCGAGCCAATCGGATTGGCTCGCTGGCGCCAGCGCACCAAACGGCGCGGCGGACGGCGCGGCGGACGGGGCGGCGGACGGGGCGGCGGACGGCGCGGCGTGGCGCGAAGGGCTAGGCCGCCGGGGTCAGCCACAAGTTCACCGCGAGTCCCAGGCCCAGGAGTGCCGCGAGCCAGCGAAGCACGGCGGCGGGGACACGCCGCGCCAGCCGGGGGCCGATCATGCTGCCCGTGAGCATCCCCGCGCTGAGCGGGATCACGGCCCGCCAGTCGACCGGGCTCAAGGCGATGAAGGCGAGCGCCGACATGACGGAGGCGGCGCCGATGAGCATGTTCTTGAGCGCGTTCGCGCGTGCCATGCGGGGGTCCACGGTGATGAGCAGCAGGCCGAGGGTCATGACGCCCGCCCCCGCCCCGAAGTACCCGTTGTAGACCGACACCGCCAGCAGCCCGGCGACCAGCGCTGGCCCGCCCCCGCCACGGCCCTGGAACCGCGCCGAGATCCACGGCTGGGCGAGCAGGGCGAGGGAGCCGGCAGCCACCAGGAACGGGACGATCCGGCCGAAGGCCTGCGACGGGGTGGACAGCAGCAGCCCCGCCCCGGCTGCCCCGCCGACCGCGGTCACCCAGGCCCAGCGGCCTAGCCACCGTGCCCGTCCCCGCAGTTCGGGCCGGGAAGCGAGCGCGGAGCCGGGCCAGCACGCGACCAGCGCGACACTGTTGGCCACGTTTGCGGCCAGCGCGGGCACGCCCACGGCCAGCAGCGCCGGATAGGAGACCAAGGTGGTGATGCCACCCGCGGTCCCCACGATCCCGGCGAGCACGCCCGCGACGGCGATCAGGACCGGGGTCAAGAGGCCGGTCATGCGCGCGACTCGTCCGGCTGCCATCGCCCCGGTCGCCGGCCCGGATTCGCGGCCACCGATATCGCGACCCGGACGATAGCGCTATCCTTATCTTTCATAAACCACGATAGCAGCACCGATCAGCTCAAGCAGTGGCTGCGGGGCGAGGCCGCCCGGCTCGGCCCCGGTCAGCGGCTGCCCGCCACGCGGTGGATCGTCCAGAACCGCCGCGTCAGCCCGCTGACCGTGTCACGTGCCCTCGCCGAACTCGGCCGCGAAGGGACCGTCGTCGTCCGGCCCGGCGCGGGCACGTTCGTGGCTCAGCCGACCGCAACCAGCGGGCGCGCCGACCTGCCGGACTACTCATGGCAGACCGTCGTCCTGGCCGAACGCGCCATTGACACCGAAGGCCTGTCGGCACTGGCCGATCCCCCGCACGCGGACGGCGTCATCTCCCTGGCCACCGGTTACGCGCATCCGTCACTGATGCCGCATGCCGCGCTCCGCTCGGCCCTCATGCGCGCCGCCCGCTGGCCTGACGCGTGGGACCGCCCGCCCGCCGCGGGCCTGCACGGACTGCGGGCGTGGTTCGCGCGGGAGACCGGCCCGGGCACCGACGCCCGCGACGTGCTCATCACCGGCGGCGCGCAGGGCGCCATGTCCGCCGCCTTCCGTGCCCTCGTTCCCGCCGGCGCCCCGCTGCTGGTCGAATCGCCGACCTACTCCGGTGCCCTCTCCGCCGCGAGGGCGGCGGGCATACGGCCTGTGCCGGTTCCCGCCGATCGTGATGGGATCATCCCCGAGCATCTGGCCGAGGCGATCGCCCGCACCGGCGCTCAGGCGCTGTACTGCCAGCCCGCGTACAGCAACCCGAGCGGGGCGGTACTCGCCGCGGGCCGGCGCCAGGCCGTGCTCGACCTCGCCGGCGCCGCGGGCGCGTTCGTGATCGAAGACGACTGCGGCCGGTGGCTGTCCCACCGCCAGCAGGCGCCCGCGACGCTGCTGTCCGACGACACCGACGGCCGCGTCGTCTATCTCACCTCGCTGACCAAGGCCGCCGCGCCCAGCCTGCGCATCGGGGCGCTGATCGCGCGCGGCCCCGCCGCCAGCCGCCTGCAGGCGCTGCGCGCCGTCGACGACACATTCGTCTCCCGGCCGCTCCAGCAGGCGGCACTTGAGCTGGTCACCAGCCCGGCCTGGGAACGTCACCTCGAAACCCTGAACCAGGCCCTCGGCCGCCGGGCCCTCGCACTGCTGGCCGCGATCAGCCGCCGCCTTCCGGCCGTCAGCGCCACGCTTCCCGACGGCGGCATGCACCTGTGGGTCACGCTTCCCCAGGACTCCGATGACGCGGTCACCACCGACGCGGCCCGGCGCAACAACGTGATCGTCATGCCCGGACGGCCGTTCTTCCCCGCCGAGGCACCCGCCCCGCACTTGCGCCTGACCTTCTCCGCCGCCGCCGACGAGGCCGAACTAGACGAAGGAATCCGCCGTCTCGCCGCGGCCGCGCCCGAACTGACCGCGTAAGGGACGCGTCGGGAACGCGTTGACTTCTGTGACATCTGTCGGCAAAAATTCCCAGATTGGTGACATCCGTTCAGCGACACGGAGCCGGGAGTTCACCTCGCCTGAGCAGACCACTGACTGACAACGCCTCCCCGTCCCCGAGGCGGTCGCCTTGGAGGGTCTTCGGTGGCATTGGAAGTGGCGTTGGCGGAAGCCGTCACAGGTTCCGCTCCGGGCTCCGGGCTGGGGTCCCCCGGGACGCTGCTGCGTTCGTGGCGCACGGAGATGGGCTGGACGCAGGACGACGTCGCGCGGACGGTGCGGGTCAGCCGCGCCGCGGTGACCAGCTGGGAGACCGACACCCGGCGTGTCCCGACCCATGCCCTCCGGGACCTCGACTACGCCTTCGTGGCCGGCGGCTGCCTGGTCGATCTCGTGCGCGCGGGCGCCTCCCCGCAGGGCGACCGCGACGGTGCTCCGGGCGCGGGGCCCCGCCGCTCTTGGGGGCACGTGTTCCTGGGCGAGCCCGGACCGGTCTGGGCCTGGGTCCGCCCGGCCGCCGGTGACCGCGTGGCCGGCTACTCCCGCATGGGCCTGCTGGGGATGCGCTTCGACGAGGTGACCGGGCCGGACGGCATCTTCCTCACCACGCCGTACGCGAGCTCGCGCATGCCGCTGCGGCTGACGCTGAGCGAGCCGGGGTGGGTTGACTTCGGCCGGGGCACGATCCCGTCGTGGCTGGACCGCCCGTTCAAGACCAGCGCGGGACTCGCCGACGTTGAGGTCGTCGTCGCCGGGCACCCGATCGTCGGGCACTACGCGCGGCGCATCCGGGACCTGGACCAGGGCGATCCCGAGACGCTGCGGGACCGGCTGCGGAGCCTGGTCGGCCCGGAGCGGTGGGACCGGCTGGAACACCAGGCGCGATGGTGCGCGCCGGCCGCTGACGGCGCGCGACGCGGCGCCGCGAATGATCCCCAGCCGCCCGGGACGGCCGAAGAGCGGATGATGCTGCACCGCCGGCTGCGCGAGGCGCGGGGCATGTCGCAGGCGGGCGCCGCGGCGGCGGCCAGCGCGCTGTTGGCACGGGCGGACGGACCGGGCAGGCCCCGCGTCACCCGGCAGCAGGTACGCAACTACGAGGAGGGCCGCGCCAGCCGGGTCCGGTACCTGCCCGCGCTGCTCGACATGGCCTACGACGCGTTCGGCTGGAGCTGCCAGGAACCCGTACGGGTCACCCGGACCGGGGCGGGAGAATTCGAGGTGGACTTCCCCCGCTGGTGGGTCGGCCCGGTCGGCGTGACGGCCATCCCGTCGGCCGCCTTCCCGTCGCCCGGCTGCCTCACGCTGACGGCGCGGAACCGGCGGGCCGACTGTCTCCTGCCCGGCGGCGCCTCCCTGCCCGGCGGCGCCTCCCTGCCCGGCAGGGACTCCCGCACACCGGTCCCGGACGCCCGCGTACCGGTGGCTGACTCCCGTGCGCCGGTCACGGTCGAGCACCTGCGGATGCCGGACGAGCCGCCACTGCGCCTGCGGGTTCCGGCGGGCTGGCACCTGCGGGCGCACATGGGCCACAGCGCCGGCGCCGTCGATACGGACGCGCTGTGGTACCCAGTCGACGCCGAGGCGGCGGACCGGCTCTTCGAGCTCTCGGTCCAGACCTGGCTGCGCCTGCTCGGGCGCACGCGGGCCGACCGCGACCGGGTCCTAAAGATCATTTAGCGCCACATAACTGGCTATTTACCCAGATCCTTTGCCACATTTCTGGTTATTCCTGGCTATTTCCTTGGCCATCTTGCGCGAAGCGACCGTTAGGCAGCGCGCCGTTTCTCGTCTGTTCATCTGGACCTGTTGTTGTCGGGGCGACAGTACGGGCTTTTGGAATGGAGTTCCCCTGTATGTCCCTAGACCAGTCATCACTGCCGCCCGAGTCCGGCGGCCGGACCTCGCCGTGGACGCGCGGGCTCGCCCGGCCGGCCATGCGCCCGTCGGCCGGCCTGGCCATGGCGGCCATCGCCATCGTCGTCGCCGGCGCGGCCGCGGGCTGCTCGGCGAGCACGTCGAACTCGGCCAGCCCCGCGAAGCACAGCAGCGGCGCGGCCGGCCTGACGGCCGCACAGGGCGCGCAGGCGTCGGCCTCCCGGCTGAGCTTCAAGGCCCTCGGCATTAGCCTGGGCACCGGCAAGGGCGCCGCGGCGGCCGGCTCGGCCGGCGCCTCGACCGCCAGCACGACGGTGACCGCGACGGGCCTGTCCGCCCTGACCTACACCGCCACGGGCACCGACGGCGGGCTGTACAAGCCGCAGGGCGTCTCCGCCGACAACGGCACCGTGTACGTCTCCAACACCGGGGACAACGTGGTCGCCTCCATCGCGAACGGCACGACCACGGCCGTCGCCGGGTCGCTGGAGTACTCCGGCGAGAAGGGCGACGGCGGGCAGGCGTCGGCCGCGACCCTGTCCCACCCGACCGGCACCGCCGAGGACGCCAAGGGCGACATCTTCATCGCCGACGCCTCGGACAACGTGGTCCGCGAGATCACTCCCGACGGCGTCATCCACCGGGTCGCCGGCAACGGCACCGAAGGCGCCAAGCTGGCGCCCGGTAACGCGGCCCAGAGCGAGCTGGACCAGCCGGAGGGCGTGGCGGTCACCCCGAGCGGCGACCTGCTGATCGCCGACTCCGGCAACAACCGCGTCCTCGTGGTCACCCCGGCCGGGAAGATCGGCGTCGTCGCGGGCGACGGCATCGCCGGGTACCGCGGCGACCGCGGGCCGGGCGCGATCGCCGAGCTGAACCAGCCGACCGGTGTCGCGGTCGACGGGCAAGGCGATGTCTATATCGCCGACGCGTCCAACAACGTCATCCGCCGGGTGGACGCCAGGACCGGCGTCATCACCACTGTCGCGGGCGACTACGCCGCGGACCAGGCCAACGACGGTCAGGGCGGCGACACCGGTGACGGCGGCCCGGCCACGCAGGCGGAGCTGCAGGACCCGCAGGGCGTCGCCATCGACAGCGCCGGCGACCTGTTCATCGCCGACACGTTCAACAACGCGATCCGCGTGGTCACCCCGGCCGGCACCATCCAGACCCTGTGGACGGGGCAGAACACGCCGTACGCGATCGCGACCGACCCGTCGGCCGCCGGCACGGTGTACTTCGCCGACACGGACACCAGCAAGATCGAGAAGGGCACGTACAGCACCAATGGCTAACAAGCGCATTCTCCCCTTCAACCCGGCGATGTCCCGCCGCGGTTTTGTCGCCAGCGCGTCGGCCGTGGCTGGCGCCGCCGGGCTGGCCGGTGTCCTGCCCGAGCGCCTCGCCGAGGCCGCGACGATGTCGCCCAAGGAATTCAACCTCTCCCAGGTCAAGCACATCGTGTACCTGATGCAGGAGAACCGGTCCTTCGACCACTACTTCGGCACCTTCCCCGGCGCCCGCGGATTCTCCGACCCGACCGCGATCCGGCAGTCGAACGGCCGGTCGGTGTTCCAGCAGTCCGACCCGTCCAACCCGGACGGCTACCTCGAGCCGTGGCACATGTCCACCATCACCAGCGGCGCCGCGGCCGTGCCCAGCCTCAGCCACGACTGGCGGGACCAGCACGCGGCCTGGAACTGGGGCCGGAACGACCGCTGGCTGTACACCCACGTCGCCTCCGACGGCGACAGCAACGGCTCGTTCACGATGGGGCACTACGAGCAGGAGGACATCCCGTTCCACTGGGCCCTGGCGAAGGCGTTCACCCTGGCCGACAACTACCACTGCGCGGTGCTCGGCCCGACGGACCCGAACCGCCTGGTGTGGATGAACGGCAACAACGACCCGCAGGGCCTGTACGGCGGGCCGTGCCTGGAGACGTCGACCCCGAACCCGCTGACCTTCATCTCCGGCGCCGAGGTCCTGTGGAACGCCGGGTACACGGTGAAGAGCTACGCGGACGTCGGCTACTGCACGTGGGCGTGGTTCAAGAACTTCATCAACCACGACGTCGACGAGGCCCTGTACAACCTGGCCCTGGCGTCCGGCACTCTGTTCGGTGACGGCACCCCCGGCGGGATCGGCGACCCCACGAACCCGACGATGGCGACCGTCGCGAACCTGAACTTCGAGGAGGACTGCGCGAACGGCGTCCTCCCCGACGTGTCCTACATCTACCCGCCGGGGAGCTACTACCCGACCGGCGACAGCTCCGAGCACCCGCCGGCGATCCCGGCCACCGGCGCCCAGATGATCGCGTCCAAGCTGGAGGCGCTCGCCGCCAACGAGGACCTGTGGAACTCCACCGTCTTCATCATCAACTACGACGAGAACGACGGGTTCTTCGACCACGTGGTCCCGCCGACGCCAGACCCCGACGAGTACCCCGAGGAGTTCGTGCACGTCCCGTCCCCGAAGGGCACGCCCGGCGGCGGCCTGCCGGTCGGCGCGGGCTTCCGGGTCCCGGCGTTCGTCATCTCGCCGTGGTCCGTGGGTGGCCACATCTTCTCCGATGTCTCCGACCACACCTCCTCGCTGCAGTTCATCGAGGCGGTCACCGCGGCCGGCGGCCTGTCTGGCAAGGGCCCGGTCACCTTCACCCCGGTCAGCCGCTGGCGTCGCGCCACCATGAGCGACTTCACCGGCTCCCTGCGGCAGGGCACGGGTCAGTCGGCCCCGTCCAGCACCCAGTTCAGCCCGACCACCACCGCGGCGAACGCGACCGCCCAGAAGACGGCCTCGCTGCAGCCGATGCCGCCGCGGCCGGGCGCGACGCAGGACTTCCCCTACCTGCCCGGTAACCAGCACCCGCCCGTTCTCTAAGGGGCCCGTTCCCCGAGGACGCCGCTTGATGGTGTCATAGTGCCGAGCCAGTAGCCGGGCCGCCCGCACGCCGCGGGCGGCCCGGCGCGCCTGCTGGAGAATGGGACTGGAGGCATCGTGGTACCAGAGAGCATCAGGCATTTCATCGGCGGGCAGCAGGTGCGGAGCTCGTTCGGGAAGGCGTTCCCCGCGGTCGACCCGGCCACCGGGAAGGAGTACGCGCGGGTCGAGGTGGGCGTCGGCGCCGACATCAACCAGGCGGTGCTGGCCGCGCAGAACCTGTTCGGGCCGGGGCCGTGGGCGGACATGACGGCCCTGGAGCGGGCGGCGGTCCTGGCGCGGATCGCGGACGGGATCGATTCCCGGGCCGGGCAGATCGCGGACTTCGAGGCGCTCGGCTCCGGACTGCCGATCACCCAGGCCAGCCATCACGTCGCAGCCGCTGCCCAATGTTTCCGCCTCGCCGCCGGCCTCATTCGCGAACGGCACGGGGAGACCTCCGTCTCGCCCGGCCGGCCCGGCTACCTGGCGCTGCGTCCAGCCGGCGTCACCGGCGTGGTCACGTCGTGGCGCACGCCGTTCCTCGCGCAGGCGCGGGCTCTCGCTCCCGCGCTGGCGGCGGGCGGCACGGTCGTGCTGCAGGCCGACATCTGGGCGCCGCTGTCGGCCGCGCTGCTGCCGGAGATAGTGACGGACGCGGGCCTGCCCGCCGGAGTGCTCAACATTGTGCACGGCACCGGCAGCTGGCGGGGCACGCGCCCGACGACGGGGGCGCGCGACGCCCTGGTCACGCACGCGGGCGTGCCGCTGCTCTCGTTCGCCGGCGACGCCGCCGCGGGCGAGGAAGTCGCGCGGGAGGCCGCCGAGCGCGGCAAGCGCCTGACAACCAACCTGGCCAGCCACTCGCCGTGTGTCATCCTCGCCGACGCGGACATCGAGCGGGCGGCCGACAGCGCACTGTTCGGCGCCTTCGCCCTGAACGGCGGCCGCCGCACCGCCACCGCCCGGATTCTCGCCGAGCGCTCCGTCTACGAGGCCGTCGTCACCCGCGTCGCCGACGGCGCCGGCCGGCTCCGCGTCGGCGCCCCGTCCGACCCCGCGACGGAGATCGGCGCCCTGGTGCACGCCGAGCACTACGACCAGGTCATGTCCGGCGTGCGGCGCGGCATCCGCGACGGTGCCCGGCTGGCCGCGGGCGGGCGCCGCCCGGGCGACCTGACCGAGGGGAGCTACCTGTCCCCCACCGTGCTCGCCGACGTGACACCGGACATGCGGATCTTCACGGAGGTCATGTCGGCGCCGGTGGCCTGCGTGACGCCGTTCGACAGCGAGGAGCAGGCGGTCACGCTGGCGCGCGCCCTCACCGGCGCGCCCGCGGCCTACCTGTGGACGGCCGACCAACGGCGGGCCAACCGCCTGGCGATGGCCATCGGTTCCCCGATGACCTGGGTGAACGCACATAACCCGGACGACCTGCGCACCCCGCCTGGTCACGCCGAGATCGCGGACGACCTGGACTTCTACACCGGGTCCGGTGCCATCTACGTCGCGGCGGACGACGATCCCGCACCCCGCCTGTCCACGGGCACCGGCCTGCCCGGGTAGCACTCCGCTAGTCAGGCGGGCGGGGTGCCGTACTTCGCCGACAGGTCCCGGGTGGTCCACGAGTCACCGATCGCCGGCAGGGCCGCCCCGGAAACAGATCAATTCGCCATTATTTCCACCTTGATTAAACGGCGCCGCCAAACGTATGTCAACAAATCCAGCGAGGTTGCGACGGCCCGCACGACGGACCTGCCGCCCGCCGGTTCATGGGTCGTTGGCGCCACCAGACGCGTGGAAGCTTCCAGCGGGTGTTACGGCAGCAGGGTCAGCCTCTTCATGATCTTGTCGACCCGGTTGCGCGGGCCGATGACGCTGAAGGCGCAGACGGCCAGGTCCTGCGGGTCGGTGCGGGCGAGCTCGGCGAGGTAGTCGTCGTAGATCCGGTGCGTCTGCGCGGCGGTGGGCATGTCGACGACCACCGTGTCGGGGTACGACGCCGCCCGGGCCCGGACCACCGCGACCTCCTCGGCGCCGCCGCCCAGGATAGTGCACCCCGCCCAGGGCAGGCCGGGATGAGCGTGCCCGGAAGCGTCCGGGCCGCCGTGCGCGATCAGCCCGTCGACGACCGCCCCGGTCGCGGCCGCCACGCACGCCACGGCGTTGACCATCCGCCCGGCGGGGACGGCGGTGTCCACGACGATCACCCACTTGTACTTCGCCGAGCGCGTCGGCTCGCTGGTGACGATCTCCTCGGGCGCGTAACCCAGCCGCGGCGTATCACTGACGGCGGTCATCGAATCACTCTTCCTTTCGTACGATGAACCCGCAGCAGGGTATACGTAGTGACGAATAATTGATATCTAATCCGTACTTCATACGAAAGGCGAGCAATCATGGCCGAGCTGGACGAACTTGATACGGCCATCCTGCGGGAACTGCAGGCGGACGCACGGCGCACCAACCGCGACATCGCCGCCGCCGTCGGCGTCGCCCCCACCACCGCCCTGGACCGCACCCGCGCCCTGCGCGAGCGCGGCGTCATCCGTGGCGCCCTGCTCGACCTCGACCTCGCCAGCATCGGGCGGCCCGTCCAGGCTCTCATCGCGGTCCGCATCCGCCCGCCCAAGCGGCAGGTGCTCGAGGCCTTCCGCGACTGGGCCGCGCGGCTGCCCGAGACGCTGGGGGTCTTCGTGGTCAGCGGCTACGAGGACTTCCTCCTGCACGTCGCCGTGGCCGACAACCAGGACCTGTACGCCTTCGTCATCGACCACCTCACCCAGCGCCCCGAGGTCGCCGACGTCCGGACCAGCGTCGTCTACGAGCACATCCGCAGCCCGCGTGTCGACCCGGCGCCCCTCCCCCACCGCGCCCGCTGAGCCCACCAGCCGCCCGGCGGCCGGTGGTCAGGGCCGCTCGGCGGGCCGGAAGCGGCGCAGCCGCAGGCTGTTGGTGACCACGAACACCGAGCTGAAGGCCATGGCGGCCCCGGCGATCAGCGGCGACAGGAAGCCCAGGGCCGCGAGCGGGATCGCGGCCGCGTTGTAGGCGAAGGCCCAGAACAGGTTGCCCTTGATCGTGGCCAGCGTGCGACGTGACAGCGTGATCGCGTCCGGGGCGGCGCGCAGGTCGCCGCGGACCAGGGTGAGGTCGGCGGCCTCGATCGCGGCGTCGGTGCCGGTGCCCATGGCCAGGCCGAGATCGGCCTGCGCCAGCGCGGCGGCGTCGTTCACCCCGTCCCCGGCCATGGCGACGACGCGGCCGGCCGCCTGCAGCTCCTTGACCACCGTGGCCTTGCCCTCCGGCAGCACCCCGGCGATGACCTCGTCGATCCCCACCGCCTCGGCCACGAACCGGGCCGCCCGCTCGTTGTCGCCGGTGAGCAGCACCGGACGCAGGCCCAGGCCGCGCAGCCGGGCGATCGCCCCGGCGGAGGTGGGCTTGACGGTGTCGGCGACGATCAGCACGCCGCGCACAACGCCGTCCCAAGCCGCGAACACCGCGGTCTGCCCCGCCGCCTCGGCCCGCTCCGCACGCTCGGCCAGCGCCCCCGTCACGTTCCCGGCCCACTCATCCGTCAGCCACGCCGCCCGCCCTACGGCGACGGCGTGCCCGTCGACCACGGCCGTGACGCCGAGCCCGTGGTAGCTGGTGAAGTCTTCCGCGGGCGGCAGGTCAGTGCGGAGCCGCTCGCGCGCCCCGGCCGCGATCGCGACGGCGACCGGGTGCGCGCTGCCGTTCTCGGCCGCGCCCGCCAGCCGGTACAGCTCACGCACGTCCTCGCCGGGCGCGGCGACCACGTCGGCCAGCGACATCATCCCCGTCGTGACCGTACCGGTCTTGTCCAGCACGATCGTGTCGACGGCGCGAGTGGACTCCAGGACCTCCGGTCCCTTGATGAGGATGCCGAGCTGCGCGCCGCGCCCGGTGCCGACCAGGATCGCGGTCGGCGTGGCCAGGCCCATCGCGCACGGGCAGGCGATGATCAGTACCGCCACGGCGGCGGTGAACGCGGCGGCCGGTCCCTGGCCGGCGATCAGCCAGGCCGCCAGCGTGGCCAGCGCGATCGCGATGACGACCGGGACGAACACGGCGGAGATCCGGTCGGCGAGCCGCTGCGCCGGCGCCTTGCCGTTCTGCGCGTCCCGCACCAGCCGGCTGATCCGGGCGAGCTCAGTGTCCGCCCCGACCCGGGCGGCGCGGATCACCAGGCGGCCGGAAGTGCTAACGCACCCGCCGGTGACCGTGTCCCCCGCGGAGACCTCCACCGGGACCGGCTCGCCGGTCAGCATCGAGGCGTCCACCGCGGACGCGCCGGACTCGATCACCCCGTCCGCCGCGATTTTCTCTCCCGGCCGGACCACGAACCGGTCGCCCGCGCTCAGCTGAGCCACCGGTACGCGGATCTCATGGCCGTCCCGGAGCACCGCCGCGTCCTTCGCGCCCAGCTCGGCGAGCGCCCGCAGCGCCGCGCCGGAACGCCGCTTGGCGCGGGCCTCGAAGAAACGGCCGAGCAGGATCAGCACGGTCACGCCGGCGGCCGCGTCGAGGTAGGTGTCGGCGGCGCCCGAGTGCCCGGCGAGCAGCGTGAAGCCCATTCGCATCCCGGCCTGGCCCGCCCGGCCGAAGAACAGCGCGTACAGCGACCAGGCGAACGACGCCGTCACGCCCACCGAGATCAGGGTGTCCATGGTGGCCGCGCCGTGCCGGGCGTTGACCAGGGCGGCCCGGTGGAACGGCCACGCGCCCCACACCGCGACCGGTGCGGCCAGCGCGAGCGACAGCCACTGCCAGTTGCGGAACTGCAGCGCCGGGACCATCGCGAGCGTCACCACCGGCACCGCGAGCACCAGCGAAACCAGCAGGCGGCGGCGCAGCGCGGCGTTCTCGTCACCGATGTGTTCCGACGAGCCCGCCGCCTCCGGTCCGGCCTGGGACTCGGGCGGTGGCGGCAGCGCGGCCGTGTAGCCGGTCCGCTCGACGACCGCGATCAGGTCCTCGGGCGCGACCGTCTCCGGAAAACTGACCGCCGCCTTCTCGGTGGCGAAGTTGACCGTGGCGGTGACGCCGTCGAGCTTGTTCAGCTTCTTCTCGATCCGGGCCGCGCAGGACGCACAGGTCATCCCGCCGATCGACAGTTCAACCGCCAGCCGCGTGTCCGTCGGCATCGTCCCTCCCGTCAGGTACTTGGCGAAGCTCACTATTTATACCTTAACGGGGTATGGGTTAGGGTTCATAGCCCGAGCTGGCGTGGCCTTCATCACCCCCCTGCGCGCACCCCGCCCGTTACGATGAACCCGTGGACGCGTCGCGCCTTTCGGTCCCGCCCCCTCCCGCGCCCCCGGCGGTGGTGCCGCTCGCGACGGTGCTGCGCGCATGGGGACGGATCGGGTGCATCGGCTTCGGCGGGCCGCCCGCCCACATCCGCCTGCTGCGGCAGCTGGTCGTGGAACGCCGCGGGTGGCTAGACGCCCGGGAGTTCGAGGACGCCATCGCCGTCTGCAACCTGATGCCGGGACCGGCGTCCACACAGCTGGCCATCTTCTGCGCGTGGCGGTTGCGCGGACGGGCCGGGGCGCTCGTGGGCGGCGCCGCTTTCATCGTGCCGGGCCTGATCGTCATCCTCGCGCTCGCCGTGCTGTTCGTCGGCACGTCGCCCCCGCTGTGGGTGCTCGGCGCCGGCGCGGGGGGCGGCGGCGCCGTGCCCGCCGTGGCGGTGCAGGCCGGCTGGTCGCTGCTCGGCCCGAGCTGGCGGAACAAGAAGCACGCCGTCCGCTGGGTCTGCTACCTGGCCGCCGGGCTCGCGGCCGCGGCGACGATCGGCGAGTGGCTGGTGCTCGTCCTGCTCGCCTGCGGCACGATCGAGCTGCTGGCCCGCCTCCGTACCGCCCGGCCCGTCGGCCCCGGTGGCCCGGGTGACACCGGTGACTCCGCTGGCCCGCAGAAGCTGCGCGGATTCCTGACCGCGCCCGCGATCGCGCTCGCGGCCGGCGGCGGCGTGCTGGCGTCGGTGGCCTGGGAGGCGTTCAAGGTCGGCGGGCTGTCGTTCGGCGGCGGATTCGTGATCATCCCGCTCATGCAGGCCGACGCGGTCAGCCACTATCACTGGATGACCGGCGCCGAGTTCCTCAACGCGGTCGCGCTCGGCCAGATCACCCCCGGGCCCGTCGTGCAGACCGTCGCCGTGGTCGGCTACGCCGCCGCGGGCATCGCCGGCGGCCTGCTCGCCTCCGCCGTCGCGTTCACCCCGTCGTTCCTGCTGGTCCTGTTCGGCGGACCCCGCTTCGCGCGGATCCGCGGCAACCAGCGGGCACGGTCGTTCCTCGATGGCGCCGGACCCGCCGCCATCGGCGCCATTCTCGGGTCCGCCATCACGCTCGCCCGGGAACTGACCCATCCCTGGCAGTACGCGGTGCTGGCTGGGGCCCTCGTGCTCCTGCTCCCGCTGCGCCGCGGCGTCGTCCTGACGCTGCTGTCCGCCGCCGCGATCGGCGTCATCATCGCCCTGGCGACCGGTACCGTCTCCCCCTGACCGGTGAACCGGGCGTCAGGATCCGGCGAGGTACTGCCCGATCGCCTTCGTCAGGGCCTGCGCGATCATTTGCTGACCGTGCGCGCTGGCCGCGATCGACGCCTCGAAAGGATCGGTGAGGAACAGCGGCTCGATCAGCGCGCCCGGCATCTGGCTGGGCGTCTCGAAATAGCCCGCCTCGGCCGGCCCGAGCAGCATCAGGTGACCGTAGTTCTCGGCGGCGGCGTCGCTCGCCGAGCCCAGGCCGGTGTCGGGCTGGACGCCCTCGTTAGGGATGCCCCAGCCCTGGGCGTTCATGGCGCCGAGCACATCGCCCTGCACCAGGCTGGCCAGCCGCAGGTTGCCGGCCGAGAAGGCCCGGTCCTGGTCATAGCCGGTAACGCAGCCGGCGTTCCACGGCTCGCCGGAGTCCATGTAGATGCCGACCAGCACGTTCGCCTTGGCCATGTTGGCGCACACGGCGCGGGCCGCGACGTCGTTGTGCACGCCCTCTGAGGTGAGCAGGCCGCCGTCGGTGTCACCGGGCGTGAGCCTGGTGACCGTGGTGTTCTCGGTGCGGGAGACGACGACGCGGTATCCCCGGGCGCGCAGGCCGGCCAGCGCGTCGAGTTCGATGGCCAGGTTCACCGTGGACTCCGTGACGCTGGCGCCGCTTTCTGTCGTGCCGACCGCGCCGGGGTCGATCCCGCCGTGCCCCGCGTCGAGGAACACCGTCTTATGCTGGTCGCCGCCGGTCGGCGGAAACGCCAGGCAGGCACCCGGGCTGAACAGCGCCCGGTCGATCGCCTGCGGGGTACCGGGCGATCCGCTGCCCGTCGCGCGCATGTCCGACCCGGAGGCGCGCCCGAGGGACACCGCCTGACCCAGGCCCGCGTGCGAAACCGGGAAGCCGGCCGGGAAGATAAGCAGCGCCGCCACCCCGGCCGCCGCCACGCACGCGCCGCCGGCCACGAGCGCGATGACGCCGCTCCCGCGCAGCTTCACCAGACCATCCCTTTGTCCGAGAGCACCACGGCGCTCTTCACCATTACCGCCATCGGAAGCGGGAGCGACTGCAAGACCCGCTCGGCGGCGTCGAACAGCGAGACCTCCCGGAATCCGGCCGGAATTGTGACGCCGAGCTTGGCCAGGTTGCGGGCGGTCGGCCGGAGCCAGGCGATGTTCGCGGTCTGCTGGATAGCCGGCATGCCGCCGGGCGAGCGGGTGACAACGCGTACGGGAAGGTACGTACCCGGATCGATCCAGATCGTCTCCGACAGCGGGCTGCTCGTGCGGCTCGTCAGCTTGATCGCCGCCCTTCCGTTGACGACTTGCCGGCCGTCCTCGGCCAGCGCGCCGCAGGAGATCGCGGTCCGCACCGACGCGGCCACGGTCGCGGGCGGCGAGGTGACGGACAGGCCGGTGTCCGGCAGCTCCTCACGGAACAGCATCGGCAGATCGGTGAGCGCCGGGCCGCAGCCCCGCGACTTCGCGGACGGCGCGGCCGGGAAGGTCGGCATGGACTGGCGTCCCCACGTCCGCGTCAGGTAGCTGACCACCGTGTACACAGATGAGCTGGTCAGGCCCTCGTCGTAGGCCGGCTGTCCGTCCGGTGAGTACACGACCGAGCGCCACCGGCCGTCGTAGGACCATTCTTCGGCCTTGACCGTCGTGGCCGGCCCAGGCAGCACGGGGCTGGTGGTGGTGACCGACATCTGCGCCATCTCGCCGGGTTCGGCCGCGGTCAGCGCGTTGTCGACCTTCTTGACCACATAGGCGGCGCTGGCCGCCGAGCCCGTGCTCCCGCCCAGGAACGCGCCGGGCAGGAGAACCGCCACGAGGGCCACGGCGGCCGCGGTCAGCGCCGTTCCGGCCGCCGCGCGCAGCGCCAGCCGCCGGCGGCGACGGCGCGCGAGCCGACGAGTCAGCCCGGCGGGGGCCCGCAGCTCGGCGGTGAACCGCTCCATCCCCTCGCGGAGCAGGTCCTCGATCTCGGTGTCCATGATCACAGTCCATTCCGGCCGCAGGCGGCCGCCACGTCGTTCCGCTCATCCGCGTCGTGCCAGCCGTCGGCGAGTTCACGCAGCCGGGCCAGGCCGCGTGACGCCGCGGACCTCACCGTACCCTCCGCGCACCCGAGCACCGCCGCCGTCTCAGCGTCGGTCAGCTGCTCCCAGAACCGCAGCACCAGCACGGCGCGCTGCCGCGCCGGCAGCCGCAGCAGCAGCCGGACCAGGGCGTCACGCAGGTCCACGCCCCCGGTCTCGTCCGGCGCCTGCCACGGGCCGACGCGCAGCAGGTGCTCCTTCTGCCGCCACACGCCCGCACGCCGGTAGCCGTCAATCGCCAGGTTGCACAGCGTCCGCCGCAGGTAGCCCTCGGGATCCCCGTCGAACCGGCGCCACTTCCGCAGCAGCCGCTCGACGGCCGTCTGCAGCAGGTCCTCGCCCGCCTCCCGGCTGCCCGTGAGCAGCACGGCCGTGCGCAAGAGGTGATCGGCACGTTCGGCGAGAAAGCACTCAAGCTCAGCCGCGCTCCGGTCGGCCGCCATCCGCAGCTCCTCTCCGGGATTCCCCGTTCGAATACCAAGCACGAAGCACGCGGCGGAAGCGTTCCCGAAGTCGGACAGAAAATCAGGACAAGATCCGAACAACTTCGACGTTAAGGATAAAAATCCGTTTGCTGGTCGGGCGCCGATGTTCCACACCGCGATGACGGACCTGTCGCCGGCCGTCAGCGCCACCCTGGCGGCGCTGCTGCGTGACCTCGCCGCCGGCCTGTCGGCGCCCTTCCCCGAGACGGACTACGAGCCCATGGGCGAGGCGGTGCGCCAGCCTGGCGTCTCTCGCGCACTGGTGGACCGGTCATCCCGACGTGCCGTGCACCACTCTCGTCCGGGTGCTGAGCCGGATGGTCCGGGGACTGATTGACCTGCCAGTGGGGACGAGCGAAGGGGAACGGCCATGCCATCAATTGAGCTATCGACCGGGCGGATCGAGTATCAGGACATCGGCGGCGGCCCCGTTCTGGTCCTGCTGCACGGGCTGCTCATGGACTCATCCCTGTGGGACGCCGTGACCGCGGACCTCGCGGCGGACCACCGCTGCGTCGTCCCCACGCTCCCGCTCTGGCTGAAGGACTTCAAGCGGCCCGCACTGATCGCCTGGGCGGCCGGGGACCGGGTCATGCCACCGGAGCACGGGAAACGCCTGGCGGCATTGCTGCCAAACGCGACGTTGGTCGAGATCGCCGACAGCTACACCCTGATCCCCCTCGACCAGCCGACGGCACTCACCCGAGCGCTGCGCGGCTTCGTCCACCACCCCTGACGGCTCCCCCACCACCCCGGATGGCTCCCCCACCACCCCTGACGGCAACGTCGCGCGGGTTTTGGTGGCCAAATCGACGATGCGAACGTTTGCAACCAACCAAAAGTCGCACGAGGTTGAGTTCGGGGTAGCCTCGGGGGCCATGGAACTCCACGTCGGCTGTGCGATGTGGACCTACGCACCCTGGCAGGGCCGCTTCCTGCCGCCGTCGCTGTCGCCACGCGAGCGTCTCAGCGCGTACGCGACCTGGTGCAATGCCGTCGAGGGCAACACGACCTTCTACGCCACCCCCACCCTCGACACGGTGAGATCGTGGGCCGCGCAGACCGCCCCCAGCTTCCGGTTCATCCTCAAGCTGCCGAAAGCGGTCACCCACGAACATCGCTTTCGCGATGTCGACGACATCATGCGCGCTTACCTGGCCGCGATCGAGCTCCTCGGGCCGCGCGCGCATTTCCTGTGGATTCAGCTGCCGCCGGCCTTCGGGCCCGCCGACGTCGGCGCACTCACGAGTTTCCTGCGCCGTCTCCCTCGCGAATACCGGTACTGCGTCGAGGTACGTCATCGCGCGTTCTTCACGGACCAGCACGCGGAGGAGCAGTTCGAGCGGGCACTGTCCGGCTTCGACGCCGAATGGGTCACCTTCGACACCACCGTCCTGTTCGGTACTCCCCCCACCAGCGACGCCGAACGGGAGGCGTGGCGGAAGAAGCCGCGCCTGCCCCGCCGGTCCCGGGCCCTCACGTCCCGCCCCGTCGTCCGCTATATCGGCCGCGACGACGCGGCGCGGACTGTCGAGGGATGGCAGCCCTGGCTGGACACGGTCGCCGGCTGGCTGCGCGAGGGACGTTCCCCGACCGTGTTCATCCACACGCCGGACAACGTCGACTCCCTCGACCTGGCGCGTCGCTTCCACGAGGACGTTCGGGGCCGGGTGCCCGGGGTCGACGCGCTTCCCGAGCCGGTGCCGACGGGGCCGCCGACCCTCTTCTGAGCACGTTGGCCCAGGCAAACCGCGGTTGGCGGGGTTTCGGGAGGCGGCTCGAATGCGCATTCGCGCTTGCTCCCCAGGCTGCCCGTATGCGCATTCGAACACGTAATAGCGGGCTCGTTTACGCATTTGGGCCGACTGGGAGGCGGGGGGCGGGGCGACTGGGAGGCGGGGGGCGGGGC
>Ga0210389_10000961_pt1 | contig 24377 bp, 24 predicted proteins | sample IncBWH28OmetaG_FD_160127 | JGI IMG/M metagenome (GOLD analysis project Ga0210389, IMG submission 160127) | Forest soil microbial communities from Barre Woods Harvard Forest LTER site, Petersham, Massachusetts, United States - Inc-BW-H-28-O ...
GAAGCCGTTATTGTATGCATCGGCAATGCATGATGGACTAATCCTGCCCAATAGTTTACTGCCGGATATTCCGACCCAAATATTGAGCTTTCACCCCAAAAATTTCGATTTGGTTTATGATGGCGCGGTGCCGGCATCACAGGCCCTGGCACGATCATTAAATGTGCCGGCGGTAAGGCTGCTCCAGCAATATAAAACCGAGCGGTTTTACGACCTGCTGCACAAAGTAGGCATCACGACGCTGAACAAACCGGCAGATCATTATGGTTTGTCGTTGATATTGGGCGGCGGCGAGAATACGCTTTGGGAGCTGGCCGGCTCCTATGCCGATATGGCCAGGGTGCTTGATCATTACAATAAATATAATGGCAAATACGACCCGGCAGATTATCATAATCCGGTTTACTCGATCATGCCGCCCAGAAAGCCCGACTTGCAAAAAACAGGTTTGATCGATGCCGGATCGATCTATTATACGCTGCAGGCCATGGAGGAAGTGATGCGCCCGGGCGAGGAAATGCTTTGGAACAGGTTCAGTTCCACCCAGCGCATTGCCTGGAAAACTGGTACCAGTTTCGGTTTCCGCGACGGTTGGGCGATTGGCATAACGCCAAAATACGTAGGTGCCGTGTGGGTGGGTAATACCGATGGCGAGGGCCGGCCAGGATTAACCGGCATCAGTACTGCCGCCCCGGCAATGTTCGAAATATTCAGGTTGTTGCCCGTTAGCCGGGAGTGGTTTGACATGCCCGCCGGCGAAATGGTGAAGATAAAAGTTTGTAAACAAAGCGGCTACCGTGCGGGCGAGAATTGTGAAGATACTTATGACGAGTACGTGCCTAAGGGCGGCCTGAATGCGCCGGTTTGCCCCTATCACCAAATTGTCCATTTAACAGCTGACGGGAAATGGCAGGTTACCGGCAATTGCGTGCCGCCCAACCAGATCGTTAATAAAAAATGGTTTGTGCTGCCGCCGTCGATGGAATATTATTATAAAAGCCGCAGTTACGAATACCACCTATTGCCACCTTTCAGGCCGGATTGTGCGTTGGGTGAGCGGGGCAACCCCATGGAAGTTGTTTACCCCAAGGACGGCGCAAAAATATACGTACCGCTCGAAGCCGATGGCACGCGCGGCCGGGTAATATTTGATGCGGCGCACCGGCAGGCGGGAGTCAAGATATTCTGGCATTTGGACGATGACTATGTAGGGGAAACCAAAGATTTTCACCAGATCGCCCTGAATCCGCCGCCGGGGAAACATACGCTTACTTTAGTTGACGGGAATGGGAATGAAGTGCATGTGGGGTTTGAGGTGCTCTCTAAATAGTTAGCAGTGGGCAGTTTTCAGTCGGCAGTTGGCCGCTTACACATATAAGTGTCTCTCTACATTCTAAAAAACTGCAAACTGCCCACTCAAAACTGCCAACTGATACCTATATTGCCTGATGGAAACGGGGGTAAAAAATGCTTGAACAATACGACCTGGGCAACCTGATGGTGCTTGATATTGAAACGATTCCGCAACACAGCAGTTTTGAAGAGGTGCCCGAGCATTTTCAAAAGCTATGGGAACTAAAAACGCAATACCAGCGCAAAGAGGAAACCGCCAGGGAATTTTATGAGCGGGCTGGTATTTGGGCTGAGTTTGGCAAAATCATCTGTATTTCGGTAGGAATATTTGCCGGCGGGAAAAAGACCAGTTTAAGGGTTAAATCTTTTTCGTCGCACGACGAAAAAGAAATATTAGAAGATTTTTCCGCGCTGCTAAACAGCCAGCCGCCAACGCTGATATTATGCGCGCATAATGGCAAAGAATTTGATTTTCCTTATATCTGCCGCAGGATGCTGATCAATGGGGTAAAAATACCGGTGCAACTGGAAATATCTGGCCGGAAGCCGTGGGAGATCAACCACCTGGATACCATGGAGCTATGGAAGTTTGGCGACTATAAAAATTATACTTCGTTAAGCTTGCTTACCGCAATTTTTGATATCCCTACGCCGAAGGATGACATCGACGGCAGCCAGGTGGGTCGTGTTTATTGGGAGGAGAATAATCTGGACAGAATTTGCATCTACTGCGAGAAAGATGTGATCGCCACAGCGCAATTATTAAGGCGTTACCGCGGCGAGGAATTAATAACTGATGAATCGATCACTATAGTGGGCCGCTGATGCTACAGGTAAACGATCTTAATATAAAATTCAAAACACAAAACGGCTTTTTTGAGGCGGTTAAGGGCGTGTCCTTTCATTTAAATAAAGGCGAAACCGTTGGAATAGTCGGCGAATCGGGCTCGGGCAAATCGGTTACCTCACTGGCCATTATGCGTTTGCTGGATGAAAAACAAACCTTCATTCGCGGTGAGGTGTTGCTAAACGGGCAAAGCCTTTGCAAATTGCCGGAGGAGGAAATGCAAAAGATAAGGGGGCACCAGGTCGCCATGATCTTCCAGGAACCGATGACCTCGCTTAACCCGGTATTTACCTGCGGGTTCCAGATCACCGAAGCTATTCGCCTGCACCTTAACGTAAGCAAGGCTGAAGCAAAAGAAAGAACAATCGACCTGTTTAAGGAAGTGCAGTTACCCCGGCCGGAAGCAATTTTCGACAGTTATCCGCACCAAATTTCAGGCGGACAAAAGCAAAGGGTAATGATCGCCATGGCCCTCTCCTGCAACCCCGAAATACTTATTGCAGATGAGCCTACTACGGCGCTTGACGTCACCGTACAAAAAACCATTATCGAGCTTTTGCATAAATTAAAGGCAGAACGTAATATGAGCCTGGTGTTTATTTCGCACGATTTGGGGGTGATCAGCGAGATTGCCGACCGCGTTTTGGTGATGTACAAAGGCGAAGTAATTGAAGAAGCCGCGGTTAAAACTTTGTTTAGTCACCCAAAACACCCTTATACCAAAGGTTTGCTGGCCTGCCGCCCCGTTCCTGCCCTTCATTTAAAAAAATTGCCCGTGGTTGCTGATTTCCTCGACACCGAAAATAAAAAAGCAGCGAGCATTGAAAAAATAAGAGAAGGTTACGCCTACGAGCCAGGTGAAATTGCCGAAAGAAAAGAGAAGTTGTATGCACAGGAACCGTTGCTAAGGATCGGACAACTGAATACCTGGTTCCCGACAAAGAAAAACCTGCTCGGCAAGCCAAAAGAGTTTGTAAAAGCCGTAAAAGAGGTCAGTTTTGACGTTTATCCCGGCGAAACGCTTGGCCTGGTGGGTGAATCGGGCTGTGGCAAAACAACTTTGGGGCGAAGTATTTTAAGGCTGATCGAACCGACATCAGGCAGTATCAACTTTGAAAATACCGATTTACGTGCCCTCAAAAAAAATGATTTGAGAGAGATACGCCGGGATATACAAATTATATTCCAGGACCCTTACTCATCCTTAAACCCAAGACTTACTGTCGGTGATTCATTAATGGAACCTTTACAGGTGCACCAGTTTTACGCCAATAACACCAAACGCAAAAAAAGAGTTTTGGAACTGCTGGAGCGGGTAAACCTGCTGCCCGAGCATTTCAACCGCTACCCCCACGAGTTTTCCGGCGGGCAAAGGCAGCGCATTGTAATTGCACGTGCGTTGGCGCTTCAGCCAAAATTTATTATTTGTGATGAGTCGGTTTCGGCCCTGGACGTATCGGTGCAGGCACAGGTGTTAAACCTGATCAGGGAATTGCAGGATGAGTTTAAGCTGACCTATATTTTTATTTCGCATGATTTGGCCGTGATCAAACATATATCCGACAGGATGATGGTGATGAATAAGGGGGAGATTGTGGAGATGGGCGATCCGGATGAGATTTATTACAGGCCAAAGGAGGAGTATACGAAGAAACTCATAGCGTCTATTCCGGGGAACGAATCCTGATTGGTATGCGTGAGAGCGCTCCAAATTCGGCTAAAGCCGTTCTATTGTTACCATTTATTCCGTCGGCTAAAGCCGACGGCAATGAACAAAAAAGAAATTCATTGCCGTCCCATTTATGGGACGGGTTGAAAAGAAAACCGCTTCTGGCTTTAGCCAAAACAAGTTTTATCTTTGAGTAATCAAGAATCGGACATGAAAATTGGTGAGGTTATTACGGTTGATAAAGAAATTTTAGGTCGAACTCCTGTTTTCAAGGGGACACGTGTCCCGATAAAAAATCTCTTTGATTATCTGAAAGCAGGCGACTCTTTAGATGATTTTTTGAGTGATTTCGATTATATCCGGAAAGAATATTGCACAGCGGTATTAAGCAACGCGGAATTATTATTCACAGAGGCCTATGCCGAAGGTCCGGTCATGTAAAAAATCAGGCCATAAGATTTTAAGGTAAGTTAAAAATGACTGATGAACAATCCCTGGATTTTCAAACCCATGTGAGAAACATTCGGAATGAACGGCAATAGGTTATTGATTGTTAGGATAAAAAAATCCAATTAATTTTATTGTAATGAAATATCTTCTTATTTTATCAACCCTGATTGCCTCGATTTTCTCAATTCAAGGTTGCTCTGATAAGCCCAGCGCAAAACAACAATCTCCACTATCGGCCACTGATTATCATAAAATTGATTTCATTAAATTTATCTCAGAACGTAAAAACGACACCGTCGACTTCTATGAAGGTTTTTTGCTTGATAAAGAATTTGTAAACGTTTTTGAGCATGGCGAGTTTTACAAAAATGACGTAAATGAATTTCTTAACGCAGGGCACTTCACTTATCCGCAGATTGCGGTTTGTATTTGTGCAATGCAAAATCTTGACGTGACCGATTATGTAAAACTTTGTAATATTGTTTTATCACTATAACACCGGCAAAGTCACTGAGCCACTTTTAGAGGGCGCGATCTGTCCAAATTTTTTAAGAAAAAGAATCATCATAGACAATTTTAATAATCCGCAGGTCGCAACGTTGTTGTTATCGATACAAAACGACAAAAAGGTAGCTGATAGGGATTTCAGAAAATGGTTACCAAACATAATATCAGGTAAATCTTCAAGAGAACTTAAACAGTTTGATGAGGACAGCGGAGAAGCACCCAATTAGATTATTAAACGCCTATTGGTTTCTTTAATTCTGCAATCGGCACTCCGCTTTCCGCATTTAAAATCATTCCGAATTCGGCATCCCAACTTCCGCACTTAAAAACCCGTATCTTTGACCTGTACTTATATCTCCTATGTCAAAAAACAAAAAACACGCCTCTATCGACCAGGTATTCACCAAAATGGTGCTGGATATATTCGAACAGAACGGCAATACGCCGCTTAATTGCAAGCAGGTTTCGGCCAAATTAAATATTCATGACGCCGAAGCGCGTGAAGCAATTTTCGATATTCTAAAAAATGAGACAAAAAAAGGCACGTTAAAGGAGATTTCTCCTGGCAAATTCCAATTGCTGGTACTGAAAACCTTTATCGAGGGCGTGGTGGACATGACCAATGATGGTTCGGCCTTTATCGTTACGGAAGATGAGTTCGAGAACGATATTTATGTGGCCCCGCGTAAGTTGCGCAATGCCCTTAACGGTGATCGTGTAAAAGTTTACGTTTATGCCAAAAGTAGAGGGAAAAATAAAGAAGGCGAAGTAATAGAAATACTGCACCGCGCCAAAATGGAGTTTACTGGGATTGTGAAGTTATCGGAAAGGTTTGCCTTCTTTGTCCCGGACGACCGCAAGATGATGCACGATATTTTTATCCCGCTGAACGAGATCAACGGCGCTAAAAACGGGATAAAAGCGATTGCTGAAATAACCGATTGGCCGGTGGATGCCAAAAACCCCATCGGGCGTATCAAACAAGTGTTAGGTGTACAGGGCGAAAACGACACGGAGATGAACGCCATCCTTGCGGAATACGGCTTCCCTCTTTCGTTTCCATCAGAAGTAGAACATGAGGCTGAAACTATCCCCGATGTGATCAGCAATGAAGAGGTTGCCAGGCGAAGGGATTTTAGAGATGTGATTACCTTTACGATCGACCCGTTTGACGCCAAGGATTTCGATGATGCTTTATCTTTCAAAAAACTGGAAAATGGCAATTATGAGGTAGGTGTGCATATTGCCGATGTATCCCACTATATTAAACCAGACTCGGCATTGGATAAAGAGGCAGAAGACCGCGGAACATCGGTTTATTTGGTCGACAGGGTAATACCGATGCTGCCTGAGCACCTTTCGAACGGCTTATGTTCGCTTCGGCCAAAAGAAGACAAGCTGTGTTTCGCGGCGGTATTTGAACTGAACGAGGAGGCGCATGTCGTAAACGAGTGGTTTGGCAAAACGGTCATTCATTCGGACCGGCGGTTTACTTATGAAGAAGTGCAGCAGGTGATCGAGACCAAAACGGGCGACTTTGAACCGGAAATAACGCAATTGAATGCGCTCGCCTACAAACTCCGCGAGCGCAAGTTTAAAAACGGCGCCATCAGCTTTGAAACTACGGAAGTAAAATTTCAGTTGGACGAAACAGGCAAGCCCATTGGTGTTTATGTAAAAGAGCGCAAGGACGCCCATAAACTGATAGAGGATTTTATGCTGCTGGCAAACCGCAAAGTGGCCGAGTATGTAAGTAAATTGGGTAAGGGCAAACAGCGGTACACGTTTGTTTACCGTGTGCATGATACGCCGAAGCCGGAGTCGCTGGCAAATTTTGCACAGTTTGCTGCCAGATTTGGTTATAAGATCAATACCAAATCGGATAAGGAAACGGCCAAATCCCTCAATTACCTGATGGAACATGTGGAAGGCAAGAAAGAGCAAAATGTGCTCACTCAACTGGCCATCCGTTCCATGGCCAAAGCCATTTATACTACCAAGAGCAGCAGCCATTATGGGCTGGCGTTTGATCATTATACCCACTTTACCTCTCCCATCCGCCGTTACCCGGATGTGATGGTGCATCGGTTGTTGTTTCATTACTTAAATGGCGGCCAGTCGGCTAATGCCGAGCATTACGAGAAATTGTGCCAGCATGCCTCGCAGATGGAAAAAAAGGCTGCCGATGCCGAGCGTGCATCAGTAAAATACAAACAGGCTGAGTTTTTGAAGGACCAGGTGGGCCAGGTTTATGATGGGGTGATCTCGGGCGTGACGGAATGGGGCATGTACGTGGAGATCATCGAAAATAAATGCGAGGGAATGATCAGGCTTCGTGATATATCGGACGACTTTTATACTTTAGACGAAAAAAATTACGCGATCATCGGCCAGCGCAAAAAGAAGGTTTACCAACTGGGCGACGAGGTGAAAATAAGGGTGAAAAATGTGGATCTGACAAAGAAGCAGATTGATTTTTCCCTCGTGTCGTAGAGACGCGATGCATCGCGTCTCCCGCTGACAGGTAACAAACTTTAACCCGGTTATTTCGTTTCGAGACGCAAAATATTGCGTCTCTACATAATTCAGAATGAAAAAGTTAAGAGATTTACAATTAATTATAGAGGACGCTATAGCCAAACTGGAAATACCTGAACATCCAATTGAATTATACGAGCCCGTAAAATATATCCTTTCCCTTGGCGGCAAACGGATGCGCCCGGCTCTGTTGCTGATGGCCTGCGATTTGTTTGGCGGCGATGTAGAGGCTGCTCTGTCCCCTGCCCTGGCTATCGAGGTGTTTCATAATTTTACGCTGGTGCATGACGACATTATGGACAACGCGCCCCTACGCCGGGGCAAGGCGACGGTGCATGAGCGCTGGGGACAAAATGCAGGTATTCTTTCAGGCGATGTGATGCTGGTGCTGGCTTATCAACTGATGATGAAGGTTGAGGACGGCCTGTTGCGCACGATATTGGATGTTTTTAGCCAAACGGCGGTCGGCGTTTGCGAAGGGCAGCAACTGGATATGGATTTTGAAAAGCGGCACACGGTTGGGATTGACGAATACCTGAACATGATCCGCCTGAAAACATCAGTGCTGCTGGGCGGAGCGTTGAAGATCGGCGCATTGATCGGCGGAGCGAATTTAGCTGACGCCGAATTGCTGTATAGCTTTGGCGAACATTTGGGGATTGCCTTCCAATTGCAGGACGACATCCTGGATGTGTACGGCGACCCGGATAAATTTGGCAAACAGGTTGGCGGCGACATCATGTCGAACAAAAAAACTTACCTGTTAATAAAAGCGCTTGAACTGGCCAATTGGGCCCAGGCAAGTGAACTGAACGACTGGATAAATTCTAAAAATTTCGACAGTGAGCAAAAAGTAAACGCGATTACACAGATATACAACCAGCTGAATGTAAGGCAATATGCCGAAAATGAGATGGAAACGTATGCCGAAAAGGCGTTTAAGGCTTTGGAAGCCATCAGCCTGCCTTCTGACCAAAAACAATATTTACGAAATTTTGCCGGCGGGTTGCTGGTGAGGGAACATTGAGTAGATTTACGGAATGAAAACGGTATTCGCTTTAATATCCGCCTTATTTTTTTGGGGTGCCTCAAGTGCACAAACCTATATCACTACCGGGGATAGCTCCAGGACTTTAAGCAAGGTTGACGTAAATCCCGACCCTAACATGCTAAATTTTGATGCATATTTTATGGCGCGCGCTGAACAGTTACTAAAGCCAGCGCACGCATTGGGCACCGTAAATGCACAAATGTTTATTGGAAAAGATGGGAAAATTCTCAAGCCGGTAATTACGAAGCATTTAAGCCCTGATGTAGATTCGGCAGTCTTGAAAACATTGAGGTCCAGTCCACCTTGGATTCCAGGATCAAAAAATGGCGTACCTGTAAGGACCTTGGTAAAAAAAAGCTTCAACTTCGGTCAACTGATGGAGCTGAAAATAGCGGATCCTGGCGCAAACACGGTAGCCAGGCGAGATGCCGACGTTGCAATTGACGCACCCATCGCCACTGGTAAGCCCGATGACGGCGATCCCAATAAAATATATACCTCTGTAGAACAACTCCCTCAGTATCCGGGCGGAATAGGTGCATTTTTAAAATTCATTGATAATAATAACAAGTTAAAAGGAAAAGATACAGAGGGCCGGGGCAGAGTGATTGTAACTTTTGTTGTAGAAAGAGATGGCTCGATAACAGACATTAAGGTCGCAAGGAGTATTGGGCCCGATTTTGACGCAGAAGCGCTCAGGTTAATGAAGTTAATGCCCAAATGGAAGCCGGGAATACAAAATGGGCGCACGGTACGTGTGCAGTACTCAGTACCGGTAAACTTTATGGCCGAGTAATTCAGGGGTTGATTAAAAGATTACCCTGCTGAGCACAAAACGCTATTTAAAAAATTTTGCGGATGGGTTGTTGGTGAGAGAAAACTAGTTTAGTAATGATACGAGTCTTGTTCTTTATTATTACCTTTTTTGCTGTATCCAATGTTTACAGTCAACGACCGATAATGAGGCCGGTAGGTGGCGGGGAAAGTTATGAAGTTGTGACGGACTCAATGTTAAGACATGAGAAATATCTTTACACAGATGCAGAGATCAGACCTTCATTTCTTGGCGGACAGGATAACTTCGACCTCTTCGTTAAAAAAAATCTGAGATATCCTATTAAAGCTATTAAAAATAATACTCAAGGCAAGGTTACATTAAGTTTCATTGTTGAAAGAAGTGGCAGGCTTACACATATTGCCGTAATGCGCGGTATTGGCGATGGTTGCGACGAAGAAGCGGTAAGGCTACTCAAAAAAAGCTCGAAATGGAGCCCAGGGAAAATTCATGATATTCCGGTCAGAACACAAACGTCTATTGGAATTAAATTTTTAGTGTCCAATTGAGTTATGAAAAAAGAAGTGTCGGCTATCTAATATGATTTTATTCCCTCAATAAGCAACCCATATCTAGTAATTTTACCATATGAAAAAGACCCTTCTATCCGCATTTGTATATATCACCTGTCTAAGCCTCTCCGCCCAGCAACACCTCACCTCCGGCGGTAAGCTCAAACCCGAGCAGGCCATTATGGATATCCGCCATTACACGATTGCGCTGGATGTAAATTTTGATGAGAAATCAATTGATGGGTATACCACCATCGATGTGATCATGGCGCAGCCGACGCATGTTTTGTTGTTCGACCTGCTCGACTCGCTTGATGTAAAACAGGTGCTTGTCAACAATAAAAAAGAGCCGTTTGAATATAAAAACGATATGATCAGGATCAGCCTGGCGGATGAGTTGCCGGTCGGACGCGCCATTGTTAAGGTGGTATACGGCGGCAAGCCGCATGTAGCGGTGAGACCACCCTGGGATGATGGGTTTATCTGGTCGCGCGATTCCACCGGTCATCCCTGGATGGCCATTACCGCGGAAGGGACCGGCGGCAAGCTGTATTTTCCGTGTAAGGACCACCCTTCGGATGAACCTAACGAGGGTGTAGATATGATAATAACCGTACCGAAAGATTTAGTAGTTGCCGGGCCTGGCTTATTGCAAAACGTAACTAAACACGGCGATAAAGCTACCTATCATTGGAAAACCAATTACACCATCAACAATTACAGCATAATTTTTAACGTGGGCGATTACAAAGTCGTTAGCAGGGACTATACCACGGTTGACGGCCATCACGTGCCCATGCAGTTTTATGTATTGAAAGAGCATGCGGATAAGGCTGAACATTTTTTGGACATGCTGGTGAAGGTAACACACGAAAAGGAAAAGTATTTCGGCGAATATCCCTGGGCGAAGGAAAAGATCGGGATGGTTGAAACGCCGCACTTGGGCATGGAGCACCAAACCATGGTGGCTTATGGCAATAAATTTCGCTACACCAAAGTTGGGGGCGAGGATTACGACTGGCTGATGCACCATGAATTTGGGCATGAGTGGTGGGGTAACAAAGTCACCGCTAAGGATTGGGCTGACTACTGGATACATGAAGGCATAAATACTTTTGCCGATGTGCTGTATTACCGTGAGTTTGGCGGTGAGCGGGCTTATATCGACCAGTTTAAAAGCTTTGCACCCCGGATCGGTAATAAGGTGCCTGTTATCATAGGGAAGGATATTGATGAGGAAGCCGCCTACACCGACGATATTTATGCCAAAGGCGCATTTTTTATGCATACTATTCGCTATGTAATGGGCGACAGCCTGTTTTTCCCGGCGCTTAAAAAATTCGTCACCTCGCCGCAGTATACCTATGATAACCTGGTCAACACGGATGATGTGGAGCAGTTTTTCAGCAAGGAGGCCGGCCAGGATTTGAAACCGCTGTTCGACTTGTACCTGTATACCGTCGACAAACTGGACGTATATGTTAAGCAGCTGCCCGGCGATCAATATCTTATTCAGTTGCAAAACATGTCTATCCCATTGCCGCTGGATATTAGCTCCGATGCCGGCACCAAGCGGCTGGTGGTTAACGCGAAAGGTATAACCGTAAAAAGCAAAACACTGCCGGTGATTGATCCGGATATGTATTATTTGAAGAAAATCACCATTGAATAACAAATCAGGAATGAAAAAATATTTATTTACAATAATTGCCGCTTTGTATGCCATGTCGGCCACAGCCCAAAAAAGTGATACGCTGAAAGGGTTAGAAGCGGATACGCTGATATTCACAGCGGTTGAAAACATGCCGCAATTCCCGGGTGGCAAAGAGAAGTTTTATCATTTTTTGAGCAGAACGATCCGCTATCCGGCGATTGCAAGGGAAAAGAACATCCAGGGTAAGGTGGTTTTGACCATGGTTGTCGAAAAGGATGGTTCACTAACCCATCTCCGGGTGATCAAGAGTTTGTCTGATGATACGGATGAGGAAGCACTTAGAGTAATGAGGTTATGCCCCAGGTGGAATCCCGGAACACAAAATGGAGCAACGGTACGGGTACAATATTCCATGCCGATCAGTTTTACGCTTGCTAACTAATTATCATGAAAAAAATACTGCTAACCTTAACAACACTGTTATTGTTATCGACAGCACAGGCCCAAACTGCCGACACCGCTAAAACCAAAACAGCAAAAACCGCGAGCGTCGAAGTAACAATAGATTCCCCGGTCGGCGGCCCCGAAGACAAAGGAACGGTATTTACCTCTGTAGAACAGGAACCGGAATTCCCGGGTGGACTAGATGCCTTTTCCCATTTTTTAATCACCAATATCCGCTACCCGCAAACAGCACGCAAAAATAAAAAGCAGGGAAGGGTAATTGTCACCATGGTTATTGAAAAAGACGGCACGGTGACTGACGTGAAAATCGCCAGAAGCGTTTCGGACGACCTGGATGCCGAAGCGACGAGGGTAATTAAATTGAGCCCCAAATGGGTCCCGGGCATACAAAACGGCAGGCCTGTACGGGTTGCTTATGCGGTCCCTATTAATTTTACACTTGATAAATAATCACGATGAAAAAAATCCTGCTAACATTAGTTCCCCTGTTAATAATATTGACAGCCAAGGCCCAACTTACCGATTCAGCCAGAATTAGTAATGACAAGGTATTTGTGTCGGTAGAACATGTCCCCGAGTATTCTGGTGGTATCAGTCAATTTTATAAATTTTTGGCAAAAAACCTGCATTACCCGGCGGCGGCACGGGAAAATAACACGCAAGGACGGGTGATTATAACTATGGTAGTTGAAAAAGACGGTTCACTTAGCCAGGTAAAAGTAGCAAGGGGTATTGGCGACGGCTGCGATGAGGAAGCGGTAAGGCTTGTTAAATTATCCGCGCCCTGGAAACCAGGTGTACAGAACGGACGCGCGGTAAGGGTACAGTATACGCTGCCGGTTACTTTTGAGCTTTAAGGATAATTAAAAACACTTTAAAGCAAAAAGAGCCCTGAAGGTGCGCCATGTACAAACACGGGGCGAAGTCCTGTGAAAAAAAAGGCCCGTATTTTTAAAATACAGGCCTTTTAGTATGATCAAATGCTGAATTACTCAGCTGCTTTTTCTTCAGTATCTGCTGCTTTCTTTTTCGGCGCAGCTTTCTTTTTTGGAGCTTCCTCAACTGCCACTGCTTCTGCTACTGCAACTTTTTCTTCAGTAGCTTCTGCCACTGCCACTTTTTCTTCAGCTGCTTCTGCTACCGGAGCTTTTTCTTCGGCAACGGGCGCTTCCACTTTAACTGCTTTAGCAGCGGGTTTTGCAACCGGTGCAGGTGCGGCAACTTCGGTTACGGGCTCGGCGGCAACCGGGATAACCGAAACGTATGAACGATTATCGGCTTTCTTTTTGAAAACTACGATACCATCAGCCAGTGCAAATAAGGTGTGATCTTTACCTAAACCTACATTGAGGCCCGGGTTATGCGGGGTACCGCGCTGGCGAACGATAATGTTGCCTGCAATTGCCGGCTGACCGCCGAAAATTTTGATACCTAAACGTTTGCTATGTGATTCGCGGCCGTTTCGTGAACTACCGGCCCCTTTTTTATGTGCCATTTCTTAAATTTCTTTTTGTGATCCCGCCCGAAGGTTGGGAGCGATTAAACTTTAATTATAATGTTATACCGGTGATCTCGATCTTGGTAAACTGCTGACGGTGACCGTTTTTCTTTTCGTAACCTTTTCTTCTTTTCTTTTTGAAGACGATCACTTTATCACCTTTTAAATGCGACACGATCTTAGCAGATACTTTAGCACTTTTTAAATCAGCTCCTAATTTAAATTTACCTTCGTTTTCGGCTAACAATACATTGTCAAATTCAATACTAGCGCCTTCATCCCCTTGTAGCCTGTGTACAAAGAGCTGCTGGTCTTTTGCAACTTTAAATTGCTGTCCTGCTATACTTACTATTGCGTACATGTTTGTTAATTATTGTTTTTAAAATTCGAGGTGCAAATATAGAAATAAATTTTAAAAAAAGCAACGCTATCAAATTACAACCCGCATTGTTTTTTTAAAGCATCTCCATATCCGGGAGAAATCGATTTTCCGCCCAATTTCATGCATTCGTTATAATATTTCAGTGCATTGGTGCAATCCTGTTTATAATAATACGCCGCAGACAACTTAAACAAGGTATTTTGATTGGTTGGGTCAACTTTGTACGATTGAATAAACAGGCCGATCGCTTTATTCATATCGTCTAAATTTCTAGTGTTTTCGTACAAAGTCATATAAATAGTCGCTTTGTCGGTCAAAATATCACTACTTGACGGATTGATCAAAAGTCCTTTTTCATACTGATTTAGCGCTTCTTTGGTGTCGCCGAAAGTAAAATATACCGCGCCGAACCCCCAATAGGCGTTTTCATTGTTTGGGTCGAGAAGCCAGGCCTGGTTAAACCTGCGCATGGCTGTTTCTAAATCGTGGCGATATAAATAATCGAAGCCTAGTCTTACTAATTCCTCAGAAGCCTTATGACGTGTACTTTCATGTTTTAATTCTTCTTCGATAAATTTCTGATCGTCCGCAATATGGTCTTTATCCTTCTTTACATTTCCATATTCGGGCCTCAAATTAATCTCTGATTTCGCATCTTCCTGAAATTGCGAATAGCTTATCTGCTGCGCTATTGAGCAGATCGGAAGTAACACCATCCAAACGAAAATATACTTCATGATTTTTATTTTTTCTGCCGGTCGTCCGCCCCGCTTATCACAGTCTCAATTTCCCGGATCAGCAGGCGGTTAGCGTCGGCAAGCTTCTGCGGACCATCATAGTTGGCGTCAAATAAAACTGTTTTGGTTTTCTGCCGGTAATTCAGTTCGATAAAGTATTTAAACGGTTTTGCGCCATCGTTGCTGGTTGTATCGGTATTGAGTTCTTTGGCGGGAAATTCCCAAAAGCCAAGTTCCGCGGCTTTGCGGTGCAGGTATAGGAGATCGTTACGGGTTAAATATAAGCGGGTTTTTACCAATTGATTTTGCCGGTTGAGGTATTGATATTCGCCGGTAGCGGAGTTGTACTGGTTAACCAGGCTATCCCCTTCGCCATATTTAAATACAATAGATTTAAATTCGGAAAAGTCATACGGCGACGGCGCAAATATCTGGTCGTAATAACTAAATATTGTATTTTTTGCCGCCAAAAAAACAATTACCAGCGCCACAATGGCCCCAACAAGCAAAAACCGGCGACCTAAAATTCCCTTACTTTTTCGCTTCGAGATCAAAAAAATAACCGCAAAAACCAGGGTTGCGCAAAGCAGGATCAAAAAAAGGCCAAGTCCATCGGGTGAAGTCATATCGGGTTATTTACTTTGCCTTTCTTCAGCTTCGCTTAAAATTTTTGTGATGTCCTTGATCATTACCGTATTGGCATCTTTTAACTTTAAAGGACCATTGTAGTCGGCATCGAATAAAGCCTGTTTGGTTTTTCGCTTATAATTGAATTGAATAAAATACCTCGGGGCCTTACCATATCCAGGCCTTGTGCTATCAGTATTTATCTCCATGTCCGGAAAATCCCAGAAACCCAGATGTCGCGCGTCAACGTGTAAGCTATCCAACTCAGTTTTAGTTAAAAATAAATGCGTTTTTACAAGCGAATCGTGTTTGTTTAAATAATCATATTCGCCTGTCCCTGAATTATAGTAGTTAACCATGCTGTCGCGGCTCCCGTATTTAAAAACAAATGATTTAAACTCGGAAAAATTGTAGGGGGCGTGTTTGAATACCTGTGCGTAGTATATCAGGCTGTATGCGAGAAATGAGCCGACTATAGTAACCAGTAGAAACGTCTTTTTTGCTCTGTCCGTCATGGAAATCAATTAGTTTTGGGCTGCAAAGTTAATATTTCATTTTAATTCATTTTCCCATTTGCTTACTACAGCGGTGGCAACTGCATTCCCGACCACATTTGTCGCGGATCTGCCCATATCCAATATTGGGTCGATTCCTATTATCAATGCAAAACCCGCTTCAGGGATATTAAATTGAGGAAGTATAAGTGCCACCACTACCAGCGCTGCGCGTGGCACGCCTGCTATTCCTTTGCTGGTAAGCATTAAAATCAACAGCATGGTTAGCTGCTGCGCGAGTGATAGGTGAATACCGTAAGCCTGGGCAATAAACAGCGATGCAAAGGTCATATACATCATGCCGCCGTCGAGGTTGAAGGAATAGCCCAGCGGCAAAACAAAGCTGACTATTTTGCTGCTGCAGCCAAATTGCTCCAGCTCTTCAAAAAGCTTTGGATAAGCGGCTTCGCTGGTTGAAGTACCAAAGGCCACCAGTATCGCATCTTTTATTTTCCCTATCAACCTGAAAACTCTTTTGTTAAGGATAAAATAGCCAGCAGCAACAATAAGGAACCACAAAATGAGCAACGAAAAATAAAACTCGCCGATAAAAACGGTATAGGTTGATAAAATACCCAGCCCCTGCTTGGCAATGATAGCCGCCATGGCGCCGAAGACAGCAAGCGGCGCCAGGTACATTACATAGCCGGTAATTTTAAGCAGCACCTGTGTGATGGCCTCGAAAACTTTTATGATGATAAGCCCCTTTTCGCCAATGGCGGCGGTGCCGATACCAAAAAATAACGAAAACACGACGATCTGCAAAATCTGGTTGCCGGCCATAGCGGCTATAAAACTTTCCGGGAAAATATGCTCGACGAAGTCTTTTAACGAGAAAGGCGTTGCCGGCAGGATTGTGCCGGGATCAGCATAAGGCGCCGTAAGATTTACCGCCTTGCCCGGTCCGAAAAGGTTAACCAGCAGCATGCCAAGTAACAGCGAAACCAGTGTTGCACCCAAAAACCATAACAGCGTTTTACCGCCAATACGGCCCACGGCTTTAATATTGTCGACCTTAGCTACGCCAACTACCAGCGAAGTAAACACCAGCGGCGCTACAATCATTTTGATCAGCTTCAGGAAAATATCGCTTAAAATGGTGAAGCCCTGCAGGCGCTTTTCGCGGAGTGCCTGGTTAAATCGGCTGTGCGCAGTAAGCAAAGCCCGTTGCTGTATCAGCATCTTGTAATCGCGGTCGGTGGTATCCTTCAGCCCCGGTAGCGCCTTTTGTACGCTAACTATCCCGGCCTGGGCATTGCTGATGCGGGTATTAATTTGGTTGATAACCAGTACATTGAACAAATACCCGGCAATTATCCCCAAAACGAGGGCGACAAAGATGTATAAGGTAAGTTTGCTTTTTTGCATTTTAGTGACCAGAGGCTGGAGATTAGAGATTAGTTGTTTTCGCTTAATTTAATCACCCGACTGTTTTCTCAACCATGTTATATAGCCGTTGATCATTCGCATACACTCTTCACAATCTTTTGCGAGGGAATCCAGCGTGGCCTTGTCAATGTATCCGTCGTCATTCGCGATTATCAGGTGATCGATAGTTTCCGACGCAGATCCGCGAGCATTAATTAAAAACCTGGCTGCATCTGCATAATGAAACCTTCCGTGACCCTCCGCAATATTGTTGCCGACCGACCTTGAATATCTAATGATTTGATCAGTCAAACGATATTTTTCTTCGTTGGAAAATGAAGTAACCAGTAATTTTATCGCGGTCCTCAATGCCCGCGCTTTTTTCCAAACCTCAAGATCAGTGAACGAAGCCATCAAATATAGTTTTTGTAAAAGTAAGCCAAATTGAAGCTACTTTTTCTAATCTCTGATCTCTAATCTCCAGTCCCTGATCTTTACCTCAAATGCGCCCGCAGCATCCAGGCCATTTTCTCATGATCCTCCATCAGGCCGGTGATATAATCACTGGTGCCGTAATCGTGATATTTGGAGGCGAAAGGATCGATATTGCCGCGGATAAATTCGATGATGCTTTCGTGGTCTTCCAGCAATTCTTTGATGAAAGACAGGCTATCGTTTTTATCCCGGGTTTTTTCGGTCAAATGCGTCAGGTCCAAAAAGCTTTTCAATGTTGCCGGCGCGTAGTGGCCAATAGTGCGGATACGTTCGGCCACGCTGTCCATAAAGTCGTCCAGTTGTTCGTACTGGCTTTCAAAAAACAGGTGCATCGAGTGGAAATCGGTTCCCTCAACGTTCCAGTGTGCATTGCGCGTTTTGGTATAAAGCACAAATTCGTCGGCCAAAAGTTTTGCCAGTTGGTCCGATACCGCCTTGCGGCTTTCCTGGTTAATTCCGATGATGTTCATGATAGTGATTTTTGAAAGGCAAAAATAGTTGTAAAAGTTGTAAGGGTTGTAAAAGTTGTAATGAGTTGACGAAATTTACAAAAGGTCAACTTCTGTAACCATCGCAAAAATAGTTGTAATAGGTTGTAAGGGTTGTAAAAGTTGTAATGAGAGTTGTAATGAGTTAAGAAAAATTACGGAAGATTAACTTCTACAACCCTTACAACTTCTACAACCTTTACAACTTAACTCAAGCAATCTTCTCTACCACCACCGCAGTGCCATAAGCAAGCACCTCGGTAACACCCTGTATTACCTCATTAGCGTCGTAGCGCATACTGATCACCGCATTGGCGCCATGCTCATGGGCGTGCTGCAGCATTAGCTGGTATGCTTCTTCGCGGGCGGTTTCGCAAAGCTCGGTATAGATGGTGTTGCGTCCCCCAAAAACAGTTTGCAGGCCGCCGACAAAGCTGCCCCCTACACCGCGCGAGCGTACGGTTATACCCCTTATGATGCCTAAATGCTGGGTTACTTTGTACCCCTCTAAAAATGTGCTGGTTGTGACTAACATAGTTTTGAATTAGTGAGTTGGTGAATTAGTGAATTAGTGAATTAGTGAATTAGCGAATTAGTGAATTGATGAATTGATGAATTAGTGAGTTATTGAATTGTTGTTGCTGGATTGAGTTGTGGGCAGATAGGTTTTAGCCTATCTGTTCTGCGGTTAAATATAAGGTTTTAGTGTTAATTTATAGATTACCGGCATAGCGTATCCATCGAGGAACGCTACGGGCAACGGGGCTGCGGGTTCTACAAAAAGCTACTGCTTTTTCGGCGGCAGATCAGCTAAAATTATAACGCCATAATTTTTGCCGGTAATGCCGTAGTTTTTGGCCAGTTCGTCTTTGCCGATGACCGAAATGCTTTTCAGGTTTTTATCGCTGATGTCCATCGGCTGGTTATCAAAGTCGCCGGTAATCTGGCGACCGTTTAAAATAAATTGGAAAGATGAGTCATTTTTGGGGTCGATCGGCAATTGAGCCAGGTCCTTTGATCTCGACTTAAAATAGGCCCAGTAATGCCGTTTAGCCACATCTTTGGTTTCGATATAAATTACCCCGTTTTTGCCATCCTGCCCTACCAATTCCAGCGCCCTTTTGCCTTTAACCACCGTTATGGCAACAAAGTCTGCGGGGTCGAAATTTTCCAGCGCCATCCTGTTCATCCTGATGCTATCCAGAAAGTATATTGGGTCGCCCGGATTTTTGTCCATATAAAAATCTTTCGGTACAAACTGACTAAAGCTATAACAGGAAACCACCAGGTCGGCCGCCGCTATTGGTTTATCCAGGTAATACGCCTCGTCAATTGGGAATTGCGGTTTTTTGTTGGTGTCGATCTTTACAAAAAATGACAGCGTATCGTTTGAAAAATTCCAATACGTTGAACAGCCCCGCGAACCCCAGGCATCTTTTAACTTGGGATATAATTTAAAAAGGTCTTTAAGGCGCATATTTTGCAGATCGAGGAGCGTACCATCCGGCAATTTGCCTTTGAACTGCCGGGTGAGCCTGATTTTACTGATTTGGTTTGTGGTTTGATCTCTTTGGAAAATCATCCCGGGATATTTGCTGCTGTAATAACCCATGCCTGCTACGTAGCGCGAATCCTGGGCAATGCAGCCAGGAGGCGTGTCCATTTCTTCCACGGTAGTATCTTTTAACCCGGCTGCCCGCAGCGAATCGAGCGTTGTATTGCAAAGGCACAAACCGTTTATGCTTAGTTTTTTGATGAGCGCGGCATCTTTCACCTGCGCCTGGCAATAATTTGAAGCGCCGGTTAATAAAACAAGCAGTGCTAAGGCTGGGAGCGCTTTGTTAAAGTTCATGGGTGGAAAGTACAGAAAATTGCGGGGAATTGGCGGCGGTGTGGGTGGTGACATGGGTTTGGGTTTAGGTTCAGGCAGGACAATCGATGGGGATAAAAAATAAAAAAATTCAACTGCGCAAATAGGCTGCGCATTACCTCCCCTATTTAGCACAGTTTTATTAGCTTTAAAAACTTAATATTTTCATACTTAATATGCTTTTAACCATAACTACAACACACTACCCGGCCACCGACCTGGGCTATCTCCTGCATAAACATCCGGACAAAATCCAGACTTTTGACCTTTCGGCAGGAAAAGCGTATGTTTTTTATACCGAGGTGAGCGAACAAAAGTGTTCGGCTGCGCTACTATTGGACATTGACCCGGTAGGTTTGGTGAGAAGCGAAGGGCCGAGGGGGAATGATTTTGCCCTGGAACAATATGTAAACGACAGGCCATACGTGGCCAGTTCGTTCATGAGTAATGCTATCAGCAAAGTTTATTCTTCGGCAATGAACGGGAAGTGCAAGGATAAGCCAGAAAAGGTTGATGTAGCAATGCCTTTTAGCGTGAAGCTGGCTGTGCTGCCGGTTAGCGGCGGGGAAGCCGTGTTGAGGCAGCTTTTTGAACCGCTTGGGTACCGCGTTGATGCCATACAACACCCGCTTGACCCTGCCTTCCCCGAATGGGGTGACAGCCGGTATTTTACGGTGGAACTTAACCACGTAATAACGCTGCAGAGCCTGCTTTCTCACCTGTATTTGCTAATTCCGGTTTGCGACAATGACAAGCATTATTGGATAGCCAATGATGAAATTGAAAAGTTACTCGACAAAGGAAAAGGCTGGCTGGAAACGCATCCGTTGAAAGAAATGATCGTACGCAGATATCTGAAAAACCAGCGCGCTATGGCCAATCAGGCATTGGGTGTGCTGTTAAGCAAGGATGAAAGTGACGATACCGACGAAGAAGTGTCATCTGAAACAACAGAAGCGCTTACAGAACCAAAACCCAAGATACACGAATTGCGCTTGCTGGCAGCCAGGGACCAACTTTTACATGCCGGCGCAAAAACTGTTGCCGACCTGGGTTGCGGCGAGGGCCGGTTGACCAGGCTCCTGATGCAGGAAAAACAATTTGAGTTTATATTGGGCATGGACGTAAGCTACCGTGCGCTTGAAGTTGCTAAAGACCGGTTAAAACTGGACCGCCTGCCGCCTAAACAAGCAGAACGGGTAAAACTGGTGCAGGGCTCTCTCACCTATCGCGACAAACGGCTACGGGGTTTTGACGGTGCAGCGCTGGTAGAGGTTATAGAACACCTTGACGAACCACGGCTGGCCGCTTTGGAGCGCGCTGTGTTTGAGGATGCCCGGCCGAAAACGGTGGTGATCACCACGCCCAATGCAGAGTACAACGTGCGCTTTGAAAATTTTGAAGATGGCAAAATGCGCCATAGCGACCACCGGTTTGAGTGGAGCCGCAAGGAATTTGAGGATTGGGGTAACGGTATTGCAGCATGCTACGGTTATACGGCTGTATATAAATCAGTGGGTGAAGTTGATGAAGAGGTGGGAGCGCTTAGCCAAATGGGAATATTTACGTTAAAAAATTAAACAAAATTATTAATTGAAAAGATATTCATGTTACCCAATAAATCTATACAAATACCCGAACTTTCGCTGGTTGTTTTAATCGGCGCCACGGGCTCGGGCAAATCAAGCTTCGCTAAAAAACACTTTAAGCCGAGTGAAATCGTTTCGTCGGACGCTTGCCGCTCAATGGTTAGCGATGACGAAAATAACCAGGCGGCAAGTGGCGATGCGTTTGAGCTGGCGCGTTGCATTACCGGCATACGCCTAAAGAACGGCCTGCTTACCGTTATCGATGCAACCAATGTGCAGGAAGAATCACGTCGTGATTGGATAAAACTTGCCCGCGAACACCATTTTTTACCTGTGGCTATCGTTCTGAATTTATCTGAAAGGGTATGCGCAGATAGAAACGCTTTAAGAAGCGACAAGGCTTTTGGAGCTCACGTTATTCCGCAGCATATCTCACAATTGAAGCGCGGCTTTAAAAAGCTGAAATTTGAAGGGTTTAGGAATATTATTGAGTTACGGTCGCCGGAAGAAGTGGACGCCGTTATTAACATTATTCGCGACCCTTTATACAACAATAAAAAGCAGGAAAAGGGGCCGTTTGATATCATAGGCGACGTGCATGGCTGCTATGATGAACTGGTTAAGTTACTGGCTGAACTGGGATATTTGGATAATGGCAAAAGCTTGTTTCACCCGGAAGGAAGAAAAGCCATTTTCGTTGGCGACCTTGTTGACCGCGGACCAAATACGCCGGCGGTGTTAAAGCTGGTGATAGCGATGGTTGAAAGCGGGAATGCCTGGTGCGTACCCGGCAACCATGATATTAAGCTGTTAAAATGGTTTGATGGCCGAAACGTGCAAATAAAACATGGGCTGGAACGATCGATTGAACAATTGGTTAACGAAACGCCGGAATCACGGGAAAAAATGAAGACTTTTTTGGACGGGTTGATCAGCCACTATGTATTTGATGAGGGCAGGCTGGTAGTTGCGCACGCGGGCTTAAAAGAGGAAATGCAGGGTCGCGGTTCCGGAGCGGTAAGGGAATTTTGCCTGTTTGGTGAAACGACCGGCGAAACAGATGAGTTTGGCTTGCCTGTACGTTATAATTGGGCATCCGAATATAAAGGTCGGGCCAAGGTGGTTTACGGGCATACCCCGGTACCGCAGGCCGAATGGCTTAATAACACTATCGATATTGATACAGGCTGTGTATTTGGCGGGTCGCTTACGGCGTTGCGTTATCCTGAGAGGGAACTGGTTGCCGTTAAAGCCGCCGAAGTGTACAGCGAACCCGTGCGCCCGTTGGACTACGAAAAAATATCCGCCCTTAACTTGCAGCAGGAAAGCGACAATGTGCTGGATATCGGGGATTTTACCGGAAAACAGATTGTTGAAACCAGGCTGGCAAACAACGTCACCATAAGGGAAGAAAATGCCATCGCTGCACTGGAAGCGATGAGTCGCTTTGCTGTTAACCCTAAATGGCTGATTTACCTGCCGCCAACAATGAGCCCGGCCAAAACCAGCAGTTTGGCTGAATACCTTGAATTCCCGGCCGAGGCTTTTGAATATTACAAAGAAGCCGGCGTTAGTAAAGTGATATGCCAGGAAAAACATATGGGCTCGAGGGCGGTAATTATCGTGGGGCGAAATGAAGAAGCGATCAGTAAAACCTTCGGCATTACCGGCGAGGGAACCGGCGTTATTTATACACGTACCGGCCGGCCATTTTTTAACGATAAGGAAACCGGACGGTATTTATTGTCGGCATTGAATGAAGCGTTGACCACCTCGGGCTTTTACGACACTTTTGATACCGACTGGGTATGTTTGGATACGGAGCTGATGCCCTGGAGCGCAAAAGCACAGGCGCTTTTACAAAAACAGTATGCGGCAGTAGGTGCATCGGCAAGCCATGCCCTGCACGAAACAAATAAGGCCCTGGGGCAGCTACTTAAAAGGAACATCGGCGGAAACGAGTTGGCTAACCTGTTTGAAGCCAGGGAGATGGAAGCAGCCCGATTTGTAAAGGCCTATCAAACTTATTGCTGGCCGGTTAACAAGCCCCAGGATCATAAAATTGCCCCTTTCCATATCCTGGCCACGGAGGGAAAGCAGTGGACAAATGAGAACCATGAATGGCATATGGAGCAGATCAAAAAAGTTTGCCTGGCCGGTGATGAGACCCTGCTGGCGACACCCTATCAGATCGTCGATCTGAATAATGATGAAAATGTTAACGATGCGACGAATTGGTGGTTGAACCTTACCGAAAAGGGTGGCGAAGGCATGGTAGTGAAGTCTTATAATTTTATAGAAAAAAATGCGAAAGGAGTTATACAGCCGGCTATAAAAATAAGGGGCAGGGAATACCTGCGGATAATTTATGGTCCTGAATATACCGAATCGCAAAACATGAGCCGGTTAAAGGCACGCGGCTTGCATGCAAAAAGAGCGCTTGCACTAAGGGAATTTGCGCTGGGTGTTGAAGGGCTACAAAGATTTGCTGATAAACAGCCTTTAAGGCGGGTACACCAGTGCGTGTTTGGCGTGCTTGCGCTGGAAAGCGAGCCGGTGGATCCGAGGCTGTAGGTTTTTTTCAGGAGAAAGCTGGATGATAAACTGAATCTCATCACGTCTTCGCAGGGTCTCGCAACGCGGACCCTGCGCCGTATGCCAAATATAACTTATTACTTTTGACGGGCACTTCTCAACTGAACACGACATATGGGTACATCCGGGAACACCGCGCAGGGTCCTCTTCGAGAGACCCTGCGAAGACGCACACTGCAAGGCTACGCGCGTTAAAAAAGCGTTCATCCCGCCCGGCTAAGCGTGTCCCTCCGCCAAGTCAAGCGTCAACGCTTGACTTTAAATAATTTTCAGCGTCCACGCTGAAATATTTA
>Ga0210389_10000962_pt1 | contig 24366 bp, 18 predicted proteins | sample IncBWH28OmetaG_FD_160127 | JGI IMG/M metagenome (GOLD analysis project Ga0210389, IMG submission 160127) | Forest soil microbial communities from Barre Woods Harvard Forest LTER site, Petersham, Massachusetts, United States - Inc-BW-H-28-O ...
ACGGGGGCGGCGGGGGCGACGGGGGCGGCGGGGGCGACGGGGGCGGCGGGAGCGGCGGGGGCGACGGGCGGCGCGGTTAGACGTCGGAGAGGGGGATGTCGGGGTTTGTCAGGCGGGAGACGTCTAGGCGGCGGCCGGAGCGGATGAGGGACTGGACGTCGTTCGTGACGTCCCAGACGTTGACGTTCATGCCGGCGACGAGTTTGCCGTCCTTCAGCCAGAACGCGATGAACTCGAAGCCGGACGCGTCGCCGCGGTAGGCGACCTGGTCGTATGTGCCCGGGGACGGCAGGCCGCTGCATTCCATGCCGAGGTCGTACTGGTCGCTGTAGAAGTACGGCACACGGTCGTAGGTCACGTCCTGGCCCAGCATCGCGCGGGCGGCGGCCGGGCCGCCGTTGAGGGCGTTCGACCAGTGCTCCACGCGCACACGGCGGCCGAGCAGCGGGTGCTCCGAGTTCGCCACGTCGCCGGCGGCGTAGATGTCCGCGTCCGAGGTGCGCAGCGACGCGCCGGTCAGCACCCCGTTGTCCACCTCCAGGCCAGCGTCGGACGCGAGCCCGACGTTCGGCATGGCGCCGATGCCCACCACCACCACGTCGGCGGGCAGCACCGCCCCGCTCGACGTCAGCACCGATCCGACGTGCCCGGCGGCGTCGCCGTGGAACTCCTCAACCGACTCGCCGAAGCGGAACTCCACGCCGTGACCCCGGTGCAGGTCCGCGAACTTCCCGCCGAGCTCAGGGCCCAGCACCGAGTACAAAGCCGTGGGCTGCGGTTCCACGATGGTGACGGAGGCGTCCGCGATCCGCGCCGCGGCCGTCGCCTCCAGGCCGATCCATCCGGCGCCGACGACCACGACACGGGTGCCCGGCCGGAAGTCCGCCCGCAGGGTGTCTGAGTCGTCCAGGCGCCGCAGGTAACGAATGCCCTCCAGGTCCGCGCCGGGGACGGACAGCCGCCGGGGCGACGCGCCCGTGGCGAGCAGGAGCTTGTCGTAGGTCACGGTGCCGTCGTCAAACCGCACCTCGCGCGCCGCGCGGTCGATGGCGCCGACCGTCACGCCGGTCCGCAGGTCCACGTTGTTCTCGTCGTACCAGGACGCGGGATGCACGAAGGCCGACTCCCGCGCGTCCTTGCCGAGCAGGTAGCCCTTGGACAGCGGGGGACGCTCATACGGGACTTCCGTCTCGTCGCCAAAGAGGACGACCGTGCCGTCGAATCCTTCGGCGCGCAGGGTCTCCGCGGCCTTCGCGCCGGCCAGGCCGCCGCCCACGATCACGAACGTCGTCATTCGAGCCTCCAGGGGGTAAGCGAGTCAACCAGGGGTAAGCGAGTCAACAGAGCCGACTATGCCAGGCGATGGCCGAGGTGTCAGTAAGCGACGCGACTTGGTCGATGACGACGCGCCGCCGTTCCGCTTCCGACTCGGCGGTGGCCCAAGAAGGCCGCAGCACCGGATCCAGCGTTTCCGGCGCCCCGGCCAGGATCGCCACCGCGAGCTCGGCGATCAGCTCACGCTCGCGGGCCTTAGGCGCGACCGCGCTCTCGGTGAAGATGACGTAGTGCGCGCTGACCGCCTTGAGCAGGGCGCATTCCAGGAGCTGCCGGCGCGGCACCACGAGGTCAGCCGCGTACCGCGACAGCCGGGGAGCACCGTCGGCGCCCACCACACCAGCAGAGCCCACAGCAGAGCCCACGTCAGCCGAACCCGCGCCGACCGAACCCACGCCGCCACCAGCGGCACCGGCGTGCGCGAGCGTCGCCTCTTCCGCCGCCAGGCAGAAACGGCCGACGAGCTCGCTCGTCAGGTTCTTCACCGCCGCCAGCGACGCCGGTCCCCCGTCGAAGCCGAAGTCCCAGAACGGCAGCTCCATGAACTTGGCGAACACCGCGTCCAATTCCTCGTCGGTCACGTTCCACTCAGCGGAGCAGTAGCGGCGGAGTGCCACGGGGGTGACCATGGAACGTTCAGGGGAAGATTTGAGGCTCTTGAGCGTCACCAGGCCAGCGTGGAATCCGTCTTCCAGATCGTGCACCGAGTACGCCACGTCATCGGCCCAGTCCATGACCTGAGCCTCCAGGCAGCGGCGGCCTTCCGGCACTCCGCTTCTAATCCAGTCAAATACCGAGATATCGGATTCGTAGGCGCCGTATTTCGCGGGGAGCCCAGCACCCGAACCCAACCCCACGACCGGATACTTCAGCGCCGCGTCGAGCGTGGCGCGGGTCAGGTTCAGGCCGGCGCCGGGGACCTTCGGCTCGAGGCGGGTCAGGAGGCGGAGCGACTGGGCGTTGCCCTCGAAGCCGCCGCATTCGAGGTCCCCGTCCGGCCCGGCCAGCGCCGCCAGCGCCATCTCACCGTTGTGGCCAAAGGGCGGGTGCCCCAGGTCGTGCGCCAGGCACGCCGCGTCCACCAGGTCCGGGTCGCAGCCGAGGGCGGCGCCAAGTTCGCGGCCGATCTGCGCGCACTCCAGGGAATGAGTGAGCCGGGTCCGGGGAAAGTCCCCGGACCCGGCCCGTACCACCTGCGTCTTCGCCGCGAGCCTGCGCAGCGCGGAACTGTGCAGCACCCGCGCGCGGTCCCGCTGGAAATGGGTTCGCCCCGCCCGCTTGGGCGGCTCGGGAACCCAGCGCTCTAGGTCACGCTGACTGTACGTCACTCACCTAGTGTCGCTCCCATTGCTCGCGACCGCCGCGCGGCCCGCCTCCAGGCGCGCGACGGGAACGCGGAACGGGGAGCAGGACACATAGTCCAGGCCGGCCTCGTGGAAGAACCAGACCGATTGCGGGTCGCCGCCGTGCTCGCCGCAGACGCCGAGGTGCAGATCCGGCCGCGTCCGCCGGCCTTCCTCGGCCGCTATCTTCACGAGGCGGCCGACGCCGTCACGGTCGATCGTCTCAAACGGCGAGACGCCGAAGATCCCCATCTTGATGTACGGGCTGAAGAACGCGCCTTCCACGTCGTCCCGCGAGAACGCCCAGGTCATCTGGGTCAGGTCGTTGGTACCGAAGGAGAAGAACTCCGCCGACCGCGCGATCTCCCCCGCCGTGACCGCGGCGCGCGGCACTTCGATCATGGTGCCGATCGGGATCTCCAGCTTGACCCCTTCGGCGGCCTCGACCTGCCGCACAACCGCCTCGACGCGCTCGCGGCTGATCTCCATCTCCTGCACCGTGGCGGTGAGCGGGATCATGATCTCCGGGTGCGGATCGCGACCCGCCTTCGCCAGGGCGGCCGCCGCGGTCGCGATCGCGCGGACCTGCATGTCGAGCAGGCCGGGGATGACCAGGACGAGCCGGACGCCACGCAGGCCGAGCATCGGGTTCTGCTCGTGCAGGCGGCGGACGGCCTCGAGAAGCTTGCGATCCTGGTCAGTCGCCTTGTCGCCATCGAGCGCGATCTTTACCGACAATTCGGTGAGGTCGGGCAGGAACTCGTGCAGCGGCGGGTCGATCAGCCTGATCGTCACCGGCAGACCGTCCATGGCCTCGAGGATCTCGGTGAAGTCGCCGCGCTGCAGCGGCTCCAGTGCGTCCAGGGCTTCCTGGCGCCCGGCGGCGGTCTCCGCGAGGATGAGGCGCTCCACGAGCTGGCGGCGCTCGCCGAGGAACATGTGCTCGGTGCGCACGAGGCCGACGCCGGCGGCGCCGAACCGGCGCGCCCGCGCGCAGTCGGGCCCGTTGTCCGCGTTCGCGTGCACGCCGAGGCGTCGCTGGGCGTCGGCGTGGGACATGATCCGGTGCACGGCGGCGACCAGCGGGTCGTCCGCCGGTTCGAGATCGCCCTCGAAGTACCGCACGACGCTGGACGCGGCCACAGGGACCTCCCCCAGGTACACCAGGCCCGAGGTGCCGTCGATCGAGATGACGTCACCCTCGCGCACGACGGACCCGTCTGGGGCGGTGAACTTCCGGCCGGGGACGTCGACGTCCAGTTCCTCCGCGCCGCAGACGCAGGTCTTGCCCATGCCGCGGGCCACGACGGCGGCATGGGAGGTCTTGCCGCCGCGACTGGTGAGCACGCCCTGCGCCGCGATCATGCCGTGCAGGTCGTCAGGGTTGGTCTCGCGGCGGACGAGGATGACGCGCTCGCCCTTGGCTGCCCAGGAGACCGCGGTCGGGGAGTCGAAGACGACCTTGCCGACGGCCGCCCCCGGCGAGGCGCTGATCGCCTTGGTGATCTTCTTCACCTCGGTCGACGAGGTGTCGAAGGCGGGGAACATGAGCCGCGCCAGCTCGCCGCCGGATACCCGGGTCAGGGCCTCGTCCAGGTCGATCATGCCCTGGTTGACCAGCTGCACCGCGATCCGGAAGGCCGCCGCCGCTGTCCGCTTGCCCACCCGCGTCTGGAGCATCCACAGCTTGCCGCGCTCGATCGTGAACTCGATGTCGCACAGGTCCCGGTAGTGGTTCTCCAGGGTCTCCATGATGCTCATGAGCTCGTCGTAGGACGGCTTGTCGATGCGCTCGAGGTCCTGCAGCGGCACTGTGTTGCGGATGCCGGCCACGACGTCCTCGCCCTGCGCGTTCTGCAGGTAATCGCCGTACACGCCCTGCGCACCGGTAGCGGGGTCGCGGGTGAACGCCACGCCGGTGCCGGAGTCCTGGCCCAGGTTGCCGAACACCATCGCCACCACGTTCACGGCCGTCCCGAGTTCGCTCGGGATCCGCTCCTGGCGACGGTAGAGGATCGCGCGCTCGGCGTTCCAGGAGTCGAAGACAGCGTTGATCGCCAGGTCCATCTGCTCGCGCGGGTCCTGCGGGAAGTCGCGGCCCGCCTGGTCGGCGACGATGTCCTTGTAGGTCTTCGTCAGGTGCTTGAGGTCCTCGGCGTCCAGGTCGACGTCGTTCGCCACGCCCTTGTGCTTCTTGGCGGCGTCGAGCGCATGCTCGAAGTGCTCGCCGTCGATGCCCAGCACCGTCTTGCCGAACATCTGGATCAGCCGCCGGTAGGAGTCCCAAGCGAACCGCTCGTTCCCCGCCTGCTTGGCCAGCCCGACCACAGAGTCGTCCGACAGGCCGATGTTGAGCACCGTCTCCATCATGCCGGGCATGGAGAACTTCGCCCCGGACCGCACGCTGACCAGCAGCGGGTCCGCGGGGTCGCCGAGCCTGCGGCCCATGCCGTTTTCCAGGTCCCGCAGGTGGCGGGACACCTCCTCGCCCAGACCGTCGGGCGTCGTGCCGTGCGACAGGTAATAGCGACACGCATCCGTGGTAATAGTGAATCCGGGTGGTACGGGCAGCCCGAGATTAGTCATCTCGGCTAGATTCGCTCCCTTACCGCCGAGCAGATCCTTGAGATCTTTGTTACCTTCTGTGAAGTCGTATACGAACTTCGGCACTGAACGCTCCTCGCGCCGGTGAGCTCCGTTGTTACGGACTCTACCCGGCTCCGCACGGTCTAAGAAAAGCGACTGTACCTAATTAGTATGAGTCCAGCAATAAGCCCATATGTGTGAATTAAAACACTGTCCACGCGCCGCTGGCACGCCCTCCCGATATTGGTTTAGACCGCTGGTTTAGACCCATGGAATAGACCTTAGTCCTGACTTCGGTATTTTTCCGGCGAGAAAGGAAGAGGCGGCACCGCGCGGGCAGTGGCGTTGATCACCCTGGCCCGGCCCGCGAAACCCGCGGGGCGCCTGAGGCAACCTTCCGGGGGTTGCCGAGTCTCTTACTACGTGGACTACACGGACACGAAAGGCCCCGACCATCGGCACCTGCACTGCCCAACAGCACGTGTCGGCGCTGTATGAGACGCACGCGCTCAGCCTGGCCAGGCTCGCGCTCGTCAGACCTGCTCCGGATCACGCCGGGCACCGGGCCCGGTTACCAGCTGACCAGGCTGCGTATCCCGGACATGAGCACCTATGGCGTGCAGGACATAGCGCTGTCCGATTCGGGCGCCGAACTCGCGCTGGCGCTCGTTCCGACGCACCGGCAAGCCGGCGGGCCCTTCGGGATTTTGCGGATCTACTCGGTGACCACCGGAAAGCTCCTGCGCACCTGGTCGACGAACGACACGAACGTATGGGGCCCTGTCATCACCGTCCCCGGGTCACAGAGCAACCTGATGTCCTGGGCCGAGAATGACCGAGCTCTGGTCTTGCCTGCGATGTCGACGGTCCGGCTGCTGAACGTGACGGCTCCAGGCGACAACCTGATCGCGGGCAGCCGGCTGATCTCGTCGGCTAACCCCGTCACGATGATCACCGAGGACGGGAAGACCGCGTTGTCCACCACGGTCACCGGCACGATCCGACGCACACTGCGCTGGCTGGCGTACCCCCTGTCAGCCCCGGGCAAGACCAGCGTCAGGTACCAGGTCGCCGTCACCGCGCCGAAGTCGGACGGCAGCCTGGCCGCGATCCTGTGGGCCAGCCCGTCCGGGAGCACGATGATCGTCGACTGGGCGGTGGGACCGGGGCCCACGCCGTCGGGCTCTCACTTCGGCGTGGTCAGCAACGGCAAGTTCACCCCGCTGCGAATGGCGTCAGCGTCCTACTTCCCCAATGGATGGCCGACGATGGCCTGGTGAAGCCGGGCTTGGAGACGTGGGTGCCGCCGAGGGTTCTCGGCGGCACCCACGTCGTTACTACCCCTCGGCCGGCCATACGGTTAGGTTCGGCTCAGTGGCTGTCAGCGAGCGGGCCGAACCGGCACAATAGTGCACGGAATATCACTGCACCGGACCGGGCCGCTCCCGGGCAGAGGGGAAAGCGCATGACGACCGTCGGACTGCTGCATCCGGGCGAGATGGGCGCCGCAGTGGGCGGATGCCTGGTCACGGCGGGACATACGGTGCTGTGGGACCCTTCCGGGCGCAGCCGGGCGAGCACCGGTCGGGCACTCGCCGCCGAGCTGACCGGCACCAGTTTCGCGTCGCTGGCCACCAAGTCGTCGGTGATCATGTCGATCTGCCCGCCCCACGCCGCCCTTGACGTCGCGCAGACCGTCGCGGAGACGGGGTTCTCCGGTATCTACGTGGACGCCAACGCGATCTCGACGGAGACAGCGGCCGAGGTGGCGTCGATCGCGACGGCCGGCGGGGCGGACTACGTCGACGGCGGGATCATCGGGGTGCCGCCGGAGAACGCCGGTCACACCCGCCTTTACCTGTCCGGCCCGCGTGCCGCCGAGGTGCGGGTGCTGTTCGGACGTTCGGCGCTGGATGCCCGGATCGCCGCGGGCCCGCTGTTCGCCGCCTCCGCCGTGAAGATGGCGTACGCCGCGTGGACGAAGGGCACGTCCGCCCTGCTGCTCGCCTGCCGGGCGCTCGCCCGTGCCGAGGGCGTGGAGCAGACCCTGCTGACCGAGTGGGCGCTGTCCCAGCCGACGCTGAGCGAGCGGTCCGAGGGAGCGGCGAACTCGGCCGCTTCGAAGGGCTGGCGCTGGATCGGCGAGATGGCGGAGATCGCCGCGTCGATGAGCGCGGCCGGCCTGCCGGCTGGATTCCACGAGGCCGCCGGCGAGATCTACGAGCGCGCGTCGCGCTCCGACGCGCCGGTCCCGATCCGGCGCGGCACGGCCGCCTCGAAGGGCGCAGCTTCCGCCTCGGCCCTCGACTCAGTCATCTCGTCGCTGACCTAGTCCCTCCCCCGCGTGCCCGAATGGGCAACCGTGCTTACCGGGCCTACGGGCCGACAGATTCGAAGCCGCCGCTCAGGCCGACGAAGCCGCGTCATCAACCGGGGAACATCGATCGGCGGGGAACTTGCCTGCCCCCGCTTCCAAGATCATGGGTCGTTCCCGCCCGGGCCCTGATCCGGCCAATCAAACGGGCCCGCATTATCACTAAATATCGTGATCAGCAGAACTTTTCGGGATACCCCTACAGTGGTATCCGTTTCATGATCACGGGTCAGGCATGCCGATATACGGCATTAACGACCCATGATCAACAAACCGGCGCCATCCCCGGCTCGTTCAGGGCCATACCGCGCCCGACATAGATGGATATATCAGGGCACGGAACCGGAAGCTGGGCCTCCTGCCGGACCCCGTGGCACGAACGACCCATGAAACCCCAAAACCACCCGTGTAATCGGACCGGCCGCACCACCGAACAGCGCCCCGGAGCAACAGCCATCCCCGGCGTCTTCGAGTTAAGGGTTCCCGGGCCTCTCTCCACGGAGCCCCCCATGTACTTGCGGGAGCATGCTCGATTGCGCATTCGATCCTGCCGACCACCGGCCCAAATGCGCTTTCGCGCCGACCAGGGCGTGCTCGTATGCGCATTTGGGCCGGTAGGAGGGCGGGTGCGCCCGGCGGCGCGGGGCTGGGGCGGTAGGAGGGCGGGTGCGCCGTGGCGGGGTGACGTGGTGGGGTGACGTGGTGGGCGTTACCAGTTGGGGAGGCGTTCGGCGAGGTAGCCTTCGAGGGCGTCGATGCCGATTCGCTCCTGGGCCATCGTGTCGCGCTCGCGCACGGTGACGGCGTTGTCGTCCAGGCTGTCGAAGTCGACGGTCACGCAGTACGGCGTGCCGATTTCGTCCTGGCGGCGGTAGCGGCGGCCGATCGCCTGGGCGTCGTCGAACTCGGTCGTCCAGCGCTTGCGGAGCCGGGCGGCGACGTCGCGCGCCTTCGGGGACAGGTCCGGGTTGCGGGACAGCGGCAGCACCGCGACCTTGACCGGCGACAGACGCGGGTCCAGGCGCAGCACGGTGCGCTTTTCCATGACGCCCTTGGCGTTCGGCGCCTCGTCCTCGGAGTAGGCGTCGAGCAGGAACACCAGCGTGCCGCGGTCCACGCCGGCCGCGGGCTCGATCACGTACGGGATGTACTTCTCGCCGCTCTCCTGGTCCAGGTACGTCAGGTCGGTCTTCGACGCCTCCTGGTGCGTGGACAGGTCGTAGTCGGTGCGGTTCGCGATCCCCTCGAGCTCGCCCCACTCCGAGCCCATGAAGTCGAAGCGGTACTCGATGTCCACCGTGCGCTTGGAGTAGTGGCTGCGCTTCTCGGCCGGGTGCTCGAACAGGCGCAGGTTGTCCTTGTTGATGCCCAGGCCGACATACCAGGCGAACCGCTGGTCGATCCAATACTGGTGCCACTCCTCGTCAGTGCCGGGCTTGACGAAGAACTCCATCTCCATCTGCTCGAACTCGCGGGTGCGGAAGATGAAGTTGCCGGGCGTGATCTCGTTCCGGAAGGACTTGCCCACCTGGCCGATGCCGAACGGGATTTTCTTACGGCTGGTGCCGAGCACGTTCTTGTAGTTCACGAAGATGCCCTGCGCCGTCTCGGGGCGCAGGTAGGCCAGGCCGGACTCGTCCTCGACCGGACCGAGGTAGGTGCGCAGCAGGCCGTTGAAGTTGCGCGGCTCAGTGAACGTGCTCTTGTTCCCGCAGTTCGGACAGGTCAGGTCGGCGAGGCCGTGCTCCGGCTCGTGCCCGTGCTTCTCCTCGTACGCCTCGATGAGGTGGTCGGCGCGGAACCGCTTGTGGCAGACCTGGCACTCGGTCAGCGGGTCGGTGAAATGGGTGACGTGACCGCTCGCCTCCCAGACCTCGCGGGCCAGGATGACCGAGGAGTCCAGACCGACGATGTCGTCGCGCTCCTGCACCATGTACCGCCACCACTGGCGCTTGACGTTGTTCTTCAGCTCCACGCCGAGCGGCCCGTAGTCCCACGCCGCGCGCAAGCCGCCGTAGATCTCACTGGACGGGTATACGAACCCGCGGCGCTTGCTGAGGTTGACTATGGCGTCAAGACGGTCACTACGTAGGGCCATCGGGCTCTCCATCCGGCTGGGTGTCGGCGGGTGCCTGCGGAGGGGCGGCATCCCCGTAACGGTGTTTCAGCTTATGAGCCGACGGACCCGAAGGCGAACCGTTATCGATTTCATCCTTTACCGAGGTTTATCCAGCACCGAAGCCTATCCAGCCGTGGGACCGTCGACATAGTCGCTGTCGATGTCCAGCGTCGTGCCTCCGATCCGCTGCTCGTGCGGCCCGGCATACTGCTTGGCTCGATCGGTCACCGGCCACGCCAGCTTGCCGTCGGCGAGGCTCTTGTTACCGTCCCACAGCGCGATCCAGACCGCCTTCGGCGTGACGCGTGGATGCTTCGCCCGGGCGGCCGCGTTCAGGTTCGTGATGCCCGAGTCCTGGCTGGAATAGACGCCCGACACGTAGCCGTGCGCGCCGAGTTCGGTGGTCCAGGCCGCCAGGAAGTTAACGACCGCCGACACGCAGCTCGCGTTGTCCTCGTTGTAGCCCTCCATGTCGTAGTAGACCGGGGAGCCCTTGGGCAGGCCCAGCGACTTCGCGTCGCTCACCGCTTCGTCGGCGGCCGCGCGGCCCTGCGCCTGGGCCTTGCCCGCGCTGATGGTGACGCCGGCCCCGTAACAGGGTGCCTGGGGACCCACGTAGGTGGGCAGGGTGGACCAGCCGAGAGCCTTGGCCTGGCGGATCCAGCTAGCCGACAGGTTGCCGTAGTCGCAGGCCGAGTTCACGCCGCCGATGTACACGCCGATCACGGAATAGGCGGACCGCCATGCCCGCATTGTGGCGATCGACGGGGCGGTGCACGTGTCGAAACCCGCACGGGGGCGTTTGGCCGGCGCCGGCTTGGGTGCCGGCTTCGGCTTCGGCGGTGTGCGGGCAGGCGTCGGCTTGGGGTGCGACGGGGAGGTGGGGTGGGGCGAGGGCTTGGGACGTGATGGGGAAGTTGGCCGTGGGGTTGACGTCGGGCGCGGTGCGGCGGTGGGCCGCGGTGCGGTGGTGGGGCGGGGCGCCGACGTGGGGGCCGGCGCCTTCGAGGGCGGCGCGATTACCTGCGTCGGCCAGTCCGACGGCAGTCCGTGCCAGGCGGACGAGCCGCTGGGCCGCCCCTTCGGGGACGCGGGCTGCTTCGCGGGCCGGACAGCCGCGCGCTGCTGCGACGGAGAGGGACTCGCCTGGGCGGTGGCCGCCGAATCGCGCAGGCTGGCGAGCATCTGCTTGTCCAGATCAGGGCTGTCGCTGTAGGTGGCGACGGCCGTGGCGTTCCCGGGGGCGGCGCCGAGCGCGACCCGCAGCTCCCGCTGCTGCGAGTTCAGGACGATCGAGCCGTGCACGCCCGGCACGCTCCCGACCTGGGTGCCGCCGGTGGCACCCACTTGCGCGCGCTGGTAACTGACGCCGCTGCCGGGGATGATGCTGATCGTCTGGGTCCGCCCGACCAGGTGGGCCGGGCACTGCTGATCCGCGCCGGGAGTGCCCAGGTAAACGGCGTGGACGTCATACCGGACGCACTGTGACCGATCCTGCGCCAGGTGGTAGACCGGCCAGCTCGCCGGGACGCTCAGTTCGTACCCGTCGTACGTGACGGTTTTCGTCGCCGCGGGCTTGCCACTCGGGGCCGGACTGGTGCTCGGGGCCGGACTGGCGCCCGGAACCGGCGCACCGGTGGGCGCGGGCACAGCGACGTGGCCGCTGGCGAAGGCAGGCTCAGCCGCCATTCCTCCGCACGCTAGCCCCCCGAATGCCAGCCCTGCGACGACGGTAACCGCGATTGCGCGACGCATCTGCACCCCCGGCAAAATCCGCATTAACACTTAATGCGGTGTTCCCATTATGCGCGCCGAGTGCCGCAAATACCCGAATCGACACGCCGTCACAGCATGTATCACGAGGACATTGTCCCAGCAAGGAGCGTTGCTAACCGCCTCGCGACCGGCTTAGTCAGCCATTCGCGATTTCATCATTAAACGGGGCATCCTAATTACGAATACCCGCAGACTCAGCTTACACCACCAACACGCCTAAATGCGCATTTGCCCGCTTATGGCGGCGGAGTCGCGTTACCCGGCCGATCCGGCGGTAGCGGAGTCCTGCTCATCGGCCGCGTCGGGGTCGACGGCCGGAGAGGCGTCCATCGCCACCCCGGGTACCGCGTTAGGGACTGCGCCGCCGTACCGGCGATCCCGGCTGGCATAGATCTCGCACGCGTGCCACAGGTGACGGCGGTCGAAATCGGGCCAGAGGGTGTCCAGGAACACGAGTTCCGCGTACGCCGACTGCCACAGCAGGAAGTTCGATAGGCGCTGCTCGCCCGAGGAACGGATCCACAAGTCGACATCCGGCAGGTCCGGCTCGTCGAGATAACGCGCGAATACCTTCTCGTCGATCTTGTCCGCGCGGACCTTGCCCGCGGCCACATCGGCCGCCAGCGCGGCGGCGGCGTCCGCGATCTCGCCACGGCCGCCGTAATTGCAGCAGAACTGCAAGGTCAGCACCGTGTTCTCGGCCGACAGCTGCTCGGCGTCCTCAAGCTCCTTGATGACGCTGCGCCAGAGCCGGGGCCGACGGCCCGCCCACCGGATGCGGACCCCCATCGAGCTCAGCTCGTCACGGCGGCGGTGGATCACGTCGCGGTTGAAGCCCATCAGGAACCGGACCTCGTCCGGGTGGCGACGCCAGTTCTCCGTCGAGAACGCGTACGCCGAGACACACTTGACACCCAGCTCGATCGCGCCCGCCAGGACGTCAAGCAGCGAAGCCTCGCCTTGCTTGTGTCCCTCGGTACGGGGCAGCCCGCGCTGCTTCGCCCACCGGCCGTCGCCGTCCATCACGATGGCGACGTGCTTGGGCACCAGATCGGACGGGATCGCCGGGGGGCGGACGCCGCTTGGGTGCGGGAACGGAGGGCTGACCGGGCGCTCTTCCCGGGAAGTCTTGCTCAAGCGCGCTCCACATGACGCAATGACCGGATCGAGTGTTCCAGGTGCCACTGAAGGTAGGCGGCAACCAGGCCACTGCACTCTACCCGGTGCTTGTTCTCGCTTCGCATGGCCATGTCCCAGTCGCCCCGCAGCAGTGCCAGCATCAGCGCCACGGTCTGCGGACTCGGCGACGTAGCACCAGGTGGCCGACAGGAAACGCACACCATGCCGCCAGTCTGGACGGCGAAGCCCACGAGTCGTTTCGCCCCCGCGGGGACGCCGTCAGGCCCGGCGTCGCCGGTAATACCAGGCGCGCCGCACCGGGCGCATTCCTCGAGGGCGGGCGTGTAGCCGGCGACTGACAGCGAACGGAGCAGATAGGCGTCGAGCACCAGCCGCGGTTCCCGCTCCTCCTCCCCCGTCTGGCCCAGCGTGCGCAGCCCGCCGATCAGGAGCAGAAACTGCCGCAGCGCGGGCTCCTTCTCCATCGGCGTGAGGCGCTCGGCGGTCTCCAGCATCGCGGTGCCCGCCGTATAGCGCGGGTAGTCAGTCGCCAGAGGCGCGCCGTAGGGCCGGATCACCTCCGCCTGGGTGATCATGTCCAGCGACCGCCCTGGATGGATCAGCACGTCGACGTGCGTGAACGGCTCCAGGCGGGCACCCCACCGCGACTTGGTCCGCCGGACGCCTTTGGCCACCGCGCGGACCCGGCCGTTCTGGCGGCAGAGCAGGGTGATGATCCGGTCCGCTTCGCCAAGCTTCTGCGTCCGCAAAACCACGCCGTCATCCCGGTACTGGAGCACGTCTCCATTCTCGCCGCAGAATCAACCACCCGCGCCCGCTCCGCCGGGTCGGCGTGGCCCCGGCCCGCGGCGGCTCGGAGCCGGAGACCGGAAGCCGGAGGTGCCGGGGATGGCCTTTGCCTCCCCTTGCGGCCGGGTGCTGTTGGGTCGCGGGTAGTCGGGTTACGCGGGCGGTCAGGTTCGCGGATAGTTCAGAGTTTCATGGGTCGTTCGTGCCACGGCGCCCGATGACAGGCCCAGAGTCCGGGTTCGCGCCTGGATATATCCGTCTATGTCGGGTGCAACACGCCCTTGAACGCACCCGAGATGAAGCCAGTTCGTTGATCATGGGTCGCTGATGCCGCATATTGGCAGGTTCGACCCGTGATCATGAAACGGATACCCCTGTAGGGGTATCCCGAAAGGTTCCTTTGGTAGCTATATTTCGCGATATTGCGGGCACGTTCCGCGTGCCAAATCAGGGCTCGGGCGGCAACGACCCATGATCTTGGGAGAGGGGAAGGCGGGGAGAGCGCGGAAGGCGGGGAGAGCGCGGAAGGCGGGGAGAGCGCGGAAGGCGGGGAGAGCGTGGAAGGCGCGGAGAGCGCGGAAGGCGCGGAGAGCGCGGAAGGCCGCAGACGGGCCTGGGTTCCGCCGCTCGATGTTCCACGGCTGATGACGCGGCTGCCTCAGCCTGAGCGACGGCCTCGAATCAGCCGACCCTGGCCGGCTCAACCGCGCGGTTGAGCCGGCCAGGGCGTGCGCGAATGCGTACTTGAGCTCGTGCCCGAACGTGCTTGAATGCGCGTTCGGGCACGTTCGCGCCCTGCTCCGCGGACCGGGGTCAGGCGCGGCTACGCGCGGTTGATCGCCGACAGGATCGCGCGCATCGACGCGGTCGCCGTGTTGGTGTCGATGCCGACACCCCAGAGGCTCTGCCCGTCGACGGTTACCTCTACATAGGACGCGGCCTGGGCGTCGGTGCCCTCGGTGAGCGCGTGCTCGGCGTAGTCCAGCACGCGGGCCTCGATGCCGACCGACGCCAGCGCGGCGCAGAAGGCGGATATCGGGCCGTTACCGGCCCCCTCGACGGCGCGCGCCGTGCCGTCGACGCTGATCTCGGCGGTGAGCACGTGCTTGCCCTCGACCACCTGCGAGGACTGGTGGTCGAGCAGTTCCACACGGCCAGGTGCCAGGTACGTGGCATTGAAGATGGACCAGATCTCCTCCGGCGTCACCTCGCCGCCTTCAGCGTCGGTGCGGACCTGGACAACCTTGGAGAACTCGATCTGCAGGCGGCGCGGCAGGTCCAGGGAGTGCCCGGTCTTCATGACGTAGGAGACGCCGCCCTTGCCGGACTGCGAGTTGACGCGGATGACCGCCTCGTAGGAGCGCCCCACGTCGTGCGGGTCGATCGGCAGATACGGAAGGTCCCAGTGGTGGTTGACCGGCGCGTCGCCGGCCGCGGCGACCTCGGCCTCGAACGCCTCGAAGCCCTTCTTGATCGCGTCCTGGTGGGAGCCGGAGAAGGCGGTGTAGACGAGCTCGCCCGCGTAGGGGTGGCGCGGGTGCACCGGCAGCTGGTTGCAGTACTCGACCGTGCGGCGGACCTCGTCGATGTCCGAGAAGTCGATCATCGGGTCGATACCCTGGCTGAACAGGTTCAGGCCGAGGGTGACCAGGCATACGTTCCCGGTCCGTTCCCCGTTGCCGAACAGGCAGCCCTCGATCCGGTCCGCCCCCGCCATGACGGCGAGTTCGGCGTCGGCGACGGCAGTGCCGCGGTCGTTGTGGGTGTGCACGGACAGGCAGACGTGCTCGCGACGCGACAGGTTGCGCGACATCCACTCGATCTGATCCGCGTAGACGTTGGGCGTGGACCGCTCGACGGTGCACGGAAAGTTCAGGATGATCTCGCGGCCCGGCCCCGGCTGCCAGACGTCCATGACCGCCTCGCTGATCTCGAGGGCGAAGTCCAGCTCGGTGTCCATGAAGATCTCGGGTGAGTACTCGTAGCCGAAATCGGTCCTGTCACCGAGATACTTTTCCGCATATTTCATGACGTGGCGCGTGCCCTCAACCGCCAGGGCCTTGCATTCGTCACGCCCGAACCCGAACACCACGTTCCTGAAGACAGGCGCCGTCGCGTTGTACATGTGCACGGTCGCCCGCTGTGCGCCCTGCAGGGACTCGAGGGTCCGCTCTATCAGGTCCTCGCGCGCCTGCGTCAGCACGGAGATCCGCACGTCCTGGGGGATCTTGCCGCCCTCGATCAGCTCGCGGACGAAGTCGAAGTCGGTCTGGCTCCCGGAGGGAAAGCCGACCTCGATCTCCTTGTAGCCCATCTTCACGAGCAGCTCGAACATGGACCGCTTGCGGCTCGGGGACATGGGGTCGATAAGGGCCTGGTTGCCGTCGCGGAGGTCGGTCGACAGCCAGCGCGGCGCCTTGGTGATCGACTTCGCCGGCCAGGTCCGGTCCGGGAGGTCCACCGGTTTGAACGGGGTGTACCGGTGACACGGCATGCCGCTCGGCTGCTGCGTCACGGGGGCGACGGGGGGGTACTCCTGCGTCATTGCTGCTTCCTTTTCGCGGATTGCTTCGGGAGGCGGCTAGCGACACGCCAATAACCCGCGGCGAGGGAGCCAGCCTTTATAGGCCCCCGCCGCGGCCGCTAAGGAGGAGCAGCTCGCGCAGCATAGCGTTTGAGAGCCTACCATCCTTACCGACAGTGCAGCGTCCGCATCACCCGCGTGACGCCTGTCACACCGGGACGCCTGTCACACCGCGACGATTGTTCCGGGATCTGCCGGCACAAAAATCGGTTTCCTTCCGGCCAGCGTTGATGTTGGATGCGAGACGTGGGTATCACGCAGTGGGACCAGTCAAACCTGGACATGCTGGACCAGCTTTTCGTGGTTGACGCAGGCAGCCAGGCCGTTGACGACCCGTTCGGGCCGCCACCCTCCCCCAGCTGGCTGCAGCTGACGCTGGCGGGCGGCAAGGGCACCGACCGCAGGGAAGTATGGGTCGCCACCGACAATTCCGGAAGCGTGCTCGGCTGGTACTGGCTCCGGCTGCCCGACCGGGAGAACCGGCACGTCGGATTCCTGTCGCTGTCGGTCCATCCCGAACACCGGCGGCACGGGATCGGCACGGCGCTGCTGCGGCACGCCGCGCAGCGAGCGGCCGCGGACGGCCGCACGGCACTGGGCGGCGAGACGTTCGAGGGCGGCAGCGGGGACGCGTTCGCGAAACGAATCGGCGCCAAGCCGGGCGTGCTCGAAGCACGGCGACGACTTGACATCACCGCCCTTCCGCCAGGTAAGGTCGCCGCGCTGCGCGCGGAGGCCGACACGGCCGCCTCCGGGTACTCGCTCGCCTCGTGGACCGGGCCCGTTCCGGAAGAGCGGGTGCCCGGGTACGCGTATGTGCGCGAGGCGATGAACGACGCGCCATCGGACTACGAGGATCAGCGCTGGGACACCCAGCGCGTCCGCGACGTGGTCAATCCCCGCATCGAGCGCTCGGTGAACCAGCGCTACACGATCGTCGCGATCCACGACGCCACCGGGCAGACCGCGGCCTTCACCGAAATCGACGTGGCCCCGGACGTCCCGGGCTGGGCTTACCAGGACAACACCGGGGTGGCGCGGCCGCATCGCGGGCACCGTCTCGGCCTGCTGCTCAAGGTCGCGATGCTTCAGTGGCTCGCCACCGCGGAGCCGGGGGTGGGGAAGATCATCACCTGGAACGCGGCGATCAACGACCACATGATCGCGATCAACGAGCAGCTCGGCTTCGAGGTGTTCCACCCCTGGGTCCAGGACTACGAGATCCCGGTCGCCGCGGTCCTGCGGTAGCCGCTCAAACGGATCGCCGCGCGGGCCCTCCGGGCCGAGGAAGGACGCCGACCCGGAGGGGACACGGTTAGTTCTGGCTGGCGTCTTGCCCGCTCATCGTGATCACGCCGAGGGCCTGGGCCTTGGTCATGCCGAGGTCGGCGGCGATCATTTCGGCGGTGCCGCGCTCGTTCTCGGTAAGGGGGCCATCAGCGAGGGCGACACGGATCGCCTCGGTGAGGTACCGCTCCCTGGTCTCGGCGCGGAGCTGGCCGCCGAGCCGGGTGATGTCCTGCCGGGCCGCGTCCATGGACAGTCCCAGGTCGGCGGTGAGCTTGTCGTCGTCGTAGTCCTGCGCGCCCGCGGCGATGACCACTTCGACCGCGACCTTTCGTGCCGCGATGTCATCCATGCCGCCGGTCCGCAGCATCAGGCCCACCATGGCCCGGGTCCCGTGCAGAATCGACGATTGCGTCTCGGCGGCGGTCGGCGCCTGGAGCACGCTGACCACGTATCGCGTCTTACAGGTGGTGCACTGCACATGCTCGCCGGTCTTGTTCAGCGGAATGACCGGAATGAAGAACAGCGTAAAGAACCGGCGCCCCGAACGGTGCCGGTAGGGACGGTCTCCACGGCAGTTGCGGCAGTAGAACATGCCCCGCGCGATCGTGAAATAGAAGACCCCCAGGCCAAAGATCAGCATCTTCTTCCTTCCAGCCACACTGCCGTTCCGGCCGCGCCTGCGCGGGCCGTGTCCGGCCGCTCGCCGGGTCCAGATGATTATGTACGTTCAAATACACCAAAGTCGGCCGGTGAGACTATCTCGTGATAAACCAGCACTATCGCATAAACGAGATATGTCGTGTTTAGTGTGGTCATGCGAACCCGGCGCGAGTGGTACGGACTCCTGGAGGCGGTCGGCAGCCGCTCGCACGAGGTCGCCGCGATCCACGACGCCACCGGCGAGATGGCGGCGCTCACCCTGATCGAACTCGACCCGGAGGTCCCGGAGTGGGGTAATCAGCGGCACGTCCTGACCGGCAACGCCGCCGTCAACGACCACATGATCGCCATCAACGAGGCACTGGGCTTCGAAGTCCTGGAACCTTCGTTCCGGGGTTACGACCTCCCGGTCGCGGCCGTCCTCGACGGGTGAGCGGCCGTCCTCGGCCGGTGAGCGGCCCGTCCTCGGGCACGCGGAAAATCAGTCGACCCGGTGGCCTTCGTGAGGTTGGGTTGGGACATGCGCATCGAGCGATGGGACGACGGCGACGACGCCACGGCCCGGAACTGCCTTGACGTCTGGCTCGCCGCGAAGGAGACAGACGACCCCCTCGGGGCGCCCAAGTCCATGCCCGTGCACCGCGCGTGGATGCGGCACGGCTTCCGCGGTTACGGCGGCGAGGTGTGGCTCGCTGCTGACGGAGACGGCGACGAAGAGGGCACCGCCGCCTGGTACCGCCTCGGCCTGCCCGATCGCGGGAACCCGGAGTTCGCGGACCTGGACCTCTGGGTCCACCCGCGTGCCCGCCGCCGCGGGCTGGGCACACTGCTCCTGCGTCATGCCGCGGAACGGGCGACGGCCAACGGCCGGACGATCCTTACCGGCATGGCACCGGAGGGCAGGGCGGGCGCCGCGTTCGCCACGCGGGCCGGCGCCGCTCCCGGCCTGGTGCTCGCCCGCCGTTTCCTGCACATGTCCGCGATCCCGCCCGGCCAGCTCGCGCGCCTGCGGGCGGAGACGAGCCGCAAGGCGGACGGGTACACCCTCGTCCGCTGGCTGGGCGCCACCCCGGAGGAATACGTGGCGCAAGTGGCAGCCGTCCACGAGGCGATGAACGACGCCCCGCACGGCGAGGGCCACGTCCACCAGGCCTGGGATGCCGACCGGGTACGCCGAGCGGACGCGGTCAGCGCGGACTTCGGCACCAGGGACTACTCGGTGGCGGCAATGCACGATGCCAGCGACGTGATGGCGGCGCTTACCCAGCTCTTCATCGACCCGGAGACCCCTGACTGGGGCCATCAGGGCATGACGGCCGTTACCCGGCCGCACCGCGGCCATCGCCTCGGCCTGCTCACCAAGACGGCGATGCTGGAGTGGGTCGCCGAGACCGAGCCGCGGCTACGGGTGATCGACACCGGCAACGCCGACAGCAACGCCCACATGATCGCCGTGAACGAAGCCCTCGGATTTCAGCTGTCCGGTCCCGACTGGGTCCTCTACCAGCTCCCCGTCGAGAAGATCCCCGTCGAGAAGATCCCCGTCGAAAGGTGATGCGCTCATGGACGTGATCCGCTGGACCCCGGAGGACAGCGCCACCGCCGCGGAGCTGTACGCCGCGCGAAGGGCCGCCCACGAGGCCGACGAGCCGGTCGAGCCCCCGAAATCCCTCCCCACCTTCCGCAGCATGCTCACCGGCGACTGGGCGGGCGACCAGGGCGAGGTCTGGTACGTCCGGACCGGACAGGGCGAGCTCGGGGGCTATTACCGGCTGAACCTGCCGGACCTGGAAAACACCGACCGCGCGTTCGCCCAGCTGTTCGTCCATCCGCGCGCACGGCGCCGTGGCCTGGGCACCGAGCTCGTCCGGCACGCCGCGCGGCGGGCGGCGGCGAACGACCGCGCGATCCTGGAAGGCTATGCGCTGGACGACTCACCGGGCGAGGCGTTCGCCACGAGACTCGGCGTGTCGGTGGCGTTGCGAGAGGCCCGCCGCGTGCAAGATCTGGAAAAGGTTTCCGCGGAGCTGGTCGCCAGCCTGCGGGCCGAAGCCGAACGCAAGGCCGCCGGATATGAGCTGGTGACGTGGACCGGGCCCGTTCCCGACGAGCGCGCGGCCGGGCTGGCCGAGGTATTCAACGCGTTCAATGACGCGCCGCGCGGCGAGGGCACCGATCCCGAGCTGTGGGACGCCAACCGGATACGGCAGCGCACCGGCAAGCTCTTGCGAGAGACCGCGATGCGCGCGTATTCGGTCGCGGCGGTGCACGTCGCAAGCGGGGAGATGGCGGCGATCTCCGAGGTCATCGTCGAACCGGAGGAGCCTGAGTGGGGCCATCAGGGGCTGACCGCGGTGACCCGGCCGCACCGGGGGCACCGGCTCGGCATGCTGACCAAGACCGCCATGATGGAATGGCTCGCCCAGGCGGAGCCGCGGCTGCGGAAGATCGAGACCGGCAACGCCGTCGAGAATGACCACATGATCGCGGTCAACGAGGGGCTCGGCTACGAGCTCGTGACTCCCGGCTGGCAGTTCTACGAGATTCCCGTTGAGAAGGTGGTCTGAGCAAATGCCCATCACGCAGCTGGGCCCGGCGGCTGACGACGCGATCCGCGCTTGTCACGGCCTCATGGCAGCGGCCACGCGAGCCGACGATCCGGCCGAGCCGCCCCAGTCAGTGCACGCGTGCAAGACGTCGCTGTTCGGCGCCTGGTCCGGCTCCCCCGTCGAGGCCTGGTACGTGCCGGACGGAGAGACCGGCGCGGCGGCCGTGTGCCGGATCGAGTTCCCGGACCTGGAGAACCCGCACTGGGCGTTCGCCGACATCGTGGTGCACCCGGGGCGGCGGCGCGGGGGCCTGGGCACCGCGCTGCTGTCCCACGCGGCGGAGCGCGCGGCGGCCAGCGGGCGCACGCTTCTTGGCGCCCAGGCCCAGGAAGGATCCACCGGTGAGACCTTCGCCGCGCACGCGGGCGCCACCTTCGGGAAGGCGGACGTGCGGCGAATCCAGGACCTGCGCAAGGTTCCGGGCGCGACGCTCGACGAGCTGCGGGAAAGCGCGGAGAAGGCGGCGGCCGGGTACTCGCTGGTCCGCTGGGAGGGCATCACGCCCGACGAGTTCCTGGACCAGGTCGCGAACCTGGTGAACGCGCTGAACGACGCGCCACACGACGCCGGGGTAGAGCCGCACATCTGGGACGCGCGGCGGATCCGCGAGCGCCAGGACGCGATGATCACTGCCTACGGACAGCGGCGTTACTCGGTCGCGGCGGTGCACGAAGCCACCGGCGTGATGGCGGCCCTGTCCGCTGTTTCCGTGGACCCGGCCATCCCGGAATGGGGCCACCAGGCCGTCACCATGGTGACGCGGCCGCACCGCGGCCACCGGCTCGGGCTGCTCGTCAAGGTGGCGATGATGGACCGCCTGGCCGCGGCTGAGCCGCGGGTGGAGAAGATCGTCACCTGGAACGCCGCCGCCAACGACCACATGATCGGCATCAACGATGCACTGCGCTACGAGGTGGCGGGCCGGCCGTACCGGTCCGTCCGGCTGCCAGTCGCCAAAATCCTTTCATCCCTCACGTCGCAGGTGACTGCCTAAGCACCCCCCGCTCGGCCCCGCGCGGCCGCGAGGGCGTGACTCAGGCTGCCTGGCTCAGTCGTAGAAGCCGAGGCGGCGCAGCTGCTTGGGGTTGCGCTGCCAGTCCTTGGCGACCTTGACGTGCAGGTCGAGGTAAACGCGGGTGCCGAGCAGGGCCTCGATCTGCTTGCGGGCGTTCGTGCCGACTTCCTTCAGGCGCGCGCCCTTGCTGCCGAGGATGATCGCCTTCTGGCTGGGACGCTCGATGTAGAGCTCGGCGAACACGTCGGTGAGGTCCTCCTGGCCCTCGCGCGGCCCCATCTCCTCCACGACGACGGCGATGGAGTGCGGGAGCTCGTCGCGGACGCCCTCCAGGGCGGCCTCGCGGATCAACTCGGCGACCATGATCTGCTCGGGCTCGTCGGTGAGCTCGCCGTCTGGGTACAGGGGCACGCCCTCGGGCAGGTACCGCACCAGGACGTCGGTCAGCTCGTCGAGCTGGAAGCCGGCGACGGCCGAGACGGGGACGACCTCGGCCCAGTCGCCGAGCTTGCTGACCGCGACAAGCTGCTCGGCGACGCGCTCAGGCGAGGACTCGTCGGTCTTGGTCACGATCGCCACCACCGGGGTCTTCTTGACGCTAGCCAGCTCGCGGGCCAGGTACCTGTCGCCGGGACCGACCTTGTCCGGCGCCGGGACACAGAAGCCGATCACGTCGACCTCGGTGAGCGTCGACCGGACCAGGCTGTCGAGACGCTCGCCGAGCAGGGTGCGGGGCCGGTGCAGGCCGGGCGTGTCCACGAGCACAAGCTGGGCATCAGGCCGGTGCACGATGCCGCGGATCACCCGCCGCGTGGTCTGCGGGCGGTCGCTGGTGATCGCCACCTTCGCGCCGACAAGGGCGTTGGTGAGAGTGGACTTGCCGACGTTCGGCCGGCCGACCAGGCACGCGAAACCGGAATGGAACTTCTCGCGGGTCCGCTCGGTCGGGTGGTTCATCCCTCGATTGTCCCGCATACGAGGGACCATATGTGTCACAGCCTGCCGTGCGGGCCGCGCAATCGTTACGCTCTTGGGCATGCCGCCCACCCCCATCTTCCGGCCGAGTGCCCGCCTCATCGTCCGCGATCCCGCCGGCCGGATCCTGTTGTTCAGCAGCACCTACGAGGGCGGGGCCTACTGGTTCACCCCCGGCGGCGGCATGAAGGCAGGCGAGACCCCGGCCGGCGCGGCCGTGCGTGAGCTCGCCGAGGAGACCGGTTACGTGCTCACCGAGGCCGAGATAGGCCCGGTGGTGGCCACGTCCGCGGGACAGTGGCACGGGTACGACGGCAAGCGGTTCTTCGGCGCCGACTCGTTCTTCTTCGTGACGGTGGGCGACGCGCCGCTGAACACCGACGGCCAGGAAGACCTGGAACGATCGCTCATCACCGGCCACCGCTGGTGGACCGTTGAGGAACTGCGGGAAGCGCCCGACGTGATCCTCCCACCCGGCCTGCCGGACCTGGTGATCCAGCTGCTGGCCGGCGGCTTCCCCGACTGGCCGGTGCGCCTCCCCTGGCGCTCCCTCTAACCGCCGCTCACGCGGGGGCCCGTGGTCGGAGGCCACCGTGGACGGAGGCCTCCGTGGACGAAGGCCAGTGGCGTGGCTGTGGTCGGAGGCCCGCGGTCGGAGGCCCCCGTGGACGGAGGCCAGTGGACGGAGGCCAGTGGACGGAGGCCAGTGGACGGAGGCCACCGTGGACGGAGGCCACCGTGGACGGAGGCCACGGGCGTGTCTGTGGCGCCTATGCCGCACCGGTGGTGCCGGTGGTGCCGCTGGTGCCGACGGTGCCGGTGGTGCCGTTCCGTTTCGGGCTGCCGGCCGCGGGTGCCGTTGACTGATTCAGCCGGCCCCCGTCCTGGCCGGTGACACGGGTAGTCAGGGCGCGTTTCGATGGGTCGTTACCACCATCTGGCCTCCCGGGGCCTCCGGAACAGGCTTCTCCACCCGGATAAATCCGTTTATATCGGGCGCTTGCGGGATCCCGGGCGCGTACGGATGGCGTCGTAACAGTGATCATGGGTCGAACATGCCGATATACGGCATGTTCGACCCGCGATCATGGAATCGATACCCCTGTAGGGGTATCCAGAAATGCGTATTCCATGCCGATATTTAGTGATATATCGGTCGGCCCGGATGGCCCGGATCCGGGGTTTCGCGGCAACGACCCACACGATCATGCGGGAGGCGGGCGCCGGGTGGCGGATCACGCAAGCCCGGCCAGGAACGGCAGCGGCACCCGCGCTTGGACGGTTACGGGACCAGGGTGGCGCGGACCGTGCCGTCGGGGGTGGCGTGGAAGACCGGGGCGTCCGGGCCGAGGTCGCGAACGGCGGCCAGGTCGCCCGGATCGGGGTCCGCGTCGCTGACGAAAGCGGCGGCCTCCAGGTGCTCGGCGCCGCTCGAGACCGCCATCGCAACCGCGAGCCGCAGCGCGGACAGCCGGAACGACGGCAGCGCGACGGCGGCGGCCGTGTAGGTTCTGCCGGTTTCGTCACGGACAGCCGCGCCCTCGGGCGCCGCCGCGCGGGCACGCGTGGACCGCGCCAACGTGATGATCTTCTGGTCCTCCGGCCCGAGCCCGTTCGCCGGTGTCGCTTCACTCACGCGGACGAGTGTAGCGGGCGATGGCCAGACGACGGGAGGAGCAAGCCCGTTTGCGCATTCGAGCACGTCATCCGGCGAGCTCGTATGCGCATTCGAGCACGCCAGAGCAGGCTCGTTTGCGCATTTGGGCCGGTT
>Ga0210389_10000964_pt1 | contig 24351 bp, 18 predicted proteins | sample IncBWH28OmetaG_FD_160127 | JGI IMG/M metagenome (GOLD analysis project Ga0210389, IMG submission 160127) | Forest soil microbial communities from Barre Woods Harvard Forest LTER site, Petersham, Massachusetts, United States - Inc-BW-H-28-O ...
GGAGGCGATCACCCCCGGCGGCTGGCTGCGCACCGGGGACGTCGGCGTCCTCGATGCCGGCGGCAACCTGAAGATCACCGACCGGATCAAGGACATGTTCATCGTCGGCGGCTTCAACGCCTACCCCGCCGAGATCGAGAGCCTGATGTCCCGGCATCCTGACATCGCGCAGGCGGCGGTCGTCGGCGTCCCGGACGACCGGATGGGGGAGGTCGGCTATGCCTACGTGATACCGAAAGCCGGGACCAGGCCAGTGGAAACGGACATCACCGCCTGGTGCCGCGACCAGATGGCCAACTTCAAGGTTCCGAGGTTCGTCGAGATCGTGGACGCGCTGCCGCTCAACCCCAGCGGCAAGGTGCTGAAGTTCGAACTGCGAGACCGTGCCCGCAAGACCGTAGCCGGGTAACCGATGACCGGACCGTTCCGCGACGTTCGCGTCATCGAGGTATCGCACGGCCAGGCGGCCCGGATGGCCGGCATGCTGCTCGCCGACCTGGGCGCCGACGTGGTCCGCATCGCAGCGCCCCCGCAGGCCAACGCTGAAACACTCGCATGGGACCGCGGCAAGTCGCTGATCCACGCTGGCCAAAGAGAGCTCGCCGAGCTCGCGGCGAACGCGGACGTCGTCCTCAGCGACCAGCCGTGGGACGAGGGCCCGGGCCTGACCGCCAACGCCGACCCCGCCAACACCGCCAACCCCGCCGCCAACGCCGGGCTGGTCCGCGTCTGGATGCCGCCGCACACGCCATCCGGCCCGTACGCCGCGCTGCCCGACGACCCGGTATTGCGCTCGGCGCTGGGCGGTTTCGCCGCCTGCCACCCGTCGTTCAGCGACCGCCCGGTGGCATCCGTGGTGCCCGTGTTCTGCGCGGTGCACGGGGCGCTGGGGGCTGCCGCCGCGGCCGCCGGCCTGCTCCGCGCCCGCACCACGGGGGCGGCTTGTGACACGGTCGTGGTGAGCGGCCTGCACGCCATGGCGGCCTGCCTGAACACGATGGCGATCACCGGCCTGGACGTGGGGGAGGTGTACTCGACGGGCACCCGGATTCCCGGCGCCCCGAACTTCCGCACCTACCAGGCCGCTGACGGCCGCTGGCTGCAACTGGCCGCGCTCAGCCCGGAGCTGTTCTTCCGCGCGCTGGACGTCCTGGACCGCGTTGACGTCATGCTGCTGCCCGGCATCGACGGCGAGTTCACCAACTTGCTCGTCCCCAGGACCGGTGCCCAGGCGGGCGACGAGCTGGAGAAGACGTTCGCCGCCCGGCCCCGCGACGAGTGGCTCGCCGCCCTGCGCGCCGCCGGCATCCCGGCCGCGCCCATCGCCACCCGCGACGAGTGGCTGGCCGGCACGTACCACGACGGCCTCGTCACCGTGCGCGACTCCGCCGCCGGCGCCGTCACCATGCCCGGCGTCCCCATCCGGCTATCTCGCACCCCGGGCAAAGTCAGGCCCCCCATACCGAACGACTCCGCCCAACTCCCCCCCTCGCCCAAGCCCATCTCGCACGCGCCGGCGGCACGGCCACTGGCTGGCCTGCGGGTGGTGGACCTGAGCACGTTCCTCGCCGCCCCGTTCGTGAGCAGCCTGCTGGCGGATTTCGGCGCCGACGTCATCAAGATAGAGCGTCCCTCCGGCGACCCGTACCGGGTGTTCACCGCGTCGTACGCGGCCGCCAACCAGGCCAAGTCCATCGGCACCCTCGACCTGCGCGACCCCGCCGGCCGGGATGCGCTGCTGTCGATCGCGGCCGGCGCCGACGTGCTCGTTGACAACATGCTCGCCGCCGGGATGGAACGGCTCGGCCTTGGCGACGCGGAACTGGCCGCCGCCAACCCGGCCCTGGTCCGCTGCTCGGTCTCGGCTTTCGGCAGGTCCGGGGCACACGCCGACCTGCCCGGCTTCGATCCGGTCCTGCAGTCCCTGAGCGGCCTGGCGGCCGCGCAGGGCGGGGATGGCCCGCCGGTGACGACCAGCGCCCCGGTGCACGACATCGCCACCGGTGTCCTGGGTGCCTTCGGCGTGCTCGCGGCGCTCGTCGAGCGGGCGGGCTCCGGGACCCAGCCGCGGGCGGGTTCCGGGACCCAGCCGGGGGCGGGCTCCGGGACCCAGCCGGGGGCTGGAACGCAGCATGTCACGGCGTCGCTCGCGGCATCGGTGGGGTTCTTGCAACTCGCGGAGATGACCCGGTTCGCCGGTCGGCCGCCGGCGGCAACGGGCGCGCCCGACTACCCGGGGCCGGAGCCGACGCGGCGGCTGTACCAGGCGGCCGACGGCTGGATCGCCATCGCCGCGACGACCGGTGAGCAGGCCGCCGCACTCCTCGCGGTTACGGGAACCGCTGACCCGTCGGGACTGGGCTCCCGCCCCCGGCTGGGCCCGGACGGGCTGGCGGGAGCGCTGGCCGGGGCGTTCGCGACCCGCCCGGTGAGCTACTGGCTCGCCCTCCTCGCCGAGTACGACGTCCCGGCCTGCCCCGTCATCGAGCGCGCGATGGCGCTGCGGGACCCGCGGCTGGACGCCGACTTCACCCACGTGGTGCGCGACCCGCGCATCGGGCGGCTCCGCCTCGCCCGCGGCTACGCCGACTGGGCGGCGGCAGGCCCCGCTGGCGACCCGCTCGCCGCCGACTCGCCCGCTGGCGAATCGGGCGCCGCCGAATCGGGCGCCGCCGACTGGCGACAGGGGGCCAACGACCTGCTGGCCACTCACGGCACCCTGTACGAGCCGTACCGCCTCGCCTGAGGCGCGAGCGCCGATTCTTCCGGCGTAACGCGCGGGCCCGCTCGTCGTACCACCACGGTATAGGTACGACATCAGGGGGCGAGCTTACCGTGCCGACAATTGTTGCTCCACGTTTCAGCGAGGAATTCCGACGGCTGTGCCAGGCGGTGGCTATCGACGGGGCCGGTCGAAGCGACCAAGTGGTGGATGGCCTCCTGGTGGTAGCAATGGTTTACGATGAGCGCCCCTGGCATAAGGCAGAGGACTGGGTCAAGAGCATCCGTGATCTCTTTAGCCTGGGTGTCTCGGAGTACGAAGTCACGGTCGCGCTGCGCCGCGCCGTCAAGGACGGCAGGATCGAAGACAAGTGGGAGACAAGTACCCCGTCCTTCGGCGATCCCGGAAATTCCAGGTACGTCCTGAGCGATAAAGCGAAGAAGGACGCGAGCGAGCGAATCGACGAAGGATACTGCCTCGAAGGAAATATCCGGGAGTCCTGGATAGCCAAGGCGAGGATGCTCATCCCGGAAGCAAGCGAGAACGATCTCTGGCTGTGCCTTATAGGATATGCGCGACGAGCCTTCCTGAGCCTGGGCCTCGACGCGGTGAAGCTGTTTGACGCCTCCGTGGACGGCTTTACCAATCTGGCGACCGATGAATCACCCAAGGCCCTGCTCAAGTCGGCCATGCATGAAGCACGGCTGCCCGTCGGCTTGCTCCCGCAGGTATCCCAGGCCATCGCCGAATTCTTTGATGGCCAGGACGCGGACAGGGTAAGGTACATTTCGGAGCTGGCGAACGGCACCTATAATTTCCTCGCGCTGAGCGTGGACCCCAAGGCGCAGCGGACCCTGCTGGATAATCTTCCGACGCTGTCCATCTTCGTGGACACCAACGTGATCTACAGCCTGCTGGGAGCGCACGAGGATGATCCAGGAACGCCGGTTTCGGAGCTATTCAACGTCCTTCGGCAGGACCGGTTCCCGTTCAAGGTGTATTACCACGAGAAGACGCTTCGCGAGCTGGACCGCACCCTGTCGGGAATCGGATACCGCCTCGGCAGGGAGCGCTACAGCCAAGCGCGGAGCCGGGAGCTTCTTGCGATGTCGCACAGGATGAGCAGCATTGAAATCAGGTACCACAAGACGAACGGCAAGGCCCCGACAACTGTACAGGATTTCCTGGGTAAGTTCGCCAACCTCAGGGAGTTGCTGAAGGGCAAGGGCCTCGTCATATTCAAGGATCCTGATAGCTCGGCAAGTGACGCGGCGGTAGACGACAGCGAGCGCGGCGAGCTGGTGGCCGAGTATAACAGTTTCCTGAAAGGCCGTGGGAAGGATAAAGAGTATTCGGTCCTCGATCATGACATTGCGATATGGCGGGCGGCGGCCCGGAAGCAGCGGCCAAGCCGGAAAGGCCCGTTGCCGTCAGGCTCGCTTGTGGTCAGCGCTGACGGCAACTTCCGCAACTTCGATCGCGAGATACTCTCGCCGCGATACGCGACGCGCTGGATTGTCACCCGGCCGGACACGCTGCTGCAGGCGTTGCGGCCCTTCTCCGCCTCGGCCCAGCAGTCCGACGCGGTCTTCACCCAGGTCTTCGCCACGACGGAGTTCCGCGGGATAGGACGCTATGACGACCTCCGCCGGATGGCCTCCGTCTTGGCCAACAATAATTACAACATGACGGAGAGGGACGCGACGCGCAAGCTCGCTAATTCCATGCTTCAGACGAGGCTGGAGCAGCTCAGTCAAGCGGACAGCGCGTCCCGGCGTACCATCGATAAACTGGAGCGGCAGAATGAGGCGCTTCAGCAAGAGCGCGATGAGGTGCTGCAATGGGCGCGAGAGGCCGATCAGTCCATGATTCAAGCACGGAAGGAGTCCTTGAGCATCCAGAGCAAGGCTCAGGCCGAGGGGAACACGGAGCTGGCCGCGGGCATGAAGTCGGTCATAGGGAAGATAGATCAGTCAGCAAGCCAAACGCAAATCATCATTGGAAGGTTCATCGTGGGTAACTCGAACGAATACCTGGGCGACTATTATCACAATGACGGCAACCAGGTCGGGGCGCAAGGGCCGAATGCGCAGGCGCACCATTTCACGCAGCTGGCAAGCGGGCCCCGGCCCCGGCTGGACCTGCCCGCGCTCGCACTCGACCTGGAGGCCCTCAAGCAGGCGTTGCGCCAGAGCGCGGCCACCCAGGCGAATTATCAGTCAATCGGTGAGGTCCAAGCCGCGCAGGACGCGGCCAGCGCTGGCGACCAGGTCACGATCTGGGGCCATTTGAAGAGAGCTGGCACCTGGGCCCTGGGGGTTGCCAAAGAGATAGGCGCGGAAGTGGCGGCGGCCGCGATAGATCACGCGCTGGGCTTCGGCGCGTAGAGCTTCGATGGCGGCCACCCGCCCGGTCAGTCAGCGGTGATCCAGTATCCGGCGCGGGGCTGGCTGAAGAACAGCGGGGCGCTGCCCGGGCGCTCCAGCTTGGTGCGCAGACGGCACATGTACGTCCGCACGTAGCCGGTCTCCGTCGCGTAGCCCCGGCCCCACACGGAGCGCAGCAACTGTGCGGGGGTCATCAGCCTGCCCCGGTTGGTGGCCAGCTCGCGGAGCAGGGCGAATTCGGTCGGCGTGAGCTGGACCTCGGCTCCGTCCAGCAGGACCGCCTGGCCGACGAGGTCGATCTGGAGGTCACCGATGGTGATGACCGAGGTGGTGGCTTCCGCTGCCGGCTCGGTGCCCCGGGTCCGGCGCAGCCTGGCGAGGATCCTGGCGATCAGCTCATTGATGCCGAACGGCTTGGTCAGGTAGTCGTCGGCGCCCATCCGGAGCGCGGTCACCTTGTCCTGCTCACCGCGGCGTGCCGATACGACGATGATGGCGACCGTGGAGCGCTCCCGCATCCGACGGCACACCTCGAGGCCGTCGTCCTCCGGCAGCGTCAGGTCGAGCAGGACGATGTCGGGCTGCTCGGAGTCCAGCAGGTGCAGCGCCTCGTCGCCGTCGGCGGACGTGAGCGTCTCAAAGCCCCGGATCGCGAGGTTGGACCTGATCAGGTCCACGATGTTGGGGTCGTCCTCGACGATGAGCACCCTGGTCTGCCACGTCACGATGTCCGTGTCCTTCCTGCGGAATCCACTGACCTCGGCGAATGCGCTATTGCGCACCCCAGAAACGTAGGGCCCGATTGCGTAATGGTCAATAGGCAAAATCGCGGCCTTGATTTCCGCGTTAATAGCGCAGAAAGGGTTTTCTGGATTCCGTGTTATCGGTGCCGGCCGGAGCGGCTATTTCCGCGTTGGTTGCGCGAAAATGGGTGAGGTCACAGCGCCGGCCACGCCGGCTGCGACAACAGCGTCACGGCGTGCGCGTCGGCGGCGGCGAGGGCGCCGAACCGCTGCGCGTCCTCGAGCTCGCCCGCCACCACCGCGACGGCGACCTGCGGTGGGCATCGCCGCGCGAGTTCCGAGGTGACTCCGGCCATGAAGGCAGCGGCCTGGCCAGCGAGCCGGGCGTCGACAACCACGCAGTCCGGGTCGAGGGTGGTGACCAGCGGTGCCAGCGCCCGCCCCACCAGCGGGCCGAGCTCGGCCCGGTCCCCGGGAGCGTGCCCCGGACCGCAGCGAACCTCAGTGGCAAGGCAGCCGTGGTTGCCACAGGGGCACGCCTTCCCGTCCGCCGTGACCTGCACGTGCGCCAGTTCCCCGGAGAAGCCGTGCGCCCCGGTGAAGAGCCGGCCCTCGAAGACGAACCCGGCCCCGATCCCGCCCACCACGCTGACATGAAAGACGGCCCGCCGCCCCCGGCCCGCCCCGAAGCGGGCCTCGCCCAGCGCGGCTAGGTTGGCGTCATTCACCAGCAGCGTCGTGCACCCGAGGCGATCGCTGAGGGCTGGCCTCGGGTCTTCCTCCAGCCAGCGGGCCCGTGGCGCCATGCGCCAGCCCCGCATGGGCTCGTCCTCGGCCGGCACCTCATGCATCCGCGGAGCGCCTTGTCCCTCGGCGACCGGGAAGGGCGCTGACAGCACCGCCAGCCGCGGCGGTGCCTGCGACCGGGCGCGAAGCAGCCCGACAGCATCCGCCACCGACCGCGACCAGGTTCGCCACGGCGCCGACCAGGGCGCGCAGTCGGCGGCCAGGCTGCGGGTGCCGTCACCGGACACCGACGAGACGGACGTCGCCCCGTCCTTCGTGAGCTGGATCAGCAGGACCGGCGGCAGCAGGGCGGCTCGCTGGTAGCGGGCCGGGGGCCTGCCGCGGGCCCCTGGGGCCGGCGGCTCGCGCGTCTCCACCAGCTCACCCCGCGCGAGCAGGGAAGAGACCATCCCGGCAACGACCGTCCGCGACAGCCCGGTCAGTTCCTCCAGGTCCAGCCTCGTCAGCCCCCCAGGGCCGGCGAAGCTCGCGAGAACGAGCCGCTCCAGCAGCGCCATGGACGAGCCCTGGCTACGGTGAACAGGAGACACAAGACCACCCCTCTGCCGGCAAGCCACGAGATTACGGGCAGCATCCTGACTCCATGGCCCCTGGCAGTCAATATGCCAAGCGATCCCGGCGGGGCAAGACTTGCTGGCGTTGCGGAGCCTGCGCGGACTTACACCAGCACGGGGTCGGAGTCGCGCAGGGCGTGCCACGCGTCGACGTCGGTCCCCTTGTTGGTGACGTAGCCGGTGGCCTCCAGGTGGACCAGGTGCGAGTAGGCCTCGCCGATCGCGAACCTCCGCTGCATCCCCAGCATCTGGTCCCACGGCCGGCTCCAGTGCAGGTTCTCGGCCACGGTGACGCTCGTGCACCCCGGCTCGGCCCGGATCGTCGCCATCACCTCGCCGAGTCGCTCCTGGTGGTGCGCGAGCAGGCCGTTGATGCGGCCGTCCAGGCCGATGAACCGGTACTCGTGCGCGGGCAGCACCTCCTGCGCCGCCATGCCCAGCATGCCGCGCAGCGAGGTCAGGTACTCGCCCAGGATGTCCCCCGTCTGCCGAGGGGCGTGGCTGATGTTCGGGGTGATCCGCGGCAGGATGTGGTCGCCGGTCAGCAGCACGTTACGGGAATCGTCGAAGAAGCAGACGTGCCCTGGGGTGTGTCCCGGCGTGTGCACCGCGATCAGGTTGCTGCCCGCCCCCAGGGGCCGCTCGCCGTCGACCAGGAACCGGTCTGGCTCCAGGGTGAACTCGCCGAAGTTATCCGGCGCCGGCCCCCGCTGGGCCTGCACGGCATCGAAGTCGGAGGCCAGCCCGCCGCGCTTGCGCAGCGCCTCGTTGTTCGCCAGCCGGAAGTCCTCGTGGCTGGCATAGGTCTCCTTGGTGTGCGTGTCGGCCTCGTGCATCGCCGCCCAGGCCCCGGTGCGCTCCCGCAGTCGCCGGGCAAGGCCCATGTGGTCGCCGTGCCCGTGCGTGATGAGGATGGCCTTGACGTCGCCAAGATCCCAGCCGGCCTCGTTCAGGCCGGCGACCAGGCCGTCCCAGGACGTCTCGGACGGCCACCCCGTGTCGATGAGCGCGATCCCGCCCGCGTGCTCGACGGCGTAGGCAAGGACGTAGCGCAGCGGGCTGTCCGGGAACGGCGTCGGGATGGACCACAAGCCGGGCCGGACTAGCTCGACCGGAGGCAGTACGTGGTCGATCCAGGCCTGCCGCTGCAGCGTGCCGCTCACGATGATCCCGGGGGGTACTGCGCTCACGTGACTCCTTGTAACAAAGTTGTATATATAACACTATATACAAGTACCCCGGGCTGAGCCAGGAGGCGGGCTGGACCCGGTGCTGGCCGGGGGGCCTGGCCGGGCGGTTGGCTGGTCAGGACACGTGTCTGCCTTACCCCGATTCGTCATCGATGATGCGGGCCGCCCGGCGTGAGGCCGACGGAGGTTGCGCACGGTAGTGACGGCCGGCGCATCGCGTAGCCTCCTCGCGGGCCCGCGCCGTCGGCTTGATGTTGTATAAAAAATTCTTTATGAAATTGTGACATCACCTGCCCGAGGCGTCGAAACGGCCACCTACCTGGCGTTTCTTGCTCCGGAGGGGGATCGCTGAGTGGTTGCACTGCCCAGGAAACTAGCGATCATCCTATTGAACACTCGTTCCACTGGCCCTATCGTGTGCGCAACGTCACAGCCGATTTGCCCAACGTTGACAGCCCTGAGCGCCGGCTGCGCCTGCCATCGGCGGCACGAGCGTCTCGCTGCCGCCGGCCCTGATCCTCAGGGCCGGGCGTGTGCGCTCTGCGGGCGACATGACCGATTAGCGGATTCTCTATAACAAGAAGTAAACGGTCTCTAGAAAGAGAACAGTGTTCTCCGTACTCTAAGACCCAGCACCCAGCCCCCGAAGGAGAGGCCTGCGCCCCTATGGATATTCGTCGGTACAGATGGCAGTCGGCCGCTGCGTCCGTGGCAGCCGTGGCATGCCTGGCGCTCACCGCGACGGCCTGCAGCAGCAACTCGTCAAGCTCATCGTCCGCTCCGGCCACCAGCTCGGCTGCCGCAACGACGTCCGCCCCGGCCACTTCCGCCCCGGCCACCACCGCCCCGGCAGCCTCCGCGTCCACGTCCGGCTCAGCGGCCGGCACGCCCGCCGGCGTTCCGGCGAGCCTGACCGGCGACGCGAAGGCGGCCGCCATCAGCTGGGTGACGTTCTTCAACTACAAGACCCCGGCCGCCACCAGGGCCAGCCTGCTCCAGAACGGCTCGAAGTTCACCGCAGCGCTAGCCGGCGGCTTCGCGACGCAGCAGACCTCGGCGAACGTCACCGCGGTCACCGTGTCGGGATCGACGGCCGCCGTCACCTTTGACCTGCTGCTCAGCGGAGCCCCGGTGCTCCAGAAGCAGAAGGGCACCGCCATCCTCAACGGCGGGACCTGGCAGGTCAGCGACACCAGCCTCTGCGCGCTGCTGAACCTGCAGCCGACGGCCGCGACCAAGGCCGCCTGCACGGGCGTCTGACCAAGGTAAACGCCAGCGCATGACGACAGCGGCCCCGGGGCGCCCCCATAGCCCCGGGGCCGCTGTCGCACGCGACTATGTAACCGCCTAACTACCAAATCGCGTTACCGCGTGCCAGGACCCCTCACCCGGTCGCGGCAGTGCGGAACGCGACCACAAGCTCATCCAGCAGGTCCTCGGCGGCGGCGGGATCATCGGGGATCTTGATGCCGGGCCGGAAGTCGGTGACGCCAGCCGCGGCCAGCGTCGGCACGCCGTCCATGGTGGCGGCGATGTCCACCCGGCCATCGGCGCCCCGCACGGCGCGCACGGTGCCCGCTACCTGCAGGCCGGACGGGTCGCGGCCAGCGTCGGTGAGGGCGTCCTTCATCGCGGCGATCGACGCCGGCAGGTCCCGCGCCGCGTCGCCCCACGGGATCCAGCCGCTGCCGAACCGGGCCAGCCGCCGGACGACCTGCGGGTTCACCGTGCCGGACACCCAGACCGGCACGGTTTCGCGAACCGGCTTCGGCATCATGTGGATGCCCTCGAAGCTCAAGGTGGCCGACTTGTGCGACGCCCTGACCTGCGTCCACAACGCCTGGCAGATGGCCAGGGTCTCGTTGAGGAGCGCGCCGCGGGCCGTGAAGTCCAGCCCGGCGGCGTCGTACTCCTCTTTCTGCCAGCCGACGCCGACGCCGAGGTCGAGGCGGCCGCCCGAGAGCACGTCCAAGGTCGCGGCCTGCTTGGCGAGCACCACGGGGCGGCGCAGCGCGGCGAGGATGATGTTGGTGGCTAGGCGGATGCGCTGCGTGCTGCCGGCGACAACGGCCAGCGTCGTCAGCGGCTCCAGCCAGTGGCCGTCGGGGCCGGTCGGCTGCTTGCCGCCGGCCTGGCCGCCGATCTCGGGCCGCCCGTACTCCTCCAGGTGCTCCCCGAAGACGACGTGATCGGACACGAGCAGCCGGTCCACCCCGGCCTGGTCGAACAGCCTGGCGCGGTCGAGCACGAAGTCCCAGCTAGCAGGCTGCTGTGCGGTGAAGCTCGGCAGCGGCAGGGACAGCTGGCGGGTCACAGCCCGCCGACCAGGTTGGCGTTGATGGTGGCGGGCCTGCCATTGGCGCCCGCGCCCGTCGCCAGCGTGCTGCGCCGGGTGGCGGCCAGGTGCGCGCCCGCGATGGCCGCCGCCGCCTGCTCGTCGCCCTTCTCGATCGCGGCCAGCATCCGCTCGTGGTCGCCGAGCGCGATGCGGCGGGTCTTTTCGTCCTCGGGCGGCACCTCGTCCCACACCGCCGACTCGTGGGCGGACCAGATCGTCTCCAGCGCGCCGATCACGAGGATCATCGTCTCGTTGCCGCACCGTTCCACCAGCAGCTCGTGGAACCGCCGGGCGTTCGCGTTGTACCGGGAAAGGTCCCCGAACTCCGCTCGCTGCGTCTCGATCGCGGCCCGCAGGGCGGGAACGACCTGCGTCGCCCGGTCCTCGCGGGCCGCGCACAGCCGCGCGCACTCCGGCTCGATGCGGGCGAGCGCGCCACTGACGTCACCGGGCGTCGCCGACCTCGTCTGCAAGACCATGGCGATCATCTGCGCCGTCCGCTCGGCGGTCGGCAGGTGGACCACTGCCCCGCCGACATTCCCCCGCCGCACCTCGACGAGGCCCTCGGTTTCCAGGATGCGCATCGCCTCGCGCACCGCGGGCAGGCTCACCCGGAACCGCGTGAACAGATCCTCCTGCCGGGGCAGGCTGTCGCCCTCCTTCAGCTTGCCGGTGAGGATGTCGTCGCGCAGGCTCGCGGCGATGATCTCGGCGAGCCGTGGCTGGCGCAGCTGGCGCATCGGGTGGCACCTCGTTCCTGGGCTGGCGGTTTGCTAAAGCTACAATCTTTACAATATAAGCGAAACGACTCCGCCACCCCCGTCGTACCGGCCAGCCCATCGGCCCTCATCACCCAGGTGGCGTCCCCGGCAAGTCAGGTGTGGCTTGCCGCGCGCAGGGCCTGCTTGGCGATGATGACCTGCTGGATCTGGCTGGTGCCCTCGTATATGCGGAACAGCCGGGCGTCGCGGTAGATCCGCTCAACGGTCACGCCGCGCATGTAGCCGACGCCGCCGTGCACCTGCACGGCGCGGTCCGCGACGCGGCCGACCATCTCGCTGGCGAAGTACTTGGCGCAGGACGGGGCCATCCGCTGGTCGGTGCCGTCGTCGTAGGCCGCGGCGGCCGACACCACGAGGGCCCGGCCGGCCATCACGTCGGTCTGGGAGTCCGCGATCAGTCCCTGGATGAGCTGGTAGTCGGCGATCACGTGGCCGCCCTGCTTGCGGCTGGCCGCGTAGCTGACCGTCTCGTCGAGCGCCCGCTGGGCGAGGCCCACGCAGAGCGCGGCGATGTGGATCCGGCCGTGCGCGAGGGAGCGCATCGCGGTGACGTAGCCCTGGCCGGGGGCGCCGATGAGCGTTTCCGCGACTGTGCTGCCCCGGGGGGACGACCCCCCGGATCCCCCCGAAATGCGGACGTCCTCGAACCGGACCTCCGACGTCCACGCGCCGTGCTGGCCCATCTTCTCGTCCTTCGGGCCGACGGTGAGCCCGGGCGCGTCGGCCTTGACCATGAACACCGAGATCTTGCCGGCATCCGGGCCGTCGGCGTGCCGCGCGAACACCATGAACACGTCCGCCACCGGGGCATTGGTGATGAACCGCTTGAGGCCGTTGATGACGTAGCCGCCGGCCCCGTCGGACGCCGCTGACGTCGTCAAGCTGGCCGGGTCGGACCCGGCGTCCTCCTCGGTCAGCGCGAACGAGGCAGTCCACTCGCCGGAGGCCAGCTTGGGCAGGTACAGCTTCTTCTGCTCCTCGGTGCCGCCCTCCAGCAGGGTGTGCCCGGCGATGCCGTTGTTCGTGCCGAACATCGAGCGGAACGCCGGGGTCGTGTAGCCGAGCTCGAAGACCAGCCGGACCTCCTGGGACACGCTCAGCCCCAGGCCGCCGTACTGCTCGGGGATCGTGAAGCCGAACAGGCCCATCTGCGCCGCCGCCTCGCGCACCCCGGCGGGCATCTCATCGGTCGCGTCGATCTCCGCCTCGTGCGGGATCACCCGGTCCCGGAGGAAATCGCGGACAGTGGCGATGACATCTTCGAGGTCGGCGTTGTCCATGCTGCTCCTTCATCCACTTAGCTGCGGGGTAGCTCCCGCCACGGCTTGCCGCGCCAGGGGTCGGGCTCCTTCGGCAGCCCGAGCACCCGCTCCGCGAGCACGTTGCGGTTGACCTCGCTGGTGCCGCCCTCGATGGTATTAGCCCGGCTCCGGAGCATGCCGCGCACCTCCGCCGGCATGCTCCGCGCGTAGTCCGCCGGGTCGGCGGCATCCCCGGGCCAGGCGATGCCGCGGGCTCCGAGCAGGTCCGCCGCCGCGGCCTGGATGCGCTGGTTCAGCTCCGATGCGTGGACCTTGCCAATCGAGCTCTCCGGGCCCGGTGCCCGCCCGGCCGCCAGCCCCGAGCGGACCCGCTGGTTGGTCCAGGCCCGCGCCCGCTCCTCGCAGTACAGCCGCACGAGCCGGTCCCGGGTCCGCGGGTCATCCCAGCCGCCGGGCAGGCCGTCGTCGGTGATCGCGCGGGCGAGCCGGACCAGGGCGCGGGTGCTCGCGCCGCCGATCCGGTCCACGCCGCCAGAACCGGTGCCGGAGACCATCTGCCGCTCGCCGCTCAGCGTCGCCTGTGCCACCTTCCATCCCATGCCCTCGGCGCCGACCCGCTGGGAGTCGGGGACGCGCGCGCCGTCCAGGAACGTCTGGAAGAACTCGACCTCCCCGCCCATGTGCTGCAGCGGGCGGATCTGGACGCCGGGCTGGCGCATGTCGATGAGGAAGTAAGTGATCCCCTCGTGCTTGGGCACGTCCGGGTTGGTGCGGGCGAGCAGCACCGCGAAGGACGCCTGGTCGGCCCAGGTGGTCCAGATCTTCGACCCGTTGATCACCCACGCATCGCCGTCCCGGGAGGCCCGGGTCGACAGCGACGCCAGGTCGCTCCCGGAGCCGGGCTCGCTGAACAGCTGGCACCACTGCTCATCCGCCCGCACGATCGGCGGCAGGAACCGCAGCCGCTGGTCCTCGGTGCCGTGGGCGAACAGCGCGGGGGCCGCGAGGTTCAGCCCCAGGGGGTTCAGCCGCGGCAGGTGGAACTTGGCCGTGTACTGCTCCACGGCCCGTGCCACCGGGCGCGGCCAGGCCAGGCCGCCGTACCGGACCTCCCAGCCGGCCGCGACCAGGCCGGAACGGCCGTACACGGGGTACCACTCGCGGTACTCCGCCGACCGCCGGACCTTGCGGACCTCCGCGGGGCCGCCGCGCTCGCCGGCGTCCCGCCAGGCCGCCGGGACATTCGACTCGACCCAGGCCCGGACGGCGTCCAGGGCAGCGTCCACGGCTACATCAGGGCCCGCGACGTGCGCAAGCGTCGGCTCCGTCGGGTCACCACTCATGGGCTGCCACCTTCCAAGGTTCAATCAGATATAAGATAGCAAAGACAGCAAGGTTGGCCAGCGGGCACGGTTGGATGGCAGCACAGTGCCTGCCCAGGGAGGCGCACATGACAGACGACAGCGACCTGCTGCGGGCGGCCGTCCGGGACGCGCTGAAGCAGCTCAGCTCATCCGCCGACGTCCGGCGCGCCATGGCCACCGCTCGCGGCTACGAGGATGCCAGCTGGCGGCGGCTGGCCGGGGAGCTCGGCCTGCCCGGGCTGATGCTTCCCGAGGAGCTTGGCGGGGCGGGGCTGACAGCGGCCGAGCTGGGCATCGCCTTCGAGGAGGCGGGAGCCAGCCTGCTGTGCTCCCCGCTGTTCGCGACGGCCGGCCTCGCCGTGCCGCTGCTGACGGCGCTCGGCGACGCCGAGGCCCTCGCGGAGTACGGCCCGCGCATCGCCAGCGGGGAACTGACCGCCACGGTCGCCCTTGCCGAGGACAGCGGGAAATGGCAGCCGGGCCTGATCCGCGCGACCGCGACAAGGGCGGCCGGGGGCACTGCAGCCGGCGGCTGGCGGCTAACCGGCGTCAAGGACTACGTCGTCGATGGCGCGACGGCGGGACTGGTCCTTGCCGTCGTCACCACCGGCAACGGGGAGCTCGCCGTCTTCGGGGTCGATGACACAGCCGAAGGCGCAGACAGCGGCATCGGGCGCGAGCAACTCGTCACGCTTGACCAGACCCGCAAGCAGGCGCGGCTGACTTTCAACGGCACCCCCGCCAACGGCACCCCGGCACGGCGCATCGGGACCGGGGACGCGTCGGCCGCGATCGCCAGGGCCACCGCCGTCTCCCGGGCGCTGCTCGCCGCCGAGCAGGTCGGGGGAGCGCAGCGCTGCCTCGACATGACGGTCGAGTACGCGAAGACCCGCATCCAGTTCGGCCGGGCCATCGGCAGCTTCCAGGCCATCAAGCAGCGCCTCGCGGAGATGCTGATCCTCGTCGAGTCCGCCCGCTCGGCCGCCTACGCCGCCCTCGACGCCGCAAGCGCCGCCGCCAGCGAAACAGCAGACGGTGAGCTTGAGCACATCGCGGCCATCGCGGCGCTCACCGCGGGCGAGGCCTGCACGCACGTGACCGCCCAGGCCATCCAACTGCACGGCGGCATAGGCTTCACCTGGGAACATGACGCGCACCTGTACTTCAAGCGGGCGCGGGCGAGCGCCATCCTGCTCGGTACCGCCAGCGAGCTGACCGACCTCATCGGCCAGCAGCTCGAGGCGCTCATCTAAGAGGGACAATAAGCCAATGCACGATGCTGTGATCTGTGAGCCGCTGCGCACCCCCGTCGGCCGGTACGGGGGCGCGCTGAAAGACGTGACCCCGACCGCGCTGGCCGCGACGGTCCTGCGCGCCCTGCTGGAGCGCACGAAGCTCGACCCGTCCGCCGTTGACGACGTCATCTTCGGCCAGTGCTACCCGAACGGCGAGGCCCCGGCCATCGGACGGGTCGCCGCGCTCGACGCGGGCCTGCCGATCGAGGTGCCCGGCCTGCAACTCGACCGACGCTGCGGCTCCGGCCTGCAGGCCGTCCTTGACGCCGCGATGCGGGTGCAGACCGGGGTCGCGGACCTCGTCATCGCCGGCGGCGCCGAGTCGATGAGCCAGGTCGAGTACTACTCCAACGACATCCGCTGGGGTGCCCGCGGTGCCAACACGACGCTGATGGACCGGCTCAACAGGGCCAGGGAGACCGCCGGCGGCGTCAACTACCCGGTGCCCGGCGGCATGCTGGAGACGGCCGAGAACCTGCGCCGCGACTACGGCATCCCGCGCGAGGAGCAGGACGAGCTCGCGCTGCGCTCGCACCAGCGGGCCGTCGCCGCCCAGGCCGAGGGCCGCTTCGCCGGCGAGATCGTCCCGGTCGTCGTCCCCGGCAAGAAGGGCGACACCATCGTCGACACTGACGAGCACCCGCGCGCCGATACGAGCCTGGAGGCGCTGGCTAAGCTCCGGCCGGTCCGGCTGAAGCAGGATCCCGAGTCGACGGTCACGGCCGGCAACTCCAGCGGCCAGAACGACGCGGCCGCCGCCTGCGTCGTCACCAGCCAGGAAAAGGCCGCCGAGTACGGCCTGCGTCCGCTGGCCAGGCTCGTGACCTGGGGCGTCGCCGGCGTCGAGCCGAGCCGCATGGGCATCGGCCCGGTGCCCGCGACCGCCAAGGCCCTCGGCCGGGCGGGGCTGACGCTCGCGGACATGGACCTCATCGAGCTCAACGAGGCGTTCGCCGCGCAGGCGCTCGCCGTGACCCGCGAGTGGAAGTTCACCGACGAGGACTTCGAGCGCATGAACGTCAGCGGCTCGGGCATCTCGATCGGCCACCCGGTCGGTGCCACCGGCGTCCGCATCCTGGCCACGGGGCTGCGCGAACTGCAGCGCCGCGACGGCCGGTACCTGCTGGAGACGATGTGCATCGGCGGCGGCCAGGGCCTCGCGGCCATCTTCGAGAGGGCATAGGCCCCGCGATGGCGTAGCTGCTGTCCCGGTACAGGGCCTGCGATGGCTCCATCGCGGTCGCGACGGTGGGGCCGACGGCGAGCTAACGGGCCTAGTCGACCCAGTCGGTGCGGTCGTCACGGTTCGGCTGGCGGCCGGTCTTGAACGGGCACAGCGGCGCGTCGGCCAGCAGGATGCGCTGCCGGGTCAGGATGTCGTGGCGGCTGGCGGGCAGGAGCACGTCCGTGCCGTGCGCCGCGGACTGCTCGACCGCCGCCCACTGCTCCCAGGTGGGGATGGCCCAGAGCAGGATGGCCTCGTCGTCGCTGCGCATGGCCGTGTGCCAGGCGCCGGCAAGCTGCCAGCCATGTGCCGGTGACGTCTTCTCGGCCTCCGTGACCACGGCGTCGAGGAACTGGCGTGCCGTGCCCGGCGTGACCGTGACGATCTCGTGGGCGTAAGCCTCGCCGGTTACCCCTGCCGCGGTGAGCTCCTCGATCGTGCGGGTGCCCGGGTGCGGCACGATGAGCCGGTCGAAGCCGCCGGACCGCAGCTCCGCGGCGGCAGCCCACCACTTCGCGAGCGCGGGGTCCTGGAGCGTCGCGGTGCCGAACTCGGTGCGGAACGACGTCGCCAGCCCGGCGAAGCCGTCTTCCTCCCAGATGTTCACCACCTGCGGCCAGGGGCCGGTGGAGCCGACGACTCCCCAGATCCCGTAGCAGAGCTGGTGCCGCTGGTCCTGCGCGATGGGGCTCCAGTTGGCCGCCATGTGGTGCATGTAGCGGGCGCGGTTCTGCTTGGTGATGTGGATGAACTCGTGGATGTAGACCTTGTCGTTCATTTAGCTGCGCTGGTTCCTCTCCTGGGCGCGCTCGGCTAGCAGCGTTTTGGCAAGCGTCTTGAGCTGGCCGGTGTCGACCTTGAACGTCGCGTTGACCGGCAGGTCGTCCACGAGCGCGATGATGTCGGGCACCTTGTAGTCGGCGATCCGCTCCCGGCACCAGGCCTTGAGTGCTTCTTCAGAAACGTCTGCGGCCAGCACGACGAAGGCGACGCCGATCTCGCCGATGACGGGGGCCTCGGTGCCGACGACGGTGACCCGCGCCACCGCGGGATGAGCGGCGAGGGCGGCCTCGACCTCCGACGGGTAGATGTTGTACCCGCCCCGGATGTAGGCGTCATCCGCGCGGCCGACGATCGCCAGGTTGCCGCTGGAGTCCAGGCGGCCCAGGTCGCTGGAGACGAGCCAGCCATCGGCCGTGATCGCCGTGGCCGTCTGCCCAGGGTCGCGCCAGTAGCCGCGCATCCGGGCCTTTGTCCTCAGGTAGATGCGGCCCGTCTCGCCGCGGGGGACGGGCTTGCCGAGGGGGTCCCGGATCTCGGCCTCGGCGCCGCCAAGGGGCTGGCCGACCGTTGTCGCGACGACCTCGACGGGATCGTCGATCCTGGTGCCGAAGGCGAGCGGTACCTCGGTGCTCGCGTAGCGGATGACCACGGGGACCTTGAGCCGGTCGTGCAGTGCCTTGACGAGGGCCTCCGGCACCCTGGCCGCGCCGGTGGAGACGATGCGCAGGCTCGACAGGTCCTCCTCGTCGAGCCGGTCCAGCTGGATCAGCTTCTCCCACTGGGTGGGGACTCCCTGGCCGAGGGTGATCTTCTCGCTGGCCAGGACGTCGAGCATGCTGTCGGCGGTCCAGACGGGCGGCGTGAGGACGTACGCGCTGCGATGCAGGAGCTGGTCGTAGATCCGCGTCAGGTAGCCGGTGTGGGCGAACGGGATGGGCATCAGCTTGCGGTCATGCGGCGCGCTGAGCGGGCCCAGGTTGGCGCCGATGAACGCCATGGTCTCGTGGTCGAACCAGGCCCCCTTGGGCAGCCCGGTGGTGCCGGTCGTCCACACGACGGCCGCGGGCTCGCCTGCGCCAACGGCCACCCAGCCGGTGAACTCGGCTCCCTGGCCGCGGGCCTGGTCCGGGGTGAGCACGGTCGCCGCCGCGGTTTCCGCGAACGCCGCCGGGATGCGGCCGGGCTCGCCGGTGAGGATCGCCCTCGGCTCGCTGCGGGCGAGGATGTGCTCGATCTCCGTCGGGCCAAGGCGCGGGTTGACGCCGGAGACGATGGCCCCGAGGCGCAAGGCGGCCAGGTAGCAGGAGGCGAAGTCCTGGCCGGAGGGGAGCATGAGGGCGACCATGTCGCCCTTGCGGACGCCGCGCTCCGCCAGGGTGCCCGCGATGCGCACGGAGTCCGCCCACCACTGCGCGAAGCTCGTGGGCTTTCCGCCCTCCACCAAGGCAGGCAGGTCAGGCTCTGTCGCCAGCACCTCCTCGAAGAGGGTCCGCGGGTCCGGATCTGGCAAGGTGGTCTCCTCCTCGGCGAGTGGCATGGCCCGACGGCCCCATTGTATGTATGTTTTATTTAATATGCATAACCTTGTCCGGTTGAACCTACCCGACGGAGGAAATCATGGCCCAGCCCAGCCTGCGCGAGCTGACCCGGCCCGGCGTGACGGCGCTGGTCATCCAGGAAGTGCAAAACGGCGTCATCGGCCCCGAGGCGGCCCTCCGGGAACTGGCGGACGCCGCTGCCTCCGTGGGCGTGATCCCCAACACGGCACGGCTGGCCGCGGCCTCGCGGGATGCCGGGATCACGGTGATCCACGCCACGGCGGAGAGCCTGCCCGGCGGCTTCGGGGCGAACCGCAACGCGCGGCTGTTCGCCGCCGCCCGCAAGATGGGCGCGGCCATCGCGCCGGGCACGTCCTCGGTGCGCCCGGTCGATGAGGTTCATGCCGCCGGCGACCTCGTCTTGCCCCGGTACCACGGCCTGTCGCCCATGGCGGGCACCCAACTCGACGCACTGCTGCGCAACGCAGGGGTCTCGACCGTAGTCGTCGCCGGGGTCTCCCTGAACGTGGCAATCCCGAACCTGGTCTTCGACGCGGTGAACCACTCCTACCAGGTGGTCATCGCGTCCGACGCCGTCGCCGGCACCCCGGTCGAGTACGGCCAGCAGGTCATCGACAACTGCCTGCGCCTCCTAGCCACCGTCGTCACCACGGATGACCTAGTCGAGGCCTGGAAGCCCTGACCAGGACCACGCCGAACCCACGCGTTCGTCCGGTACATCCGCGCCCGCGCCCCAAGCCGCCCGCACTCGGCCCGCCCGCACTCGGGCCCTCGCACTCGGCCCGCCCGCACTCGGGCCCTCGCACTCGCGCCACATTGGCAACTCAGACCACACATATCACGGCCGCCGCTTTATTTACCGCCAACTTTTCGAATGCTGTTGATTGCGCCGCAAAACGCGGCGCAATCAACAGCATTCGTCCTATTGCCTCCCCGAATCGCCCACCGTCGGCCTGCGGGAACGCCATGCGCCCGGTGGAGGACCCGCGCGCCGCCCGGCCGCCGGCCTTATGCTGAAGGATTCTCGCTTCCTGTAAGATTTTCGTCTAATACAGCGAAATTCCTTCACTAAGCGAAAATCTTACCGAAAAATGAGTGGCTACTGTGGCTGGCACGGCACCAGTGGCCCCAGGGCATGGCGCCACCCGGCCACCGCCCTGCCACGCCGATACGCCAAGCCCCGGTCCCAAGAGTCCGGGACCGGGGCTTGAACGCTGCGCATGTGGCAGGAGTAACAGGCTGCTAATGCTGGTTGCGGCCTGCCTGGCACGGGTTCGGCATGATCTGGCGGAAGTTGTTGATCAGGTTCTGCGTGGCGCCGCCCCCGCCGAACGTAAGGTAGGTGCTGGTCAGCAGCGCCCCGTATTGCGCGTTCCGGCCGAAGTCGGTCCCGCCGGGCACGTGGTTGCCGAACGTCCACACGCAGCCGTTGCCGCCCCGCGAGTCGGGGCTGCCGCGGTCACCGTTCAAGAACGCGCTGAAGAACGGGTAGAACGCGGCCGGGGTGCCCGTGTCCGTGGTGGGTATCAGGGTGCAGCCCGCGCCGGTGGACCGGTTGCAGGTGGCCTCGATCCTCGGCAGGTCGGCCTCGAAGCCCACCCGCGAGTAATTGACCCTGTTACCCGGCCCGGTCAGCGGGCTGGACACCAGGAACGGCGTGGGATGCAGCTTCGTGTTGCCGTCCGGCCAGACGGGCTGGTAGTCGAAGCCGTCGAATCCCACGTTGCTATCGGTGCAGCCGTTGACGTGGATCCGCAGCGCCTCCGTCCCGGGGAAGCAGAAGTCGTCGTCGCCGTCGGTCGGGGACGTGTTGCTGCCGAATCCCTCGGTGTCACCCGCGGGGCAGGTGACCGGATTGCCGCTGGCGTCGAGCCCGAACGGAGTGGCCGGTATCGGCTTCGGGCCGTTGCAGTTCTCGAAGTGCCCGATCTCAGTGGTAAAGCTCGTGTTGTAGGTGTGCGCCGCCCAGATGACCCGGGTCTGCTCGGATGAGGTGGAGTACATCGGGTGGTAGTTGTACGGGAGGTTGACGCAACTGGTTCCGGTCGGGTCGTACTGAACCTGGCCGAACCCGTTGGCCGCGCTCGCGGTCATCGACCCGATCTGGCCGCTCGTCTTGTCGTTGATGACTGCCCGCAACCCGTTAGGCGTGTCCCCGAGGGATACCTGGAGGTTGTCGCCGGGGTTCATGAACAGGTCGTTCTTCGGGTCCGGCGTGAACGTGGCCGTCGTGGACTGGACAGGGTTCGGGGGAGCCTCGGTCCGGCCGTTCTTGGTGACGAACGCGAAGTTGACGTACTCCAGGCCGACCGTGGAGGCGCAGGTCGAATTCAGCGTGGTCCCAGTGACGGGGTTCTCGGCCAGGCTGAAGATGTTCATCGCGGCGCACCACTTGGTGGGGTCGCAGCCGCTGGCCCCCACCGCGACCTGCCAGGTCGGCCAGGGCACCCATCCTGGCGGGTAGAACTGCAACTCCAGGAACGCGGTGCCCGGATGGTTGGGCGAGACCGCGGGATCGACGATGTTGCGGTCGCTGTCGGGCGTGCAGGTGGACACCTGCTCCGGGTACGACTGCGTGGCGCACAAGGCCATGCCCAGCCAGATCGCCCCGTCGAGCTGGAACTCATACGACTTGCCGGGCGTGTTCGGGTTAGCCGCCGAGGGATCGTGGGGCAGTTGCATCGAGTAGGACTCGTGATTGCCCGACCCCGGCACGTTGGAGTAGAAGACCAGGGACGGCTCGTCGTGACCGACGTACTCGCTGCCGAAGACGTCTGCCGAGTTGGCTACTTCGGCACACATGCCGCTGTACGCGCAGTTGATCGCCGCGTGCTGACTTGCCGGGGCGGCAGGGGCCGCTCCCGCGGTGGTGGTGACGGCCGCTAGCGTCGCCCCGGCTAGCAGCAAGACCCCAGAGATCGAGAACGTTCGCAAGAGCTTCATATCCACGCTCCGAGATGAGCCGGTCACGGGCTGGGTATGTTCCAGCACTCCGATGTGCCAGCTCCCGCGGCGAGCGTAACATTGGCGGGCTAATTGGGCACGAGGCTACGAGGTCCATAATTGATTGGCATTTACGAAAACACTGGTCACAGGCCTACTGCCAATGCAGTCCAATGCCCCTTAGCTCGCAAGCCCCGCAATTCCCAGACGTGCCGCAACTACCATTAGTAGCCCAGAGTCATGAAGGGACAAGGCGATGGCAGCCAAGCCGAACAGCGTGACATTTGAGACCACCGTTGCCGCCACCGGCAACAACACCGGGATAGTGGTCCCTGACGAGGCCATCGAGCAACTCGCCGCGGGCCGGCGGCCGTCCGTGGTCGTCAGCCTCAACGGCTACGAGTACCGCAACACGGTCGGCGTGATGGGCGGCAGGCACATGATCAGCGTCAGCGCCGCCGTCCGCGGTGCCACGGGGCTGACGGGCGGCGACCCCGTCCGCGTCACCCTGACCGTCGCGGATGCCCCGCGGGAGGTGATCGTCCCGGCCGACTTCGCCGCCGCACTGGCGGCCAGCGAGCAGGCAGGCGCGTTCTTCGCCGCGCTCTCCAACAGCATGCAGCGGTATCACGTCGACACCATCACCGCCGCCAAGAGCGCTGACACAAGGCAGCGTCGCATCGACAAGGCCATCGCCTTGTTCCTCGACGGCAAGCAACGCTAGCGCCCGCGACGCAACCGGGGGCCGGAGTCGTTTCGGGGAAAGGGTCAGCCGCGGTTGACCTCGGCTGCCGCGCCGTCGCAGAGGGCGGCCACGACCTCGGGCATCGTGACGTGCGGCAGGTGGCCGGAGGCCAGCGGCACGAGCGGGAACGCCTGGCGGGCCGCCATCGTCTCCTGCATCTCGGCCGGCACGGCCGTGTCATGGACGGTCAGGACGTACGAGCGCGGGAGCTCCCGGACGGCCGACCAGTCCAGCGGTTCCTCGTAGAAGTTATAGGTGTCGCTGACCCAGCGGGACGGGTGGGTCACGAAGGCGATCTGCTCGTCGGTCAGCGTCGTGCCCCAGGAGGTGCGCGCCCGCTCGGGGGGCGGCGGGTCCGCGGGCGTCACGGCCCGCATGGTGCCCTGCCGGGCGGCGGCGAGGATGGCCCGCACCCGGTCCGCGTGCCGCGGCTTCATGCAGTCCATGCCGGAGCCGCCATCCTCGGTCACCGAGGCGGCGATCAGCAGCACCCGGCGCACCCGGTTCCCCAGCCGTTCCACCAGGCCGGGGACGAGCAGGCCACCCGAGGAGTGGGCGACCAGGACCAGTGGCCCGTCCGTCCCCGCGGCAACGTCCGCCGCGAGGCTGTCCAGCGCCGCCGCCAGCGTGAGGGTCGCCACGTTGGCCGGGCGGTCGCCGCGGCCGGGCACGTCGAGGGCGAGGGCCGGCGCCGTCACCCGCCCGGCCACGAGGTCCCACTGGCGGCCGGACGTGCCGCCGCCGTGCAGCAGCAGGACCGAGGCGGTCATGGCTACCCGACCACGACGGGCAGCTTCGACAGCCCGCGCACGTTGACGTTGACCTGGCGCTCGACGCCGGAGGAGTCGATGTCGAAGTCGGGGAAGCGCGCCAGCAGTTCCTCGAAGGCCACCCTCGTCTCCAGCCTGGCCAGGGACGCCCCCAGGCACAGGTGGCGGCCGAAGCCGAAGCTCACGTGCCGGTCGATGTCGCGGTGGATGTCGAACGTGTCCGGGTCGGGGTACTTGCGCTCGTCGTGCACCGCGGCCCCGGTCACCAGGATCACCCGCTGGCCCGCCGGGATGACGGTGTCCCGCACCAGCAGGTCGCGGGTGGTCCACCGGCCCTGGTAATGCGACGGCGGGTCCCAGCGCAGCATCTCCTCGACGGCGTTCGGCATCAGCGCGGGGTTGGCGACGAGCTCGCGGCGCGTGTCGGGGAACCAGGCGAGCGCCACCACGCCGTTCGGGATCAGCTTGGCCACCGTCTCGTGCCCGGCGAAGGCGAGCTCCAGGAACCGGCCGGCGAGCTCGTCGTCGGTCAGCATCCGGGTAGCCCCGCCCTCCGCCGAACCGCCTGCCCCAGAAGACCCAGAAGACCCAGAAGACCCAGAAGACTCAGAAGACTCCACCGGCGTGTTCATCAGCATGGTGATGACGTCGTCGCCCGGGTTGGCCCGCCGCTCCCGGACCAGGTCGGTCAGCAGGACGGCCATCTCGAGGGTGGCGTTGATGCTGTCGTCGGACATTCCCCCGGCCGGATCCCGGACCGCGATCCGGTCGCTCAGGTGGTGGATCTCGGTGCGATGCGCCTCGGGGATGCCGATCAGCTCGCTGATCACGTCCAGCGGCAGCCGGTAGGAGAAGTCCTGGACCGCGTCGAACAGGTCGGCG
>Ga0210389_10000966_pt1 | contig 24323 bp, 29 predicted proteins | sample IncBWH28OmetaG_FD_160127 | JGI IMG/M metagenome (GOLD analysis project Ga0210389, IMG submission 160127) | Forest soil microbial communities from Barre Woods Harvard Forest LTER site, Petersham, Massachusetts, United States - Inc-BW-H-28-O ...
AAAAGTATTCGACGGGCATTCAAACAAAAACGGGCAGATGCAATTACCGGGCACTTATTTTTATCTGTTGGATTATACCGTGAGCGGCATCCTCAAGCATAAAACCGGGTTTATTGTGCTGAAGTATTGATGGGTAGGGATTGTGTGGCGTCAAAATTACTTCGGAAATCTTCAAATAAATCACAAAATTTAAAATCCGCATCAGCGATGCGGTTATCTGAAAACTCACCGGCAGCTTTTGGGATAGCGGAAGCCCCGTTTCATTTAAGTAGGACCCATTATATTCAGTTGCTTAAAGTTAAAAACGAAGATGAAGGCAATTTCTACGAGATCGAAGCTTCGGAAAATAATTGGTCAGTTTCTGGTAAAGTAAATTCTATTACGGCCCTGTTTCCCTCCTTACGAAGGATAATGCCTATTGTCTGATTTTCAGCACTTGTTTTTATTTTCCTGTCGTAGTCTACAATACTAAAATACCATTTCTCTTCCTCATCACTCCGTAAGGTGCGAACTTGTTTGCTCTCAAATAATTTTATAGCTGTTTCCTTTTTCATTTTCAATTCAGCTTTTGACTACCCAGCCCACCCCTCTCTATCCAAACTTCTGAAATATATCGCCTCCGCCAACTGCTCCAATTGTATGTCTTTACTGTCGTTAGTTCCAACTATGGTTCATAACTATTTACAAAGTCGATAAAGTGGTTGTAACGCTTGCCAATACCATCGTAAATTTATCCATGGAATTGTTATAAAGCACCAAATCTGCTCCCATCCACTCTAATAATTGAAGAATGTTGTTGTAATGCTGCTGCAGAGCGACTATGTTGAAAATTACCGGTTCATTGTGATAAATACGATTGCGTAACGTCCTGCGTATATCATTTAAGGGGGCAGATATATTTCTGCGCTGCCGTAAAGCCCGCGGCATATTTGGAAATATAAAGCGAAGGTTGGCCCAAAGTTCTCTTTCGTAGCGATCATTAAAAAGGCTTGTCCAAAAACCGAACATCAAACTGGCTATCACTTTGTAAGGTGTTATAGGTTTTCCATCGTCGTGCAAATGACGGATTGCTCCGTTAATTTGCATCCATGCATGCCGCATTACAGGGTGTAAATACCACTCTGCATACCAATCAGGTCTACGATATTTACGGGTGAGTTCGGCATTTATTTTATTTCTTAAAGCAACCTCTAAAATAGAAAGCGGAGTGTACAATGCCTCACTAATGACTATGTTAGCTTCATATAGATAAATGGCTTTAGGGTCATTTCCAGGATATTGAATAAAATATCTATTTAATCTGTCTGCTGAAAAATAAGTTTCTAATTGACTCCTATTCATAAATTTATTACATTTGCGTTGTGCTGTCCCGGTACTTCCTCTCCCAGATAAGATGCTGGTGACGAAGCCGGGTTTCTTATTTTCAGCCCATGCCGCCACAGGTTCTAATAACGGACAATCGTACAGCGAGACCGTAACCTACCCCGCCCACCCCTCTCTATCCAAACTCCTGAAGTGTATGGCCTCGGCCAAATGCTCTAATTGTATGTCTTCGCTGCCAGCCAAATCGGCAATCGTGCGGGATACTTTTAAAATGCGGTCATAAGCGCGGGCGGATAAGCCAAGCTTTTCCATTGCCTTGCCCAAAAGGGTTTGGCCGGCGGCGCTTATTTTGCAGATGTCGCGCACCATTTGGGGGCTCATCTGGGCATTGGCATGCAGGTCGGGTTTGTTGCCGAAGCGCGTTGCCTGTATTTCGCGCGCTTTGATCACCCGCTCGCGGATGAACTCGCTTTTTTCAGCCAGGCGGTCGCTGGCCAATTCGTTAAAGTTTACGGGGGTTACCTCTACGTGCAGGTCGATACGATCAAGCAACGGGCCTGATATTTTGCTCAGGTATTTTTGTACGGCCCCGGGCGGGCAGATGCACTCTTTTTCGGGGTGATTAAAATAGCCGCAGGGGCAGGGGTTCATACTCGCCACCAGCATAAACGAGCTGGGATAATCTACTGAAAATTTTGCGCGCGATATAGTCACCCGCCGTTCTTCCAGCGGTTGGCGCATTACTTCGAGGGCGCTGCGCTTAAATTCAGGCAGTTCATCCAAAAATAATACGCCGTTATGTGCCAGTGATATTTCGCCGGGCTGCGGATTGCTGCCGCCGCCAACCAGCGCCACATCGCTGATGGTATGGTGCGGTGAGCGGAATGGCCGCACAGTTACCAATGCATCTGCGGCAGCTAATTTACCCGCTACGGAATGAATCTTGGTGGTTTCTAAAGATTCGTACAAACTCAATGGCGGCAATATCGATGGCAGCCTTCGCGCCAGCATGGTTTTGCCTGCTCCCGGCGGACCGATCAAAATCACGTTGTGCCCGCCCGCAGCCGCTATTTCCAATGACCGTTTGATGTTTTCCTGGCCACGTACTTCGCTAAAGTCGCTGTCGTAACTGGTAAGGCTTTTATAAAATTCTTCGCGGGTATTTACTACTTCGGCGGTTAACTGCGCCTTGCCGTTAAAAAAATCAGCCACTTCCCTGATGTTTTCTACGCCGTAAACCTCCAGTTCGTTTACAATCGCCGCTTCCCGGGCGTTTTGCTTCGGAAGTATGAAACCTTTAAAACCTTCCTTGCGGGCTTGTATGGCGATGGGCAGTGCACCTTTTATAGGCTGCAGGCTGCCGTCCAGCGACAGTTCGCCCATAATCAGGTATTTCTCCAGATTTTCGTTGTCCACCTGTCCTGAACTGGCCAGTATACCTATGGCGATGGGAAGGTCGTAAGCCGATCCCTCCTTGCGGATGTCGGCCGGCGCCATATTCACAATGATCTTTTGCCTGGGCATCCGGAAGGCGTTGGTATTCAGGGCCGCCTCTATCCGCTGCATCGACTCGCGCACAGCGTTGTCAGGCAAGCCCACGATCAAATAAAAGGGCTTGCTTCCGCCGCTTATATTCACTTCCATGGTGATCGTTATCGCCTCGATCCCATAAACTGCACTTCCAAAAGTTTTAACTAACACGCCGATAAAGTTTAATCCTGATAGCTATCGGGACGTAAGATATAGAATTTATTTGAGCGGAAAAAACCGCTTGCTTTTCAATTGCCAGGCTTTACTTTTTTTCGAATTGATGCAGCGAGAGTTCTTTTCCGTCAAAAACCGCGTAGGAATTGCTGAATAGCCATTCGCCCAGGTTAATATACCGGGTTTTGTCATTGATCGGAATATCATGCGGCTGATGACGATGGCCGAAAAGGAGATAATCGTAAAATTTGGTCTTGAGCAGTTCCCGGCTGTAAATAACCAGCCACTCCTGCTGCCCGGGTTTGTGGCCCTCATTTTTTTCGTTGGCCAGGCGACTATGCCTCGACCAATAATTCGCAATACCTACACCCAAATTGGGGTGTAAACGCGCAAAAAGCCATTGGCAAAGCCCGCTCCGGAATATTTTTTTTAGTATTTTATAAAAGGTATCTCCCGGGCCTAAGCCATCACCATGGTGCAGGTAAAATTTTTTTCCGCTGCGCTCAATCTCCAGTTCGTTGCTGATAATGGTTGCCCCAAGCTCCTTTTCAAAATAATCAAACATCCACATATCGTGGTTGCCCTTAAAAAAGTAAAGTTTAACGCCGGCGTCACTCAATTCAGCTAATTTTCCCAGGAAACGGATAAACCCCCTCGGCACAACAGTCCGGTATTCGAACCAGAAATCAAAAACGTCGCCCATTAAAAACACCTCGGCAGCATCGTGCTTTATGCTGTCGAGCCAGCGCACCAGGCGGGCTTCACGTTCGCGGTATTTGGCATAAGTGCCGGTGCCTAAATGAAAATCGGAGGCAAAGTATAATTTATTGCGGATGGCCATGTTCGGCTGTAAAAATAAGTAAAATATGGTGATGACCGGTTATCTGTTTGGGGGACTGGACAAAGCCTTTTTCCGTGTTTTGCACCAAACAAGATTCGCTCCAAAGATGTCTCGTTTTTACAATTGTCGTTCCTGAACAGGGCTATCTTTGATAAAAAATAAAAAACATGGAAACATTGAATATTCCGGAAGGGTACCAGCGCATAATGCCGTACCTGATCATTAAAAACGCTCCGGCCTTTTTTGAATTCACACAAAAGGCGTTTGGCGCAACCGAAAGGTATAAAGCCATGCGCGACGAAACCCTGATTATGCATGCCGAGATCAGCATCGGCGGCAGCGTTGTGATGTTTGCTGACGCGACCGGGCAATTCGCCGAGCGAACTGCCGGTATGTTTATGTATGTAGATAACTGCGATGTGGTTTATCAAAAAGCAATTGAAAATGGCGCCACCACCGTTATGGAGCCTGCTGACCAAAGCTATGGCCGCAGCGCCGGCATACGCGATCCGTTTGGGAATACCTGGTGGCTGACATCTTTATAATTTCGAATTTACGATTTCGATTTTTTTCTGCCATATTTCGCCAACATTTTAAATCCGAAATCGAAAATCCGAAATCCGAAATCCCAAATGATTTGACACCCGCTTAACACTATTCCGATAAATTGCTGTTAAACTTGCAGCAGTGAAACTATCATAGGCATACAGGCAATTCCAAACCTCCCTATGGTAGTTTCATTACTACAACACAGCAAGACCTAATACATGAAAATCGGGATAGTTTGTTACCCAACCTTCGGCGGAAGCGGGGTTATAGCCACTGAGCTGGGCAAAGCCCTTGCCGACAATGGCCACCAGGTTCATTTTGTAACCTATAACCAGCCCGCCCGGCTCGACCTCTTTTCGGAGAACCTGTTTTACCACGAGGTTTCGGTTTCCAATTATCCGCTGTTTGACTTTCCGCCTTACGAACTGGCATTGGCCAGCCGTCTTGTGGATGTGGTGCGTTTTGAAAAGCTGGACATTTTGCATGTGCATTACGCCATTCCGCACGCCTCGGCGGCCTTTATGGCCAAACAGATATTGCTCACTTATGGCATTTATATCCCGGTGGTAACCACTTTGCACGGTACCGATATTACCCTTGTTGGCCGCGATCGCACATTTAAGCCGGTGGTGACTTTTTCTATCAATAAGTCCGATGGCGTAACGGCTGTTTCACATCATTTAAGGAGCGACACCTACGAATACTTCGAAATAGAGCAGGATATTAAAGTGATCCCCAACTTTATCGACCTGAAGCGCTTTAACCTGAAGGCTAAGGACCATTTCAAAAAAGCGATTGCACCGGCGGGCGAAAAAATAATCGTGCACACTTCAAACTTCCGCAAGGTAAAGCGCACGGAAGATGTGATCAGGATATTCGCGAAACTGGTTGAAAAAATACCCGCAAAGCTGCTGATGGTAGGTGATGGCGGCGACCGGTCAAAATGCGAACAACTGAGCCGCGATTTGCATGTGAACGATAGTGTGCGCTTTTTAGGCAAACAAGATGCGATTGAAGAAATACTCTCCGTTTCCGACTTGTTTTTAATGCCATCTGAATCGGAAAGCTTTGGTTTGGCGGCTCTTGAGGCAATGGCCTGCAAAGTGCCGGTGATCACCTCGAACGCGGGCGGTCTGCCCGAGTTAAATGTTGAAGGCGTAACAGGTTTCCTAAGAGACGTGGGCGACATCGATGGCATGGCCGAAAAAGCCATCTATATTTTGGAGGATGAAGAACGCCTGCAAACATTTAAAGAAAATGCCCTTGCCCGCGCCAAAGAGTTTGACCTTGCTAATATTTTACCGCTGTATGAAAATTATTATGTGGAGGTGATTGAGCGGGCGAAGGAAAAAGCCTAATGCAATTTTAAGTCGTCATTGTCCAAAACCCGACTAAACAGGGCAAAAGGGCCTTTTAGATTTACATTACACTATATCGCCGCTTTCTTTCCCGATAATTTAATTTTTACGCTAAATTTGTAGTGGTATCTAATAACACACGCAACAGATTCTTGAAATATTGACCATGGAAAACACAATGTTGATACAGTTAACAAATGAAAAGGCCATAGGGCTTTTGCATGAGTTAGAAGAATTGCAGTTGATTAAAGTATTAAAAGAAAATATTGCTCCTTCTAAAGCCAAACTTTCTGAAAAATATCGAGGTGTATTTACTAAAGATGACGCTCGAAATTTCAACGAGCACACCCAAGAAATGAGAAAAGAATGGGACGATACTTAATTGACAATAATGTAATTTCAAACTATTTCTCAGAAGTGTTTTCTGAAAAAGGAATGAGTTTTATTGCAGAAGTTATCGATCAAATTCCAAATATCTCCGTTGTTACTGAAATTGAGGCACTTTCCTGGGTCAACTCTGATGCATCAAAAGAAGAAATTGTTAGAGAATTTGTAAAAGATGCAAAGGTTTTAGAATTAACTCAAGCAGTGGTAGATAAGTGTGTCGAGATCAGAAGAACCAAAAGGATTAAAGTACCCGACGCCATCATTTCAGCTACAGCTATCGTGCATAAACTCACGCTTATTACCAGTGACAGCGACTTTAAAAATGTTAAAGAACTCGATATTCTCGATCCTTACAAATTGTGAATAATCCTAACCGGCGTTGCTTGTTACAACATATTTATGCGCAACCCTCAAACACTGAAAATTGCCACTATAAATGCAGATTGGTGTGATAAGGACCAGGTGATGCTGCATGCGTGTTTTCAATTGCTAACCGATTTTGTTGATCAGGAAATTAGCCAGGATATAGTTGATTGGGAACATGACGAGAAGCAACGCCAAGTGCGAAAAGAAATTGATTTTTTATATAATTGGTGGAAACAACGTATTAAAGATGAGGCGGAACAGAACCTCGATCCCATTTGGAGCGAACGTCTGCACGATATTGATGATGAGATGTTAACGAGGCTAATAAAAATCCGCCGTCACCTTTGGACGTAGAGCACAAACGTATGACCAACCGTTAAACCCATAAGAATTGAGTTCCCGGCTCCGGCCTTTCGCCTTTTACCTTTTACCTAACGCTCACTCCGCCGGTGTAAACTTCAAACAAACCGGGTTACCGATATTAAGTCCCGAAGGTATGCGGAATAACCTGCCCGAAGCCGGGTCGATCCGGTAAACAAAAATAATATCGCTGTCCTGGTTAGCTACCACCATGTATTTTCCGGTCGGGTCAATGGCAAAGTCGCGCGGGTTTTTGCCGTCGGTAGTTACACGCTGGGTAAATATGAGTTTGCCATTATCCGGATCGATCGCGTAAACGGAAATCTCGTTGGTTTCTAAACGGTTCGAGGCATACAAAAACCTCCCGTCAGGCGAAATTTTTATAGCGGCTCCTGCAGTTTGGCCCTTAAAGCCGTCGTGCAGCAAAGTGATCGATTGTTTTTCTTTCAGTTTCCCGTTGTCATAATCAAAAACGTGCACGGCCGAGCCCATTTCGGTAACCAGGTATACATGCTTTTTATCATTGGAGAAAACAATATGGCGGGGGCCCTCACCGGCGGTAATGCTTACAAAAGGCTCTTTTGCCGGGCTTAATGGCTGCGGGTCCGAAGGGTGGTACCGCATCACATTCAATTTGTCGGTGCCTAAATCGGTATACAGAACGTATTTTTCATCAGGCGAAAGCATGGCGATGTGCACATGCGGGCCTTCTTGCCTTTCTTTATCAACCCCGGTCCCCTTGTCCTGAACCGATTGCGAAACCGGCCCGAGCGAGCCGTCCTTGTTTACAGGTAACACCGTTAGGTTACCGCTGCTATAATTGGCGACAAATACATTTTTTTTGTCTTTATCTACCGAAACATAGCAAGGGTCGGCGCCTGACGATGGTTGCCTGTTCAGGAATACCAGCTTGCCTTCTTTCGGGTCGAAAGTAAAGGAGCTTACGCCGCCGTTTTTGCCGTCTTCGTTTACAGCGTATACGAACTTATCATCATCGGTAACGCATAAGTACGACGGATTGCTTACATCGTCTATTTCATTTAAATAGGCCAGTTTGCCTGTTTCCGCGTAGAAACGATAGACATAGATGCCTTTGCTTTTACCTTTGGTATAAGTGCCGATAAGCAGATCGAAAGTTGTAGGGGCCGCTTTTTTATGCTGTGCATAAACCAGTACCGGAAATGCGAACGCAAGTACTAACAGGAATTTTTTCATTGCAGGATATATTGGGCCTGCAAGATAGTATTTTTAAGGTGAAAGGTAAAAGGCAAAAGGCGAAAGGTTGACGTGTCTTATCCCAACGTAAAAACGGCCTTTAAACACCCTTAAAGTGTTCACGTTTTGCACACATACACCCTGCAAACAGCGACGAAAAGCATTGATTTTTAGCGGGTTAAAATTTTAAAATTTAAAATTTGCGCCATTTTTGACGTTTTTCGTGAACAGTACAATTTTTTTTCATTGAATATCAGTAAGTTAGTAATTAGCCCACTGTACACAGCCTGTTGTAAATCGAAAATTTATGACTGATAACCAGTTGGTTAGCGCTAAAAAGGAGCGCGCAATCATGTCTTCGCGCATACTACACTAAGCCTTAGTCAACACGGCGATATGTTGTCATCAGCGCCCCGCGCTGTGCGTAGTTTATAAAAAATGCTGTTCGTTTGCAACTTCGGACGACTATGCCCGGAGACTTAGTCTCCAAGCAAGTGGAAACCCTAAAAAACGCAGTTGAATATGGAGAGCGAACTGGCTGGCTATATTCTTTCCAGTCCTCGCAGGGTCTCTCGCAGAGGGCCCTGCGCTCCGTGTAATGGGCGGACGAGTCGTCGGGAGCATAAGCGGGCTTCCGCAAATAGAGGTTCGATGAGCATGGACCGCAGGGTCCTCTGCGAGAGACCCTGCGGAAACAAATAATTAAGGTAAAAGGCGAAAGGTTTTTGAGTTAGAGCGGGAATGAATACCCCGTCAACCTTTCGCCTTTTACCTTTCGCCTTTCACCTCAAATCAGGTGCTTCAACTGTATCACTTCCTCTTCGTTCAAATAACGCCAGCGGCCGCGGGGGAGATCTTTTTTGGTAAGATTGGCATAAACCACCCTGTCAAGCTTTACCACTTCGTAGCCCAAATGTTCAAATATGCGGCGCACGATGCGGTTTTTGCCGCTATGTATCTGTATGCCTACCTCGCGCTTGGTGGCGCCTGCAACGTAGGATATGGAATCGGGCTTTATCAGGCCGTCTTCCAGTTCAATCCCAAACGCTATCTTGTTCAAATCGCCCTGGGTGAGGCTTTTACTCAGTTCAACCTGGTAAAGCTTTGTAATATTGTTGCGGGGGTGCGATAGCTTATCAGCCAGGTCGCCGTCGTTGGTCATCAGCAGCAGTCCGGTGGTATTACGGTCAAGGCGGCCTATGGGGTAAATTCTTTCCTTGCTGGCTTTTTCAACCAGGTGCATAACGGTGCGGCGTTCCTGTGGGTCTTCGGTTGTAGTAATATAGTCTTTAGGTTTATTCAGCAGCACGTAAACCATCTTTTCGCGTTTCAGTGTTTCGCCGTTCTAGCGGATAACATCTTTATACGGGTCAACTTTATGACCCAACTCCGAGATAACTTCGCCATTTACCGATACTACGCCGGCCGTGATCAACTCATCAGCCTTGCGGCGCGAACAGATGCCGGCGTTTGAAATATAACGGTTAAGCCTGATCAGCCCGTCATCAGCCGGTTCTTCGGCTTTTTTGCGGCCACGCATTGTTTTTGCGGCCGGTTGACCGTCCTTAGACCGGTCCCTGGAGACGAAGTTCCGCTCCGTGTCGCGTTTTTTGAAATCGCGGCCCTCGGCTGGACCTTCTTTACTAAAATTTCTTTTGGGCTTGTCGTTGCCCGCAAAAGGCGAGGCTGAGGGTTTGCTGCGCGGTGCAAAGGGCTTTTTAGTGCCCGAAGATTCGCCGCCGCGTTTATCGTCGCTAAAGCTTTTGCGTGGTCTTTCGTCGTTGTCGGCTGCCCTGCCAGTGTATGGGCGGCTTTTGGGAACATATGCTTTCCGCTCGCCTGATGCATCAGCACCTGTCTTGCGGCCATAGCCCTCGCGCCGGTTGTCGCTGTCAGCCGCACGGCCACTGTAAGGCCTGGCTTTTGGCGAAAACGCTTTCCGGGTATCGCTGCTGCGAAAGCTGCTTGCGGGCTTGTCAGTTTTATCCGCACTGCCCTGGTATGGTTTTCTTTCTGCTGAAAAGGGTCTCTTTTCCCCCGCTGCCTCATTGCCATATTTTCTTGGCGGCCGGTCGTTGCCGGCTTTATCAGCGTCCTTTGAAAAATTTCCTTTGGATGAAGGGGCTCGTTTTGGCCTGTCGCCCGCTTTCGGATTGCGGTTTGATGATCTGCCGGATTGGTCGTTGCGACTGTTCCCTGGTCTTTTAAATACCATAGTTTTTTTGTTAGCGCTTTCTCAGCGTGAAGGGTCAAAGGTACTGCTTTTTTAAAGATTTTTTCACTTTTTTTAAAGTTAATAAACTTTCTTTAAATGCAAATTGAGATAATTTTTAAACCAATAACCGCTTTGGTATTTGGTCACAAATTGATAAAGCCTTGATAGTCTGATGTATATGAAGTACCTTTGTATGCATTCTAAAAAGTGCGGTACCCTATTAATTTAAACAACATGACCCCAAAACGCTCAATTACGTACTTCGTAATGGCAGTTCTCATTGTCATTTCCACGCTTATTAATAGCGCAAATAGTGATAAAAATGTAACGGATTCAAAGTCTTTACTTAAAGATGCAAAGGCCTTGCCCGGCAATACAAACGGTGATTTAAGCTTCTGCAACGAAGCTTTGCCGCTTAACGATACCACCGTAACCAGTAAGCTGCTGCACTCGCTGCAAAAACACGACTACAAAACCATACAGTCGAACATTCTTCAAATCAAAGCAATTAAGCTATTTCCTGTCATTGACCCTATTTTAAAGGCCTACGGTATCCCTGATGATTTTAAGTATATGCCACTTGTTGAGTCGGGATTGAACGCCGGTACCTCTCCAAAAGGCGCCAAGGGTGTTTGGCAGCTAATGGCGGGCACGGCCCGTATCTTGGGCCTCAGGGTTGGCCGCAAAGACGACGAACGCCTCAACCTCCAAAAATCAACCGTTGCCGCCTGTAAACATATCAGGGACCTTCATGCTGAATTTAACAGCTGGACGCTGGCAGCCGCCGCTTATAACGACGGAGACGGAAAAATAGCAAGAGCCATAAACAAGCAAAATGAGGATAATTATTTCAGGATGCACCTTAATCACGAAACCGGAACCTACGTATATAAACTTGTAGCGATGAAAGAGATAATTAGCCAGCCCGAAAAGTATGGCTATAAGAATATTTAAAACCAACGCTTTGACGGTTTATAACTAACCCAGGTTTCAGAGACTGATATTACGGGGCGCCCAGGGCCGGTTTTTCATACGGAAAGATCGGCTTTTTTTTATTCACCACAGTTACCAATCTCGCAATTTAAGTGTCAAAACCGGTGGGTTTTTGATAAAGATCATAAGTTTTTTCGACGCTCAGGAATGTACGTTAAAACGTTTTAAACGCGGTTTTTGAACCGAAAACCAATATTTTCAAAAGTCATAAAAAGCTAAGTATTTGATAATCTGACTTATATATTTTACCTTTGCGGCACATTCTACCAAATGTTGTGCTTATGATTAAAAAAGAAATGACTAAAAAACACTTAATTACGTGCTCCGTAATGGCAGTGATGGTTATCATTTCCACCTTAAACATTTGCAGCGTACCGGCGGGCAAAATAGCAGTTGAACCGGTAAAAACACCAAATGAAAAACCTTTGGTTCCCTTGTTCACTCCCCCCCTGTTTGTGTTAAAAAATGCTTTGGCTGACGAGGAGTACAGTTTCGCAAATGAAACTTTGCCTACTAATGATGCCCGGGTGAAACACAAGTTACAGCGGTCGCTGCAAAAACATGATTTCAAAAATGTGGGATCGAATATGCTGCAAAGCAAAGCCACCCAATGGTTCCCAATTATCGAGCCAATTTTAAAGGCTTATGGCATCCCTGATGATTTCAAGTACGTTCCCCTGGTTGAATCCGGGTTTGGCGAAAGCGTTTCGTCAAAAGGAGCGAGAGGGCTTTGGCAGTTTATGCCGGGAACGGCCCGTACCTACGGCCTGAAGGTGGGCAACGGTATTGACGAACGCATGAGCATGCGCAAATCAACCATTGCGGCCTGCAAATACATCCGGTCGCTTTACAGCGAGTTTAACAGCTGGACACTGGCAGCCGCCGCTTACAATAACGGCGAGATCAAATTAGCGCATGCAATAAACAGGCAAAGCGAAGACAATTACTTCCTGATGCACCTGAACGGCGAAACGGCGGCCTATGTTTATAACCTGGTGGCGATGAAACAGATCATCAGTCAGCCTGAGAAATACGGTTATAAGCCCTATTTGAAACCTGCGGAACTATTCGCATTTAACTAAGACTGTTTTACCATTTAAAGGTAAAAATTTATATTACGGAGCACTCAGCGGCCGGTCTTCCAGGATGGAGGGCCGGCCTTTTTTACGTATATTTGCAGGTGGTTGATTGAGTTGATTAAGTGAGTGGTTGATTGAGTTACACGCGTTTTAACCTAATCAACTTAATCCAACTCAATCAACCCAATCAACTAAAAATAATGATAGACAAAACCATTGATCTTGGCGAGCAAAATGAAGTAGAGGTTTTCGGGGCCAGGGTACATAATTTAAAAAATATCGATGTTTCCTTCCCGCGCAACAAGCTGGTGGTTATTACCGGTTTGAGCGGCAGCGGGAAATCCTCGCTGGCGTTTGATACCATTTATGCCGAGGGGCAGCGCCGGTATATGGAGACTTTTTCGGCCTATTCGCGCCAGTTTATGGGGGGTATGGAGCGCCCGGACGTTGACAAGGTGTCCGGACTGAGCCCGGTAATCGCTATCGAGCAAAAAACTACCAGTAAAAACCCGCGCTCAACCGTGGGCACCATTACGGAGATATACGATTTTATGCGCCTGCTTTTTGCCCGCACGGGCGAAGCTTACTCCTATGTAAGCGGCGAAAAGATGGAACGGATGTCGGAGGACCAGATCCTCAAAACTATATCCGAGCGTTTTAACGGCCAGCCGGTAAACATACTTGCCCCGGTGGTAAAGGCCAGGAAAGGCCACTACCGCGAACTGTTTGAGCAGATACGCAAACAAGGGTTTCTGAAGGTTTGGATTGACGGCACAATTGCCGACGTTGAACCCAAAATGCAGGTCGACCGTTACAAAATACACGATATTGATATCGTGGTAGACAGGCTGATGATCAGCGAGCACGATAGTAAACGGCTGTATACTTCCATCCAGTCGGCTTTAAAAATCGCGAAGGGCATAATCCGTATTGCTGATAAGGACAACAATGTTTTTTATTACAGCAAGTACCTGATGGACCCGGTTTCGGGCATCTCCTATGACGAACCGCAGCCAAATACTTTTTCGTTTAACTCGCCATACGGCGCCTGCGAAAAATGCAACGGGTTGGGTTATATTTTCGAGGTTGATGAGGCATCGGTAATTCCAAATCCAAAGCTAAGTATCATTAACGGTGGCCTGGCGCCGATTGGCGAATACCGCGAGACATGGATATTCCAGGTATTAAAAGCTTTGGCCAAAAAGTATGATTTTTCACTGTCAACGCCTATTGAAAAGCTGCCAAGGGAGCATTTAGAGACAATTCTGAACGGATCGACAGAAATGATCACGGTTGCGGTTGAGTACAATAAGTGGAATGTACAAAGCTACCAGGTGGCGTTTGACGGCATAGTGCGGATGCTGGAGGAGCAGCAGGAACGCCGCGGCGAAGAAGGCATGGACGATATGGAAAATTACCGTGTTTTGCGCGCCTGCCCGGTTTGCGATGGCGCCCGGTTGAAAAAAGAATCGCTGCATTTTAAGGTGGACGGAAAAAACATCTTCGAGCTGGCCTGTATGGACATTAAAACGCTGCAGCAATGGTTCGAAGGGCTTGACACGCGCTTAACCGACCGGCAGAACGTCATAGCAAAAGAAATACTAAAAGAAATTAATGCCAGGATAGTCTTTTTGCTGGATGTGGGTTTAAGCTACCTGACGCTTGATCGCACCGCAAAAACTTTGTCGGGCGGCGAAGCGCAGCGCATCAGGCTGGCCACGCAAATTGGCTCGCAGTTGATGAATGTGATGTATATCCTGGATGAACCGAGCATCGGCCTTCACCAGCGCGATAATGAAAGGCTGATAAACGCGCTGAAAAACCTCCGCGACCTGGGCAATACCGTTTTGGTGGTGGAGCATGATAAGGACATGATATTGCATGCCGACCATGTAATCGACATGGGGCCGGCGGCGGGCGTGCATGGTGGCGAAGTAGTAGCACAGGGTACGCCGGCTGAATTGATGAAACAGCACGCGCTCACCACCTCCTATATCAACGGCGAGCGCGAAATAGCCACACCCAAAAGCAGACGCACGGGCAACGGAAAAATATTAAGCCTGAAAAAAGCAGAGGGGCATAATTTGAAAAAAGTTTCAATAGACCTTCCCCTTGGGAAGCTGATCTGTGTGACCGGTGTATCGGGCAGCGGGAAATCGAGCCTGATAACCGAAACACTTTACCCCATTTTGAATCACCATTTTTTTAGGGCGAAAAAAATTCCGCTTCCTTACGAAAAAATTGAAGGGCTGGCAGATATTGACAAGGTGATCGAGATCGACCAAACAGCGATTGGCCGCACGCCGCGCTCAAACCCGGCGACTTATACGGGTGTGTTCTCGGATATACGCAACCTGTACGTACAGCTGCCTGAATCGAAGATAAGGGGCTACAAGCCGGGCCGGTTTTCATTTAACGTGAAAGGTGGTCGCTGCGAGACCTGCCAGGGTGCCGGCCTGAAGGTGATCGAGATGAATTTTTTACCCGATGTGCAGGTGCCCTGCGAAGAATGTGGCGGACGCAGGTACAACCGCGAAACGCTTGAGGTTCGCTACCGGGGAAAATCTATCAGCGATGTGCTGGATATGAGCATTGAGGATGCCACACAGTTTTTTGAGCATATACCATCCATTTACCGCAAAGTAAAAACACTTTTTGATGTGGGTTTGGGTTATATTACTTTGGGCCAATCCTCCACAACGCTGTCCGGCGGCGAGGCGCAGCGGGTAAAGCTGGCTACCGAACTTTCCAAAAAAGACACCGGCAATACCTTTTATATCCTGGACGAACCTACAACGGGGCTGCATTTTGAGGACATTAACGTACTCCTGGGTGTATTAAACCAGTTGGTTGACAAGGGCAATACGGTTTTAGTGATCGAGCATAACCTGGACGTAATAAAAGTGGCCGACCACGTGATCGATTTAGGTCCCGAAGGCGGCTCAGGCGGCGGCAAAATATTATTCTCGGGCACGCCCGAAGGATTGTGCAAAGTAAAAGACAGCTTTACCGGACAGTTTTTGAAAAAAGAGATGGGGATAAAGTAATCTCGTTTCACCAGTCAAATTCATGGATTCCGTTAAAAGATTGTTGTTTATTTTCAATTTCATATATTTGATATATGGAAACCGAGGAATTGATATCTGATTCGTTAAATGAGCAGCAAATAATGATGCTGCGCCTTTTAAAAAATCCCATGCCTGAAAATGATTTTTTACAAATAAGGCGCCTTGCCGTAAAATTGTTAGCTAAACAGATAGATGAATCCATTGAAGAATGGGAAACGAAAAACGATATTACTGCAGATACCTATGAGCAGTGGAGCAAAATGCATTTTCGCAGCCATCCAAAACCCTAAATGAGAATTGTTTTAGATTCCAATGTTTTACTAATTGCTCTCGGTGCAAACAGCAAATTTAAGCCAATTTGGAATTTATTTATAGAGGGGAAATATCAGTTAATTATCGCTGATGAAATTATCTATGAATACGAGGAAATCTTAATGCAGCATTCCGCCGCTGATGTCGCCGCAAAAGTTATCGAAGTGTTTATTGAATCGCCTGATATTATTTTTCAAAATATTTACTACAAATGGAACATGATTACGGCCGATCCGGACGATAATAAGTTTTTCGATGTTGCAGTGGCGGCTAATGCTGATTATCTGGTGACAAATGATAGTCATTTTAATCAAGCTAAACGTTCGCATTTTCCTTCGGTAAAAATAATATCTGTAGAAGAATTTTTGAGTATTATTCAATCTTTGTACTCTTAAAAAATATTCAATCAAATTGAATATTTTTTAAGACAAATCACAAAATATGCCTGTATGACGACAGAATACATTAAAGAAGCATATGATAAACTAAAAAAGAAACTTGGCAGGCAACCAAGTTTAGACGAATTCTATGAAAACACTACAGTAACTGCTCATTATCTATTGAAAGGAGGTTTTCGCACTTACTCACAGTTAGTAGAAGAAATGGGCGACACTCCTAAAACATTTTTTCATGGCGGTAAAACAGAAGACCATTTCTTTATTTCATATGGCAATATGGTTCGTAAACTCAATCGAATTCCGTCTTCCCAAGATTGGATTTTCAATAGTGGTTTACCAACTACCGGGAATTATAAAAGAAAATTTAAGATAAATAGTTGGGGACATATAGCTTTTAAATTTTACGATTATGCAAAAGAAAAAGTAGAATGGGATGACATTATTAATTTGATTCCCAAAACTGAAAATACGCTTCCCGCAATTCAGCAAAGAGACAATGAAGAGTGTTATGTTTATTTAATATGTGACGTTAAAAATGGATATTACAAAATTGGCATCTCAAATGAACCAGAATGGCGGGAAAAAACTTTGCAGAGTGAAAAGCCTTCCATTAAATTAATTGCCGCGAAAAAATTTGTAAACAGGCGGATCGCTGCAAATTTTGAAAAAGCACTTCATGATTCGTACTCTCATAAACGTAAACGAGGTGAGTGGTTTCAACTTGACCAGGAGGATATAGAAGAAATCAGAATAACGCTAACATAATCCCAGAAGAGTATCCACTTCGGATTGACATTGCCGTTAAAATACCTACCTGTACAATTTCTTGTACAAGCAACTAATATTATTTATTTTTGTCTAAAAAAATACAAAACATGCAGGTCACGACATACACGAATTTCCGGCAACAATTGAAATCTTATTTAGATAAGGTGCGGAATAACCATACACCGCTTTATGTTACAAGTGCTAATGGCGAAGATGTTGTTGTACTTTCAAAGTCGGATTATGAAAGTATGGAAGAAACCTTTTATCTGCTCAAAAGCCCTGTTAACGCTTCGAGGTTGTTAAAAAGTATCGAAGATTATGGAAAAGGGTTAGGGCAGGAAAGAACCCTTATTGAAGAATGAAGGTAATTTTTCTCGACGAGGCATGGGAGGATTATTTGTACTGGCAAAATACAGATAAAGCCATATTGAAAAAGATTAATTCATTAGTAAAAGAAATTGACCGAACACCCTTTGAAGGAAGTGGAAAGCCCGAACCGTTAAAATATAACTTGAGCGGCTTGTGGTCACGCAGGATAAACCTTGATCATCGATTAGTGTATAAAATAGAGAATGACGCCATTGTTATTCATCAGTGCAGATATCATTATCTATAATCGGTTTTGTGATAACTATCTGATTAAGAATTAAATATAATTTTTCCGTTTTTTGATTTTGTTAACTTTTGTAAACTTTTTTGCGAGATACGGAAGACTTACGAAGTTTTTAAAACTTCGTAAGTCTGGGCGCCATCAAAACAAAAAGAAACAATCGTAACTTTAGCTGATATGCTGCCCCTCCTCACCACCCCTCAAATCCGCGAAGCGGATGCCTACACCATAGCACATGAACCTATTGCATCCATTGATTTGATGGAACGGGCGTCCAAAGCTTTTGTTGGCTGGTTTATAAATCATTTTCCGGACAAAAATAAATCGATCACTGTTTTTTGCGGAACCGGCAACAATGGCGGCGACGGGCTGGCTATTGCCCGGTTGTTGCACGATCATCAATACAAAAAAATTGAAATTACGATTGCCCGCTTTTCCGACCGCGCTACAGATGATTTTAAGGTCAACTTAAAGCGCGTTAAACACATCGGCTTGCCATTAACGGAAATAGCGCCCGGCGAACCGTTGAAGGCGATTGAAAGCGACCTGCTTATTGTTGCCTTACTGGGCACCGGCTTAAATAAGCCCCTTGAGGGCGATTTTAAACAGGTAGTCGGCCATATTAACAATCAGCATAAAACTGTTGTCGCCGTTGATGTTCCTGCAGGGCTTTTTTCGGATGGGGAAATGCCAACAGACGCCGTAGTACTGAAAGCCGACCTGGTGATCACGTTTCAGCAGCCAAAAATAAACTTCCTGCTGCCGGAATCGGCGCCTTATATCAAATGCTGGGAGGCCGTTAATATTGGTTTGGACGAAAATTTTATACGTTCGCTCAACTCACCATACCAGGCTGTTGAGGAGAAGGATATCCGGCAGATGCTTCGCCCGCGGCACAGGTTTAGCAACAAAGGCACTTACGGGCATACGCTTATTGTGGCTGGCCAGCCTGAGACGATGGGGGCCGCTTTGCTTTGCGCCTCGGCCTGTGTTTATGCAGGCTCGGGGCTAACCACTGCCTGTGTACCGCAAAGCGGGCTTTCGGCTTTAAACGCTTATATGCCCGAGATCATGGCTATTGTGAGAAAAGAAGGTGAATGGCCTGAAATTAAGTACGATTCCTTTAGCGCAATGGCAATTGGCCCGGGACTTGGCAAGGATTACCAGGCACTGGAACTGTTTACGGATATTTTATCTAATTATAAAAAGCCTGTTGTTATTGATGCGGACGCGCTGAATTTATTATCAGGGCACCGCGATTTATGGCGTTCTGTTCCCGAAAACAGCATCCTGACACCTCATATGAAAGAGTTCGACCGGCTTTTTGGCGATCATGAAAATTGGTGGGAGCGGATACAAACAGGCATTCAAAAGGCGCGGGAACATTCCGTTTATATTCTATTGAAAAACGACTATACCTTAATGATGACACCTGCCGGAAAGGTTTATTTTAACACAACCAGCAATCCGGCGATGGCTGTTGGGGGCATGGGCGATGTGCTTACGGGGATCATCGCGGGGTTTTTAGCACAAAAATATGCCCCCGAAGAGGCTTGCATCCTGGGCGCCTACCTGCATGGCAAAGCAGGCGATGAATTGGCGTTGCCCGACCGGCGCAGCGTGGTTTTGCCCTCCCAGGTGGCCCAACACATACCAGCGACGATGGCTAAATTGATGGCATAAAAAAAGCTGCAAGTATTCGTGCAGCTTTTTTCTTTTAACTATTAACTGATCTTATAAAGAACTAAATACTCAAGTTTCATTTGCCGGGGCGCTGCAAACCCAACTCGCCTCTCCTCACGATATATGCGCCGGCTTTTGTTTGCTAATTTTCGATATGACAGTTCAACTGCCCTTTTAGTTACAATAAACCGCTAAAAAACGCTTTTATTGCAATGTAAAAACATTGTGATGCAATAATTAAGGTGTTAACAGGTGTGTTTTCAAATTGTTTGAAAAAAATACACCGCAATAAACGGCTTTGATAGCCATTAAGAGAAGGTATTTAGAATTTGCCGATAACCATCATCTGGTCCATCGTAGGGCTTACACTGCCGCCCCGTGGTTCAAGGGTTACGGCAAAGGCATCGGCGTAGGCAGTTGGGGCCATTTTCTGCATATTGGTGCTGTCGGCAGTTTTGTCGAAAACGCCAAGGCTAACTGGCTTCCCACCTACCAGCGCCCACAGTTGGTACTGGTGCGCCTGGTCATTTGCCGCCATCTTCATCGAGCGCATATCTATCCATACCTGTTTCTTTTTAGGGCTCCAGGCGACGATAAGCTGCGACTGGGGAGATTTGGGCGTGCCCCGCAAGGTAAGTGTCTTAAATGAGGCGCCCCGCAATACTTCCAGGGTGTCTTCCGTAAAACTAGCGACTTTGGCAAATTGACTATTGGAAGACCGCAGAGACGCTATTTGGGTATTGGAGTCCTGTAATTTATTATAGGTTGATACAAGGGCTGCAACACTTACCAGCAATAAAGTCAGGCAGGCTGCGAACGCGTATTTGTAAAAATTACCGCCTTTCGGCCGTTCCATCGTTACCACCTTTGCCACCCTTTCTTCCGGCGCCTTATCAAACGTACGGTCGTCTGCTAAATTAGTAACCAGGCTGTTCAGTATCCTATCGCGTAAGTGTTCGGCAGGTTCAACTGCATTTTCCAAAGCATATGCTTCCATCGAGCGCTCAATTTCATCCAGCTCAGCTTTTATCGCCGGATGTTTTGCAGCCATCGCCTCCACCTGCAACTTTTCTTCAGGGCTTACATCCCCCAAAACATAAAGTTCCAGAATTCCCGATTCAATATATGCTTTAATATCTTCCACTTTCCAAATCCTCAATTAAAATGCCTCCTCAGCAGCATGATAGCCATCCTCAAACGCGTTTTTATTGTACCTAACGGTACGCCAAGCTCATCCGCCGCTTCCACGTGCGTATAGCCCTTAAAGTACACCAGTTCAATTATCGCCTTCTGTTCGGGCTTTAATGTTTCCACAAGTTCTTTAACGCCCAACAACTCAGGGTTATAAACCGTATTTTTTCGTTCGTCAATAAAAGTTACGTTATTTTCAAGGTCCTGGTTTTTGTTCTGATTCTTAAAATCCTTTGACCTGATCTTATCAATAGCCAAATTTCGCGCAATATTCACCATCCAGGTAAATAAACGCCCTTTCCCGGCGTCGTAGCCCGAAAAGGAATTCCATATTTTTAAAAAAGTTTCCTGAAGCAGGTCTTCAGCGGTAGCTGTATCGGTAATGATGCGCGAAATAACACCGTATAACGACGAGGAATACATGTCATAAAGAGCCTCAATGGCAATTTTTTCGCGATTCCTCAATGCGCGTACCAGTTCATCCTCTGAGAGCGATATTTTCCGTTTTTTACTCAACAGGTTGAAGGTATGAAGGAATTATCAAATTTCAAACAGGTGTTTTTCAGCATGATAGGATGAACGAACCAGCGGGCCGCTCTCAACATACCTAAAGCCCATTTCGAGGCCTATTTCCTTGTATTTTGCAAACTGGTCGGGGTGTATCCAGTCGATAACGGGATGATGGCTGCGGGTTGGTTGCAGGTATTGCCCCAGCGTTAAGATATGTACGCCGGCATCGAGCAGGTCGCCCATGGCTTCAAAAACATCTACCTCCGCTTCGCCAAGCCCAAGCATAATACCCGATTTGGTCCGTAAACCTGCCTGCGAGATATGCCGCAAACAGTCAAGACTGCGATCATATTTTGCCTGTATGCGAACTTCTTTGGTTAAACGTCTAACGGTTTCCAAATTATGCGAAACCACTTCGGGCCGGGTTTCCAGCACGCGTCCCAGGTTTTCCCAATTCCCTCTAAAATCGGGCAGCAATGTTTCCAGCGTGGTGTCAGGGCTTTCGCGGCGAATTGCGTTAATAGTTTCAGCCCATATAATGGATCCGCCGTCTTTCAGGTCATCGCGGTCAACCGACGTGATGACACAATGTTTAACCTGCATCAGTTTAACCGAAGTGGCAACCCGGTTGGGTTCATCAGTATCAACAGCCAGCGGCCGACCGGTTGCAACCGCACAAAATGAGCAGGAACGGGTACAGATATTGCCCAGTATCATAAATGTGGCCGTGCCTGCGCCCCAGCATTCACCCATATTGGGACAATTGCCGCTTTCGCAAATGGTATGCAGCTTATGCTCGTCGACCAAACCACGCACGTGGGCATACTCCTTGCCAACAGGCAGGCGCACGCGCAGCCAATCCGGCTTGCGTTGTGTTTGGGTTGAAGAGACAACGGGCAGATCGATCATGACACAAAGGTATTGAAAAAGTCCGGAAGTATTGAAGTTCGAAAGTCCGGAAGAAAGAGTTTACATTATCGTAACCGGGCTGAAAAAAGGTATACCTGGCAAACTGCCACTTTCAAATCATTTTAAAACTGTAGCTTTGTTTATATGAAAGTGACTATCGAAATAGACAGCAAAAGCGAAATGGAAAAACTATCTGCTTTTTTTAAGGCCTTCAAAATAAATAAGGTTAAGGTCATTTCGACTGATGAAAATGATATTCCGATAGTTAAAGGTGATAAAAAAATTGATCCAACGGATTTGTTTGGCATATGGGCAAACAAGCCCCGATCTTTAGAAAATATCCGTAAAGACGCCTGGCAAAGGAAAACCGATATCGGATAATGGTTTTATGCGATACCAATATCTTTATTCATGCCTTCAATGGACGGCAGACCACAATTGAAAAATTGCAGGAAATTGGATTAGATCAAGTTGTACTTTCCGTTATAACCCTGATGGAACTTTATCAGGGAATGGGTAATAAAGCGGAATTAGCGCAGATGAAACGAAAGATCAGGTACTACGATGTGGTTGATATTGATATTGCCACCTCGAAATTGGCCGCCAATCTTGTTGAAAACTATAAATTAAGCCATAATCTTCAAATACCTGATTCGATAATAGCAGCAACAGCTGTAATTCATCAAATCCCATTTTATACCTACAATGTCAAAGACTTCGCCTTTATACCAGGAATTAAATTAATTTGAACCTTCCCGTTACGCAAATTATTAGCGGCAGTTTTTTAACTTTGAATGTGTGCTCAGCGAAGGTTAACTTTTACAACCCTTACAACAACTACAACTTTTACAACTAAGTAATGGCAACTATAGAAACAACATACCTGGGCGGTCTTCGCACCGAAGCTACCCACGTTCAATCAGGCACAAAAATTATTACCGATGCGCCGCTGGATAACCAGGGAAAAGGCGAAGCTTTTTCGCCAACCGACCTGTTAGCGGCATCGTTGGGGAGTTGCATGCTCACCATTATGGGCATAAAAGCGCGCGCCAGTAATATCGACATTGACGGAGCCACCTGCTCCATTACCAAAATAATGGCCGCCGATCCAAGGCGCGTGACAGAGATCGTAATCGACTTCAAATTCCCAAAGGAATACAGCGAAAAAGATCAGCAAATGCTGGAACGCGCGGCTTTGACCTGCCCGGTGTATTATAGCGTAAATGAGGATTTAAAAAAGACGGTGACTTTTGGATGGGAAGAGACGGTAAAAGCGTGATCGGGGGTAAATGGCGTAGCTGCTGTTCAACTTACTTTTGCTGTAGTCATTCCGCAACCGGCTCCCGATAACTATCGGGACCCATTTCCGCATCTTATGCCATCACCGACAAGGCCTCTTCCACGGAAACCTTCCCGTGAGAAAGATCGAGCACGCATTCACCGTCTTTTATTAAAAGCAGCTGCGGGGACTCGTGATACACCTGGAAGTCGCTGGCCACCAGGCTGGACAATTCGCGGTATTTGATCAGGTCCAAAAAATAGAGCGGCACATCCTGTGGTATTTTGTCCCAATCTAATTCGAAACGTCTTTTCACCATCAAACTGATGGAGCAGCGTGTGCTGTGTTTAAAAATAACACTATAACCCGTGTGCTGTTTTATACCACTAATCTGTTCTGCCGATTCCAGCGAGGTCCAATTCATAATTCAATAAATACTATAATGTTACGCAAAAAGCGTGCAAAGATACTTCAAAACCGATATTCGTTTCGAGCATTGGATAAAAATGACATTTACCTGTTAGCGGCCGCTCTTGGGATACGAGCCGTAAGCCGGGCACAGTTTATTTGAACAGGAAGAAATGGCGCTTGCTGCCAGTAAAAAAATTGCTATGTAAATTATTTTTTTCATCGTCGCTTTAATTAACGGATTAAACGGAAATTAATTGTTTAATGTTTCCGCCAGCGCTGCCATTTTTATGGCTGTAACTGCCGCTTCAACTCCTTTGTTGCCGTGTTTGCCGCCTGCCCTGTCGATAGCCTGCTGCTGGTTATCCGTTGTTAATACCCCAAATATAACAGGTTTTGAATATTTTACAGCAACATTAGTAATACCATTTGCTACCGCATTGCAAATAAAATCAAAATGCCGTGTTTCGCCCTGTATCACGCAGCCCAGGCAAATCACGGCATCTAATTTAGTGTTTTTTAATAAAATATCAGCGCCTGATGTCAGTTCAAAACTTCCCGGAACGGAATAGGTAAAAATATTGTCGGGTAGCGCGCCATGTTCAAGCAGGCTTTCGTATGCGCCCTGGGATAATGCGTTTGTTATTTCAGCGTTCCATTCAGCTACGACAATGCCAAAACGGAACACCGCCGCCGAGGGCACATCCGTGTCGCTGAAATCGGAGAGGTTTTTGAGTTGAGTAGCCATGTTGGTATTTCGGATTTCGGTCCCGATAGCTATCGGGATTGAATTCCGG